>Ga0247778_1000404_pt1 | contig 60349 bp, 52 predicted proteins | sample UWRJL049202B5_FD_179939 | JGI IMG/M metagenome (GOLD analysis project Ga0247778, IMG submission 179939) | Plant litter microbial communities from Arlington Agricultural Research Station in Wisconsin, United States - UWRJ-L049-202B-5 | ecosystem: Environmental > Terrestrial > Plant litter >... | reverse complement strand
GAAGGTTGGGGGTGGGGAAAGGGGAGGAGAGGCATTTAGGCCTCAAGGGGAATTCAGAGCTGAGCTGGGCTATCCTGTTGAAGTATTGAGAAGGCGGTTCCCTCGTAGAAGAAAAAATCAGATATTTCTGCCCTATAACATGGATGTCGTCTGCAAAAAATAGGGGGCAAGCCACATGCTAGTGTGCAGTAACCGAAGTCTAGGTAGATCCAGGGGCTCGATAGGGAAGCAACAACTGACCTGAGACACTCCCTGAAAAGTTTTGATATTACTAAAGTTCTATTACACCTTGCTTGTCATTCTTGGAAATTGAATACTGCGCTGCGTAATAGACGATGTTTGTGTTGAATAGGCATAAGCTAGATCCAATGACTGCAGGTCATCATACCAGTTCCTTCTCGATTCGCAAAGGATTGTCCGTGAAGGTATTGTGCAACATTTCTAGCATTAGAAATATTTCAAAGTCTTTCTCGTTAAATTTAAATACAAAAGCATCCAATAACTAAAGCAGTGACTACACCGAGTATCAAACGCCAGAAAAACTCAATATCATAAATCATTCCCCCCTCACTTCAACATTCGTACAGAAGACGAAGCGCCAACGCATCACCAAGCCCTGCCGTTATTGCTCCGTCCCAAAAGAATGCCTGCATTGCCAGTATCAATGTAACCTGGTCGGTGTTCTTTCAAGCCTAGAGCTGTCTCGACAGCTCCGAGACGGTTTTCTCATATTGTGCCACAACAGCTTTATGCTGAACCACCTCCAAGTCAATCGTATGGCAGAGCTTCACCACCGTTGGACTATCGAGCTCAAGGTTCTCGGATCTGAGCAAGTCGAGGACAGCTGTGCTCAGACTAGATGTTGTTATGTGAGCCAAGGTCTCATGTTCAGGTCGATATCCAGAACCCGACGCGGCCATGGGCTCCTTGCCCTTTCCTGATGGAGCTGGCATAAATTGGGAAGCTCTACGGGGTCCCTCTCCATGTGGCGTGGAAATAATTGTCCTCTTTCTCGCCTTCTTGGAGGGCGTGTCATGATCCACATAACCTACCAACTCATCTGGGACAATCGTCTGAGACAGTGGGCTGCTAGGCTCTTCATCGTCCGGAACGTATATGGGTTCCGGTTTTCGCTTGGCTCGGGACCATAGGTCCTCCTTCGACATTCCGACTCCTGAATCAACCTCCCTCGGTCGCTTTGCTGACATGGGTGTTTTCGGTGGAGGCATATCGAGAAGCCCGTAGAACGCAAGACGCTGTTTCCTCTTGCTCTCGTCATCAACCCAGAGAAAGAATTTACATTGGTTGTCTGGGTTTTTTGGGCATCGCCAAACTGTGGAGTCAAGTCAGATAAGATATTCTATATCCAAGGGAGATACCACTTACAATTTTGCTTAGGATGGTCTGTATCCACACCGGCCGTCCGCAATTTTGCGAGGCAGTCAATGTCTTGGCACTCGCAGTACCACTTCCCGTCATAGTATCGGCCCAAGTCTTTGGGAATTCTCCTCGCGGACTGGGTTTGAGGTGGGCTGTCGTCTCCAGTATTCTTTTTGAACGACATGGCTATTAAGAATTTCCGCCACAGAGATTGCTGGGTCCGAGACAAAAAGAAGTTATCGTTTCCTCACGGGCCGGGAGTGACTCTTAACCCTCTTCTTGTACAGTGGGTATCTTCGAAATAGCATTTCAATAAAACGCCACAGGCAGATCATTGGGCTCCGCGCTGTAGGAGCACGAGGCTAGCGGCTCGGGACGACCCCGCCACCCCCCCACCTGAACAACTGATTTCAGAGAACATCGCGATAAATCACGCGGAAATCCACGCCTCAAAAGACAGACAATTCGCAGGAGACTAAAAGCGCAATCGCAACAGTTGTATTAAGTTGAAAGTACCTAGCGCGAGCAAAGAGCGAGAAAGTTTTCTTCAATAGCAGTAAGAGGGAGACGAAAACATCTGCTAGATGGCAAGGCAGACTTCAGCGTGGCACAGGGGCAACCATCGCTTAATTTTACCCCTTCCGCCCACCGCGACGGCTCACGAAAGGTTCGCGTCCGGGTAGCCATTACGCGTCTGATAGAGAGCTGACGTAGATACATAGATCGTAGATCTAAAGATGTCGTCTAAGAAAACTTTATAGAACGAGGCGAGATTGCTTCGCGAGAATTTGGGGGCTAAGCCGTGGCTTGCTCGCTGTGAGTTCTTCCGAATCTCGCATCGAACTACTGTAGTGTAATCTTCGGGCCGTTTGCGCCGCGACGAGCTCATTATTTTCCCCTCCCCGCTTCGAAATCACTCCTTATAACATAATCTTGAAATTCAAAGTCTTCTCCTCATTACCCCTCATTTCAAAGACTGATGAAGACCTGGGAGGGGCTCCGGTCTATGATTTCTGGCTAATTTCAAAAGCATGGAGATTTTTGTACACCGCTGGTGTTGGCGCGGGGTCAAACGGTATAAATACTGGAGAGCTAGGGATCGTGTACCATAGCGAAATACTCATGCCAGCCCCTCAATTGTCCATTATGAAGCTCATATCAGTGCTACTAGCTGCAGGCTCTGTTGGTGCGACAATAATCAATTCCACAGGATCGGTCCTCGTCACGGAAAATGCTACTGCTACAATTAAGAATGGTTCTTCCGTGGCGAATCCCTCTGCATTTGCTACAACGATTGAAGTAAATCTTCAGCGTACGTCTTCCCGCCAGCTTCAAGTTCCCAATTGACCTTCCTTCAGAATACTGGGACCTTTTCGTTGGACCCGTCCAAACAGCGACCATCAACACCACAGTTGCACCGACTCCCGTCCCCTCAAGCGAGCTCGTTCCCCCGCCTCCTCTATTTTACCCATCATACCTTTCCGGCGCGCAGACCCCATTACAGACCAAAAATGAGAGTTGGAAGTTTCCAAGGGGATTCGCTTGGGGTGTTGCTTCTGCGGCATATCAATTTGAGGGTGCGGTACAAGCTGAAGGTCGAGGACCATCAATATGGGATGTTTTCACACATAGAGCCACGTCAAGCACGGTATCGAATGATACAGCAGATGTGACGGCTAATCATTATTATTACTACAAGCAAGGTGAGTCAAAATTCCGTAGAATGCAGCGACAGAAATTAAGCCCTGCAGATATTGCACGCATTGCAGCTCTCGGTGTTCCGATTTACTCATTCACGATATCCTGGTCCAGAGTGATGCCATACGGCCGAGGTCCTGTCAATGAAATCGCTCTCGCGCATTACGACGACGTGATAAATACTTGCCTTCAATACGGTGTGAAGCCAGTTGTAACCCTGTACCATTGGGATCTTCCTCTGTATCTTCAGAACGCGTACGGGGGCTGGCTGAGCGAGGAAATCGTCGAGGATTTTGTTGCGTATGCGAAAGTAGTTTTTGGAAGATTTGGAAACAAAGTGTCGCAGTGGTATACCTTGAATGAACCGGTTGTATACTGCAATGAGTATCCCGTACGATTTTCTTCTTCGTTTCTGGAAGATTTCTGACAAATTCAAGTTCCCCGAAAACTACTTCTCAAATACCACTATTCCACCCAAAGAGCAACCGTACTTTTGTGGGCACCACAGCCTTCTTGCTCATGCTTCTGCATATCGGCTGGGCAAATCGATGGGTCTCAACGGCACAATTGCGTTCAAGTCAAACGGCGGGTACAAAATCCCTCTCACCAACTCCACGGAAGATGCTAAAGCGGTGCAACGTGCCTGGGATTTCTATGAAGGCTGGTTTGCGAACCCGGTGTACATAAACGGTGATTATGCGGAGTCGCTCAAGGAATACCTTTCCCCACTGGGTCTCTCCTTCACGGAAGAACAGAAGAAACTCATCAATGGAACTGCAGATCTCTTTGCACATGACGCATACACGTCATCGTACTATTTTGCCCCGGATGCCGGCATCGAAGGGTGTCTCGCAAACTCGTCAAATGAATTGTACCCTAGCTGTTACAACACGAGCAACGTTGGGCCAAATGGATGGAATATTGGTGCAGCTGCGGATCCTTACACTCCCTGGCTCCACTCAGCAACAGATTGGGTACCCATCTTCTTGAAGTATATTCAGAATACTTGGCCGTCTGGAGGGATTGTTGTCAGTGAGTTTGGATGGGCGGAACCATACGAAGAATTGAAGACACTGAAGCAAGACATTTTGTACGACCCTGGACGCACAATGTACTACCGAAACTATATGCAAGCGATATTGATGGCAATTTCCGAGGGTGTGAATGTGATCGGCTGCCTGGCTTGGAGTATTGCCGATAACTTGGAATGGTCCGATGGTGAGTAGGGCATAGTCTCAAGTTGAGGGTCCAATACTAATTCAGGTGACAGGATATAACGTCAAGTTTGGGATGCAACATGTCAACCTCACAACTTTCGAGAGAAGCTACAAGGCGAGCTTCTTCGAATACGTCAATGCGTTCAAGCTGTATGCGGAGGATCCAGTCGTGCCTGTGTTTGTGTCTTAGTAAAACCCCTAGATTAAAATTCAAAGCGCACAGACTTGTCTTTGATCTATCTTTGAATAGTGCTTCGCCAGTGGTCGTCATACAAGTAGTTTGGTCGAAGGTTGTGCGAAGATTTGAGGGACGTTCTCCTTTTTCTTTCTATGATTAAGATGCCAGTATTGGTCTCACAAAAACCCATGGCCAGCACGACTGCGTCAAAGTGCAACTAGGCTCATGTCTGCGTTCATTCATGCTTCGGCAAGGCTTAGTCCAACACACAAAGCAGCTGGAGTTCAAAAATACCGCTATGCACCATGGCTTCATTGGTTGCCGCTACATCGGAATTGTAAGCCTGGACTTCCGACTTCATTGCATCTGGAATGACCCAATATAAGCATAGGCTTCGCCTTCTGCTGAGCTCTTGGGCGTAAAATGGAACTGGGAGGGTGATTCGGGGTTGCAATATGGATGTTTCGGAAGACTTGCAAATTTGAACCGAAATGGGAGGATGTAACGGGTATAGAGTTAAAGCATTGTCGTGTTTCCAACTTGGACTTCCCTTTTAGCTACTGCTTACAACATTTTGAATGCATAAATTGCGGTACTGTATAAAAAGTTTGGATGTGCAGGGGTTGGTCGAGACTGGTTACACCTCCTGTCCGTTCGCTTCTTCTGATAGTGAAATATCTCCTTCTGAACCGACAACCCAGGAGTAGCTTGACAGTCTTACCATCGTCGTCCATTTTAATTTATAAAGATTTTGGCTGCCCAAAGTAGAGCGAGGAAAGCTCTATTGCGGTTTGCAGCAAAAGACAAGCATACTCCACCACTACAGCGTGATTTCTACCCAGGCGATGCAAATTCACCCTGCTCCAGTCTCTTGGGAATTCAAACTTCCTAGAAAGACCCAGAATCGAAAAACAAACGTGATGCTGTGGGAGGAGGTTGGATGTCGTCAGGTTAGGCCTCGCTTACCCCTCATTCCCCTCGTTAAAACAGATCCCGTCGCGTCCGTGGACGTTGCCTTCTGATTGACATTTCTCCACCTACGCAGGTTCAGCAGCAATTCATCATCGATAGCAGTTTATGGCTTCTCAGAACCCGAGGGATAATGATAGTGGCCGGTTTGTAGTCTTCCTGCCCTACTTTACCGCTCTGTTCTAATCTTGTTGTTGCGCTGGCAGGTTCCCGTTCCTTCACTTGCCTCTCGAACTCCGCCAGCAGGTCTATAGAGAAGCTCTGTCCCCACTGGTCGACTTCTTTATCGTACACCCGCCCTATACTGGATACAAAGAACCGTGCATTGTCTCTCCTGAGATATCCTGCTCGACGACTTCCCTCTTCCTCGTCAACAAACAAGTTTCCTCTGAAGCCCTTCAAGTCATTGCCGGTGTCTGCACAATCATTACAGCATCAATTTCAAGTGTCAAGATCCACAGCAGCCTACCCCTAGATTTTCTGTCCCTGTGTAAACAAAGTCGATTTGTTTTCAATGGGTGGTCTGTAAGCGCGCGGTGGTTCTTCGGATCTTTGCCAGAAGAGCTAGGAAATTCTATCCTTTCTATTGCGATATTTTCCGCTTTCTTGTACATGGAAGACTTGGGCACCTTAGAAGATTGGTCGAAATCGGATTCACAACTTTATAGTCCGTTTATTGCCTCTATTCGATCAAATTTGCCAGCCCTTCGAGAAGTATCTCTCTACGTACTGGCAAGGGGTGTGGATTTCTACTGCACTGAGGCACCGATGGAACTATGTGGCTTGCTTGAAGATAAGACTTTTGATGAGCTTCGACTTCTCTATGACGGCTTCGTCGACGTGGACTACGTTTCTCGGAAATACCGATATGTAGCCAAAGCCATAATCCCACAACCAACTCTCCGTGGGGAACTGAATGTACTTGCGGAATTTGAGGAGGAGGGCCGTCCTAAGTTTAGAGTGACTGTTGAGAGCAAAGACTTCGCCTTCGCGGGCAATAAAATCACCTCCGTTGCTTGGTTGACTAGATGGTGATCGGAGCGCGGTGGATTGGTAACGGCTGGTATGTACTACATAGTCTCTATTATCAAGTTTCAGATCAGATGGTGTAATTCCATCACAACCCCATTGGAAGTGGGAGCGAGTCACATGAGAGATGCGGGGAAGAAGACACGTCCTGAATCGTAGTCAGCCTTATGACGGATGTATGAAGCCTAGAGGTGGGGCTTGCAGAGCTACCTCTATCGAAGGTTCCCCGCCAAACACACGTCGTATTTCCCAGTCATCCGCGATTTCATTTCAAATTAGAAGCAAGCGCAATATATCATCGCAATTTACAAACTGATCCAAAATCTGGCGCTCAACATGCTGAGTGAAGCAGAGCAATTCAAAACAATACACATTAAAAAGTTGCACCCAACTTTTGGGGCAGAGATATCGGGGGTCGATTATTCGCAACCACTTCCTGACGATGTCTTCCAGGAGATCCGGAAAGCCTCCGCAAAGGTATGAATATTGTTATGTTCCCACTGTAATATTTACTCATTTACTAGTACGGCGTAATTGTACTTCGCGAGACTGGAATGGATGATCGACAGCACGTGGAGTTCTCAAGGCGGTTTGGGGATCTCGATGATATCAAGCCATACCTAGTCAAAGGTACTCCTTACTCATATTATTTTCGTTGAAGGGGTAGAACTGACCATCGGGCGACTAGGGCGCAAGCTCCGATATGACTACTACGAACTTTTTGACGCTGGCAATTTGGACGAGAATGGAAATGTACTTACAGCCGATCATCCAAGGTCCCAGTATAACAAAGTATTTCCCCTGATCTCGACCCATATAGTATGCAGTCAAGCTGACGGGTCCTAGGGAAATGGATTGTTCCACGTTGACTCTTCATTCAATCCCCGTAGGGCATCATACTCTATTCTGAGGGCCGTCGTTCTCCCGCCCCCGGAGACGGGCGGCAACACAGACTTCGCAGACACCCGGACAGCTTTCGAGGAGTTGCCAGAGGATCTCAAGAAAACACTAGTCGAGAAAGACTATGTCTTGGCTCACTCATTGCATCACTCTCGCAAGGTTGCTTCTCCGGAATTCTTCAAAGATCTTGACCCAACAACTTTCAAGATGTCCAAGCATCGACTTACACAACTACATGAACCCTCAGGCCGAATGAATCTCTACATTGCAGCCCACGCCCATCACGTTGAAGGTCTGCCAGCAGAGCAGTCAGCGGAGTTGCTGCAGACTTTGATGGCGCATGCCACACGAGAAAAATACACCATCAGTGTACCGTGGAAGAACCCTGGAGATATTATAATCTGGGACAATACTGCGGTCATGCACAGGGCTGGAAAGTTCTCTGGTGGCTACCTGAGAGACATGCGTAGGACGACGGTACATGATGCGAGTTCTACAGCTTGGGGCTTGAACGCTGAGGGTGATACAAAGCAAGGATTCTTGATTGATGCCGGGGGTATGACTTCGTCGCCAGCTACGGCGGTGGTATGATGATTTCAATCACTTGTTCTAAGCTTTCTATTATGCGGCTTGCAGTATTTGTACAGTGCAGTGTCTCTTATCATTCGGTATCGGGAGACACGTTCCTTCTGGTCCGCCACATCTGCCACTTGGGAATATGCGTTCTTTCATCTTTCATCTCTCGTTTTTCGGCATCCGTATGAACGAAGTACACTTCATTTCTGCTCCGTTCTTGATCCAACATTTTGTGTCTTGGAAGTCCCACATGTGTGGGGCAGCCGTAGCTATTGTCCTCCGAAAAAGTGACTTCCCCGTATTTGAATACCCCGCAAATGCGGGGTATGACTGGGGCGATCTTGGCAGCTCTCATGAGTTACTGTGTGTACATGGACCCGTTCCATACTTTTGATTACATGAGGAATGTGCGCTTACCTGTGTCCACCAGGAGGTTATGGCTTGATGTCGTTGCAGCTTCGAGAATTGAGTATTTCACGTCTATTAAATCTAGAATGAAAGTTCACAGTGAGACAGTGAAAACTGAGCATCAACTCTGATCGAGGTATGGACAGTGGAGCATTCACGCGTCAACACGTCAACATTTGACAGGGCCAATACACATTGGGCTCGCTTGATATTTGTGTGTTGTGATGCTTGGAAGTTATATCTGGAATATCCAATTGAACTTTGTGCCACAGGCTCTGCATATAATCCCAAAAGCCGTCCGATGGCCGAGAGCTTACGTGCTTGGAGTCTTGCTAGAAGAATGACCGAGTTGCGGCATCGGTACGCGCAGATTGACAAGCTATTGATTGCATGTTACATTATCAAACGGAAGCAATTCTAATAGATAAAGGACACCACTGGCTTGGAGTGAGAAAGTAGTTTAGCGGGTCGTTCTCTTAAATCCAATGTCACAGGTGAAATGGGATGCTACTTAAAACTTCATCCATTCTACCTGTCTCCAACTGAGGTATTTACCAGTCACCCGTCTTCTGCAGTCAGGAATGAATTCACTTTCCACTTTCTAGTACATCTCTAGTAGACATGATATTCTGTCAAGGGTGGTTGGGACTCAAGTCAGACACAGGGACGACTTCACCTTCGAAACCGCCCCAATCTTCATTTTTGCTCTCGGTCGACTGCCCAAATTCACTATTTACACCTCAATTGCTCTTTCCATTTCTCGCTTCATATCTGAAGCACTCCCGCCTTTGAGCTTTTTTGCCGATATCGCTCGGCGCCTTCCTTCCTGAATTCATCAACGACAAGCTCCCTCTTCCTTTCTCGCAACTTTCAAGCGTCGATATCCAAGGACACCAAATCACCCTAGCCCATCATCTGTCTCAACCCACCAACTTGTGACACCGTCTCAAAGCAATATCGACACTTGCCCTCCTTTGAGCAAACCTACGCATTGTCCCTCCAGAACAGCAAGCAGACGATCGAAACCAAGCCTCAAGACGGAGACTGGGTACGTTGCTCTCCTTCCACCGATCGAGAATCAACTAACGTGAGCATAGTATCGCTCTCAACGCCGACCATAAATGAATACCTCTAAAGGCGGAGACACAAAAGGCTCGCAAGGTTCTCACTCAATCCGCTCCAGCGAAGGCAAGCCGTCCACTGATCTACGTGAGACTCCCAGCTCACGTCCAAAGAACGTCGCAGATAATCCCCACAATCTCTCTGGCGGCATGAGTTCATCTCATCTTGAGCAGTCCGGAAGTGAAACCAACAAATCTGATTCCGCCGTAAGTTCGCGCTTCTTTCGTAGGCACTGGCTAATATCTATAAGCAGGTCGACTGAGTGGCGCCATCGACGGAGGCATCAGAAAGAGCAAGAGGCGCAAGAACCCAAATCGCTCCCGCAACAAAAAGGCCAACTTGACGAAGCGCGATGATGAGTTCCTCCAAGTAACGGCCACCCTCTGACTGAATTCCCATGATGCTCAGGCTCTGGAGGTGTTCAGAAACCATACGACGCCTGGTCAATACCGTAATCACACAAGCATCCCCGGTATTGGGGCCGTTCGTTTAGGTAATGGAGCTGGAAATGGTACGAAAAAGTAGGCGTGATTAAGGTCATAGATACTTGCTATGCTCCTGGTGGTCTTTTGTTAGCTTTCGGTGTGGGTGGAAAACTGATGCAAGAACAAACGATGAGCGTCTTTTTATATACTAACACTGCTTGATGCCTGCAATATTGAAAGCCGGATATAAGTCACCAGCAGCCTGCAGTATATTACGGGAGATGTAGCGACGCATAAGGTTCGTAAATTCATGAAGCTACCTCAAATTCCTAGTTCTCCATGCCACTCGTATGTATCCCGCGTGCTCGGTATGTGTATGCCAGTATCCATGCACATAATTGTACAACCAACCATCAATCCCATCACTTCTTCTGTTTCTTCGCCTTCGCGGGCTTCTCGTCCTCCTCCTCATCGTCGTCATCCGCACCTCTCTTTGGGCCGCCAGCTACGAAGAGTTAGCAGGAGTCTTCATGCAGACAAGACAGCTACGCACCCTCCAGCATCTCAATGAACTCATCCTCGTCCAATGTCTCAATTCCATGCTTCTCAATCTCCTCCAGCTTCTTTGGTCCGGCATCATTTCCGACCACAACGTAGTTCGTCTTGCCAGTGATGCCCTTGCCCAGCTTGCCGCCGTGCACCTGAACAAGCTTGTCCGCATTCTTTCTACCCAGAGTCTAGTAATTCGTTAGTAAAAATCCCCACATGAATTGAGACTAGTGAAGAGAACGTACAGGAGGAACCCCAGTAACGACCATAATCAGACCCGCAAGCTTGTCACTTGAGCTATTCAACAACGCCTTGACATTGTCCGGCAGATCATCATCATCCGTCTTGGTACTCTTGCTCGCATTCGCAGCCCGCTGCTCAGCTGGACTCTTCGTCTTGGCCTTTGGCTTCGCAGCAGCTTTCTTCTCGTCGACCTGAACGCTTCCGCCAACCAACTCTTGTAACTCCACCTTGACGCCGCTCGATCCTGCTTCCTTGGCCTCAGAGACGCGCTCGTTGGCTGATTCGACAGAGGCGTGGACCGAGTCGACTGAGCTGTCGGAGACGACGACGTAGACGTGGGAGGAGGTGGCTTTGGCTTTGGGAGGCATTGTTGCTTGAGGATGTCTTGCGACTGCGGATGGGGGATTGAGAGGTTTGGGAGACTGCGGGCAATGTTGTTTGCTGTGTTTTTGTCGCGGGTCGATGGAAGGAGAAGGAGAAGGATTATTTATGGCGGAGTGCGAGGCTGCGCGACATCTGCAGAAACGAGGCACATGCTGACTGCGTGTTTATGGACAAAGGCGATGACGTAAAACGCGCGACGTTCGTGTTACCTTTCAGGCAGACGTGAAGCCATTCGCGAGATTGTCGCGAAAGTCACGAGGCAGCCGCCAAGATATATGTGAAGTTTTCCTATTTTTTTCTATTTTTTTCTATTTTTTCTATTTTTGGACTGCTGCCTCGTCTTGCCTGGAATCTTGTATAACAAAAGGTACCTGAGATAGGAAAGATGGTTCCTATGGGAATATCAATTAGATTGATGAAGGTCTGAAGACTGAACATCTTGCCACTTGGTAAGGTAGCTTTGCCACCCAACCTCCTTTTTACCCCGCCGCATTGCAAGAATCACAACCCCCTTCAACTTCGCGAAGGGTTGAGCATCGGGGCCATTCCGTACTAGCTACGTATAGCCCGACAAAGAAAGTGTAGAGACGGCAATAGAGATCTAGCCATGGCATTTCTCGTACCCTTAGTGCGGGGTGACCGAAATTCGAAATCACCTACGGCATGAAATGGCACATACGGTTTTCCTGGATTAATCTTCATTACTCAGTGGCTAGCTAATTCTCCGCTTTTTCAGATTTCTTGGGCCAGCTCGTCCTCTTCTTCGCTCGGACAAAGAAGTTGTTCGGCCTCACAAGCTGGAAAGCTGGATCATACTCCACTGGCTCATTGCCCACCTTCTCAAACTGATACCTGTATATCAGCATCGAAATGATCACCCGCACTTCCTCCAACGCGAAGTTGAACCCGATACACATCCTCGGCCCAGCAGCAAACGGAATATATGCAGTCTTATGCCTGTTCTTCACCTTGTCCGTGTTCCATCGATCTGGGTCAAACTTGGCTGGATCTTCCCACACCTTGGGGTTGTTATGGATGTGGTGGATTGCAACAATCATCACTGAATCTTTGGGAATTCGATATCCTCCGGGTATGATGACATCGGCAAGTGCTGTGCGCCCTGGTTGATACGATGGGTTGTGAAGTCTCTGAACTTCTTTGATCAAAATGCCGAGGAATGGAAGAGAGTTGGCTAGGTCTGGAGTCCACTCCGTGTCCTCGGTGACACCGTAATCAACGAGTTCTTGCAGCAGTCGCTCTTGATTTCCTGGGTAGGAGACAAGACTGAACAGCATCCACGAGAGTAGACTCGCGGTTGTGATGAAGCCAGCACCGACAGTCACAAGTGTGGCGTTGCTTCGGTATTTCTCAGGCAATTTCTGACCTTTATCATCGGTGGCTCTGGCAAGGTAGTCCACGATGCAAGATGCTTTCAAAGCGGCGTCGTTGATGGGCAAATCTTCGGTGTCTTTGCCAACAACATTTGCGACGGCCTCTTCAATCAGTTGCTTGACGTGAGCTTTGTTATCCTTCAACTCTTTCGGTGCGCCCCAAGGCATGTGTGAATACCAATCGCCCATAGTGGACACTTTCTTATTCAGCTCCAAGTTTTTTCCCACAGTCCTGACTAAGTCATGAAGAGGCGCGTCGATCGAGTCGAAGTGATGCAAGTCCATGTTCAAGGCCAGCTTTCCAATTGCCGTAGATCCCATCTTGAACATGTACTGGTATACATTCCACGCTTCACCCTTCCCATCCAGTTCATCAAAGACCTTGAAAGATTGCTCTGCGGTGTTCTGCATTTGGGGAGTATAATGCCGGACGGCTTTGGGACTCAGCGCTGGAGCTAGGAATCGATGCACAACGTTCCATGACTCGCTATCTGAATCCGAAAGGAAGACACCAGCCATTTGATCCTTGATTCCATACAATGGATGGTCGCTGTTTATCTTCTTGGACCAGAATCCACCTTCCCCTAGGCACACGTCTGCAACTTTGGGATCATTTGTATAGTATGTTGTTCGTCCCATATCAGTTGTCTTGAAAACGGGTCCATATTGCTCGAACAGTCGCTGATGATTCCCCAGATGGTCTGGGTAGACTTCATAGTAGCTACCGGCGACTGGCAGTCCTTCTGGTCCCGGCACGTTGCGTACTTGGTTTCCATCGACGAGAATACCAATTGGCGAGGTTGCATCAGTGAAGTTATCTAGGTCGTCGAGGGCGCCGTCCTCGTCGGTTTGAAAAGATATTCCTGAACATTGTCAGTACCACCTTCACTTATTCTCGAAGGGGCTTACCTTTAGGCTCTGCAATCGCAAATGCTTGAGCTACATTGTATTGCAAGTATTCAAATGAATTCTGCAAGTCTACTTCGATCTCTTGGGCGCTCTTGGTAGGGGCTCCCACCAGCATGAATGACTTCTTTACCATCTTGAATCTCGATGCAAGTAAGAGTGTACTTTTCAAGAGTAAATATCCCACTGAAAAGAAGTTTGCTGAGAGGTGGAGTTCAGCAATACACCTTTTATCAGAAGTATGCTCCACGAAAACTACCGGAATCGCTGGATAGGACGGATCCCGGCCGTACACCAATGCGGTGCGGTCTTTTTCTTCCACTCCCAAAGGGTATCTAGTCTCCGAGGCTTCTTATTTTCGGACCGACTGAAGTTCACATGCTACCTGGTATTATTGAGAGCCCCCAATAACAATCATGAGCAGATAAAATCTTCCTTGTTCTAGATGCAAAAACATGCAGCAATTGATGTGGTGGCTTCTCGGTGACGTTTTAATTGCAGCAACCGATTGCCGAGGCGACCTACAGTAGTAGAGGCTAAGCTTAGGGGTAGTTACGAGATCCTGCAGCACTAGGTTAAGGCCGTTCAAGCATCTACGGCCGAAGCAATACTTGCAGCCAATGACCCCCATTTTTTACTCAGCAGCCACTGAGACAGACAGCTGTTAGAACAAACTCATTTAGCACTTCCGACCCTGCTCGGCAATGCCCGGCAGCGATGATGAATGGACGAGCTCCCAACACCCAGACCCTTGCCCCTGATCGCCTGGACTAGCAAGTCGCCGGTTTATCTTTCCTGTTCCGATAACTTTAATCCTTCAATCATTATTTTATCTCGCAGGAATGTCTGAAGCCACTTACTGAAATCCTCATTGCAACACTTCAGCAACTGTCTACTGTCAAAATGGGCGACGTGAAGCAAGTTCCCGAGAGCGAAGTTCTCAAGCACAAGAGCAAAGATGATTTGTGGCTCATCGTCCATCACAATGGTATTTCCCTTTCTTATCTAGCTTGTATTCTTTCTAATCGGTTTCCAGTATACAATGTCACCAAGTACCTCGAAGACCACCCCGGGGGCGCGGACGCTCTCCTCGAAGTGGCAGGGCAAGATTCAACGGTAGCATTCGAAGATGTTGGGCACTCATCAGATGCGCGAGAGATAATGGAGAAAATGCTTGTTGGCCGTATAGAAGGAGCACCAGAAGATGACGATGATGAGGGGTCCACTCTTCCTATGCCAACGCCCAATGTCACTCCGCCAGACAATGATTTCAACACCGAATCCTGGGTGATCACCACCGGCCGCACGGGATTACAAGTAGCTTTGGCAGGCTCGGCATTGTTTGTAGGTTATGAGGCATATGCTCGCGCTCCTAGAGTTGGCTGGCTACACGCAGAACATGGCGGATTCTGGAAAGGTGTTCTTCTATCCTCTGTCGCAACCCTATCTGTTGCTGCCGGCGCGGGGCTCTATTTGGAGAAAGCATTGGGCGGAAAAAACAAAACGCCATATAACTACCCGGCCCATTTCAAGCCATCCGTACAGATCGCGAAGCCTGTCACGAAGGTCAAGGGTTTCTTGAAACCAGAAGAGTACCAGAAACTCCCCTTGGTCAAGAAAGAGAAATTGTCCTCTAATACTCATCGGCTCATTTTCAAGTTGCCGACAGAGAAGACAATTCTGGGTTTGCCGATTGGACAGCATATCAGTATTCGAGCAGAAGTGGATGGGAAGACCATCAGCAGATCATATACTCCAGTATCAAATAATTCAGACCCCGGGGAGCTGCGTTTGGTGATCAAGATGTATCCGGACGGTGAACTCACGGGGAATTATCTTCAAAATCTCACGGTTGGTGACAAAGTTGAGATTCGAGGCCCGAAAGGAGCTATGAGATATCGCAAGGGGATGGTCAAGGAAATAGGGATGATCGCGGGTGGCACGGGAATTACCCCAATGTATCAGGTGGGTCTTTCCGGCATGCTTTCAAAGAGGAAATGCTAATATGAAGCAGCTGATTCGCGCTATATGCGAAGATCCAACTGATGCAACTAAAGTCAACCTTCTCTACGGCAATAATACAGAGTCCGATATTCTGTTGAGATCCAAGCTAGACGAATTTGCATCAAAATACCCCGAGAACTTCCAAGTTCACTATGTACTATCAAAGCCACCTCAGAATTGGAAGTTCGGTACTGGCTATGTGACGAAAGACCTGGTGGAGCAGAAATTTCCACACCCTGGGGCTGATAGCAAAGCGTTGCTCTGTGGCCCTCCGGGGTTGGTGGAAGCTATGAAAAAGAGCCTGGTGGAGTTGGGATGGGATCAGCCGAGGACTGTGAGCAAGTTGCCGGATCAAGTTTTCGCGTTCTAAGAAATTACAAGATGGTGTGATGCAATTTTATTGTTGGTAGAGTTCAATGTGACGATGAATATCCTGCTTTGTATCCACTTTTTTTACGTTTGCTTTGTGCCTGTGACCAAGTAATGACTATACTTTCGACGTCTAAAACACGGTGTAACAGTGATTTCTACCCTCTATTGGTACACTCTGACTAGATTAGTCTGATGAGAGCCCATGCCTATAGTCGATGATATTTCCCTTCACCAATCGAATGCCCACCCCGCCACCATTCTGTATCAGTTCTCCGTTCGATGTCAGGATATGAGGCAGCATGAAATGATTTCATCCCTACCTGTAATCATTTCTTGCAGCAAAAATGATTAATCGGACATAGATCCCGCTTGCATATACGGCGGCTGCATACTTGGCACATTGTGCGTTTGCAGCGAAAATTAATTCATTGCTCTGAACTCAGGATCCTACGGGCTGGTGTTTGATCCACCACGTAATATACGTTTGCAGTCCTGTACTTTTAGGGCGAGAAGATTACCTTTGAGATGTCGCTCTTTCATGTGATGCCGTGAGGAAGCCTCGATAATCAACATAGGCTCGGCCCGAGAACCTTGGATTTACGGCCGAGAAGAAGTGAAAATTTCGCCCTTAGGTTAATTCCATTCTGTTATTGAATGACGAGCCTAGAGGCACCCGGAGCATCCCGGGAGTAAATTTTCCATTCGGAAGCCATGATATTTATGGTTGGACTCCGTGGACTAAAGGCGTCCGCATACACTAGGAGAGTAGTGCTGATCGGCTCAACCGGCCACGCTAGAACCTAGTCCACTAGTTACATCATCCCCACACATTCAGTTTGTTTCAGGCAGGACTTCTTGTATATAATGATCATGAGTAGTTAATCAAAGGGTTTGAATTAAGGTCATCGATATTTGTGTTAGTTTGAATCCGTTTTCAGCTTCAATCCACTCGTCACATCTAGCTAGACATGGCGCCCACACTCGAATCAATCAAAAACAGACCGGTGGCAGTCCTGGGAGGCGGCGTTCTTGGACGTCGTATTGCATGTACCTGGGCTGCTGGCGGCTGGCAAGTGAACATCAGAGATCCAAGCGAAGAGCAGCGCAACGCAGCTCTTCATTACATCGAAAACAATGTATCGTCATACGCTTCCGCCATTGGTACCAAACCCGGAGAGGCACAGACATTTCAAGACCTCGAAGAAGCTGTCAAAGATGCATGGACGGTCATCGAAGCCGTGCCGGAGAAACTGTCTCTCAAAATCGACACTTTCGCCGACCTAGAAAAACTTGCTCCTAAGGATGCGATCCTTGTAAGCAACTCATCGAGCTACAAGTCCAGTGAGATGCTTGAAAAGGTTGGGAAAGAGGCGAGAAAGAGAATCATGAATACTCATTACATGATGCCCCCCGACAACCGCATTGTAGAGCTCATGACGGATGGGGAGACCGATGAAGACATCTTCCCATTCTATGTCGAGAGGTTGAAGGAAGTTGGAATGCATCCTCTTGTAGCGCGAAAAGAGAGCACCGGATTCGTATTCAATCGTGTCTGGGCGTCTATCAAGAGGGAATTTTTGATGATCTTGGCAGAAGGCGTCAGCACCCCCGAAGAGTTGGACAGAGTTTGGGTCGAGATGTTTGGTGGTGGAAAGGTGGGACCCTGTGCGATGATGGATGCCGTTGGCTTAGATACGGTGGAGTTCATTGAAGAACATTATGTGAAAGAGCGGGGACTCCCAACCAAGAACACAGTGGATTTTTTGAAGAAAAACTACATCTCTCAGGGGAAGCTGGGAGCTAAAAGTGGGAAGGGAGGATTATACCCGCCTGGACATACGATCAAGACTTCTGGGGAAGACAAAGGTCACCATGAAAACTTGAGCGCCCCCACACTGCAAGTCGATTCTTAATACTCCTTGATGGCATCCCTATTAACTCGATTAGGTACATGTTAGATATTGGGTTGAACACTCTTCCTGATCCTATTCACAGTGGTCGAATCGTGGTGGGTTCTCCGGATGGCCGTGAGCTCCGTACCATTGTTTCCGGACAAATACTTCCTGATGGACTTGACATCTCTCTGAAAACTGGTCGGATCTACTGGACGAACATGGGAGTCCCAACCGCAAATGATGGCACAGTTCAATCTTGCAAACTGGATGGGAGTGATGTAAGAACCGTAATTCCGGTGGGTGCCGTCCACACGCCAAAGCAGCTTATCATCGACCAAGAAAATGGGAAGCTCTACTTCTGTGATAGGGAAGGAATGCGAGTCATGAGGTCCAGTCTAGATGGATCTCAACACGAGATTCTCATCCAAACTGGTGACTGGAACAACGATAAAGATGCTGCGGATCAAATGAAATGGTGCGTAGGAATCAGCATCAACAAGAAGGAGGGGAAGTTCTACTGGACTCAAAAGGGACTTTCGAAAGGTGGTAAAGGTCGGATATTTCGGGCAAACATTGAAATGCCAACCGGCCAGAATGCAGCAACTCGCACCGACATTGAGCTACTTTTTACTGGGCTGCCAGAGCCAATTGACCTTGAAGTGGATGAGGATACTGAGACCTTGTTTTGGACAGATAGAGGTGACCCTCCCATGGGTAACAGCCTCAACTCCGCCACTTTGTCAACATTGAAGGGCTTGAAGGATGGGGAAGCTAGCCCAAAATACAGCATTTTGGCTCGTCAGCTCCACGAGGCCATTGGATTGAAGCTAGACCCAGTAAATAAGCATGTCTATCTTACTGATCTGGGGGGATCTGTTTACAGATATGGAATTGATGGAAAGGACAAGAAGAAAATCTATGATGAGGAATGCACCTTCTCTGGCATTGGGTTGGCGCATATTTGAGGGGCCTCCGTGGTTTGGGGTTCTGGTCTTATCTAACGTAATAGCAGGCCAAGGCCGTAGATCCTGTCAAGAGCTCTCCCTTGAAGGCATGCGCTGAGGCAATTTTCTGGTTAGCGACCTGGAACAAGGTTCCAGGTGCCAGTACTTTTACTCTTGAACTCTGTACTTAGAACAGGTACTCCCGTCAATACAATAATTTGTAACGGCACAGTATCTTACACCTTTAAATAGATTCGTTGACTTTGTCTAGAAGTCTCTAGAAGAAGCTCTAGATTTTTCTTCTAGCCTTAAGAGGTTTGTTCGTATATTAATAAGCTTTACCCTGGTTTCGCAATCCTTCGGGATCTGTGAGGCGTAGGCATTCTGGGTACCGTGCACGTGCAAATCTTGGCAATATCTTTAGCGGGCATAGGAGCCTCTGTGCTTTGCCACGAAAGACTCGTAGATCCAAATAACTTTTTAAAGGTTGATTCGTATATTAATAAGCCTTTACCTTAGCTTCGCGATATTTCAGGATCTGTGGGGCGTACGCGTTCTGGGTATTGTGCACGTGCAAATTTTAGCAGTGCTTTGCCACGAAAGACTTGTGGGTCCAAATAACGCTTGAAAGGTTAGTTCGTATATTGATAAACCTTTGCCCTGGTTTCGCGATATTTCGGGATCTGTGAGGCGCTGCGAGACCTTCAGTATTTCTCAAGGAGGGCGTATTGTAGTCTTTGAAATCTGTAAGACGGGGATAAATGACGCCTCGCGTATTGATTTCGTACGAACATGCACCTCATCCTCTATACGATCCCCCGTGGCTTTAAAATTGCTACCTATTGCATAAGTATATAAGGTATCTCTGTTGAGGCCATCCTATCCTCATATTCTCATTCGTTTTATCACTCACAACAATCACTCTAAAAAACTTTGCTCAATCCGCCGCATTTCAGATTCCCACCATGGTCAATTCCAATAAGCTCTACTTTCTTGGAGCTCTCTGTTTTACCACGGCCTTAGCTATACCAAATTGCCCCCTCCTTGGCGCGGACTTTCCACCTTCTAAGAATCTTTCCTCAAGCAGTATATTCCAAGCAGCACTCAACAACCTCACACAAGTGCTTTCCCAAAGTATCTCGTCCGGAAATACCGCCTATGGGGCTTTCGATGGAGTGAATACTTCTCACTCGATCGAAATTTTCTCTGCTTATGACGACGATTCGCCTCTCTTTTCAAATCAGTTTTCAGCACCTGCTCTCGCAACACCTGAATATGGGGTCAGCAATGTGACTGCAGACACTGTATTTCGTATAGGCAGCTTGACCAAGCTTATTGCCGTCTACACCTTCCTAATCCAGGCGGGAGACAGAAAATTGAACGATCCAATCACTGATTATATACCCGAGCTTCAAGCTGCAGCATTGTCTCTGAATGCTACACAAGACCCAATCGACTACGTATCATGGGAAGACGTCACGGTATGGGAAGTCGCTAGTCAAATGGCAGGCCTCGGACGAGATTACTCTGGTCTTGGGGAGCTGGATGCCGCCATTGACCCAGATTCTGACCCCTTATCACATGGCCTCCCGCCTCTGAACGCTTCAGAGATCCCTCCATGTGCTGGACTCACGTTCTGTACCCGTGCTCAATTCTTCGCTGGCTTTACACAGCGACATCCTGTATATGCACCATCTACAAACCCAACTTACTCTAATGTCGCCTTCCAACTCCTTGGTTACGTATTAGAGAATATTACTGGAGTTGACTTCGCCACCATGGTCTCAGACTCCATTTTTGATCCCCTTGGTCTAACCGGTTCTTCGTGGACGACCCCGGATTCAAATTCATCGGGCATCCTTCCCCCTGGAAATAACTGGGGCCAGAGTCTAGGAGACGACAACCCGGCCGGAGGAATGTACTCCTCCTCCTCCGACCTGACGAAAATAGGTCGCTCGATATTGACTTCCTCCCTCTTATCACCTGCACAGACAAGACGCTGGATGCAACCTCGCAGCTTCACCTCTAGCCAAAGTGCCGCTGTTGGTATGCCGTGGGAAATCTTCTCTGTCAAAACATCCCCCAATGATAGACTAGTGTTTCTCTACACCAAGCAAGGAGACATAAACGGTTATTCGTCCGTTTTTGTGATAATCAAGGACTGGAATATAGGATTCAACGTCTTGACCGCTGGAAACGCTGCCACTTCAAATTCATTATTGATCGCGAATCTAATTAGTGATACCATTTTCCAGGCCGCAGAGGACGCAGCTAGAGAGGAATCCCAGACAAATTTCGTCGGCACATATCAAGCCGCAGACCCGAATTTGAACTCTAGTATCACCGTCACGATGGATGCTTCCAAGCCAGGACTGGGAGTCACCCGTTGGATTAGCAATGGGACCGATATGCTCAGTCCCGCGGTGGAACTTGTTGGGGTTGCAGCCCAGAGCGTAAGGCTCTATCCGTCTAGTCTGGAGAGGGACCTTGGGAATGGGGACATGGAGGTGGGGTTCCGAGGCGCGTTTGAAAATTTAGGCTTTCTAGAGACAGTGGGAGGGTCGTTTGGGTTACATTGCGCGACTTGGGTAAGTTGAGTTTTCCTCTAGCTTTGTTTTTATCGGTCTTGTTTTGGTGTCCGAAGCACTCCATACTTTCGCCTATCTCACTACCGCATTACTGGGATGCAGCTTTATTCTCTCACTAAGGCAAGAAATTGTGGCCAACGCTGATTCTGTGTAATAGGTCCAAGTAGATACCGCGAAGTGGGGAAGTATTAGTACGGATGAGTTCTTCTTCAGCGTTAGTAATGGGGTGACGAAGAGTTTGACGCCTCGAGCATTGAGGGTTGAATTGGAGAAGTCGTAGGGGGAGATGGGAACTATTTAGCAGTTAGGCGAGGTGGTGAACATTGGGGCTTGTGTAGGTAACGTAAAGTAGAATAGAGAAGTGAATAGACACGAGGTCCTTGCATGGTACTTAGAGTCTCAGGTATGAACCTAACGTGTATTATATCAAACCTATTTTCTTCACCAAAAGAAAGAAAGTTAAAAATAGGAACCGGTAAGCTAGGTTATCAAAATTATCTAAGCTCACTCCTTTCTTTTTTCTTCTCCTTTTATCAACTCCAATATCAAAACGAGCCGACTTTCGAACTTGCCCTTGACCTGTAACCTTACTTAACGGTTCGCAGGATGTCGAATTTCCGCCTACGCCGCTGCTGTTACTACAATTTCCAAGGCTGCTTCAAACCAGCCATTTCACTGAGGTTTTGTGTATAATTTTACGACAAAAAATTATTCTGATATGACTAAACTCTGTAAAAACTGGGTTTTAAAGCCACCGAGTTGACTCCTCACCAATCGATTCTCTCCTCTATCTGTTCAACCTCATTCCCATCCCACTTCCTTCGAGTACAATTGACCAGAGCATGGTCATCTTCGTCGTCTCCTACACAAACACTAATATCAGATACTCGAGCGGACTCTGCTAAGTCCATACCATGTCTTCCAGCCTCTTCAATGGCAATCAAGCGTTCCACAATATTTGCTAATTTCCAGCTTTCCCACACTCCTTCCTTTCTATTGGTCGATTTCAGCAGAGCGAGCGCCTGATTCCTGATGATTGAATCCCGACATTTAACCCCAGTCAAATACAGCGCTGGGAGAAATCCCATATCATTTGAAAAGTGTCCAAGTGGTTCAAGACTGACCAGATGAGAAGCCTCTGAGACGATGCTTTCGAATAAAGGCAGGAACTCGTCGTAGTATGTCTCTGCAGTACCTTCAGGGAAAAAAATCATTATTCTCCCTACGTATAGTTGGACCTTGAGTACCTTTGAGCATGAAACTTGCTGCGGATTTAATTTCCTGCTTGCTTGCAACAATTCCTCAAACACGCTAGAAAAATCTTCCACTTCTCGTTGAAGTTCATCCCTCATGGGAGGAAGCATCCCTGCAGCCTTTGTCGTGTCTTCTAGGCATTCAATTTCTAATCGTTTGAATCTCATGATTCGTGATGTAAGAGCGCCAAGAAGCATATTAGCTTCTTCTAAATTCCTCAATGGGAAACGTCGGATTTGCACCAGGTTTTGATCGATAGTTCGACAAACCCATGTTGAGTCAAAAGTTGACGCCAGTATGTCTAATCGACTAAAATGGTATACAAGCTGGTCCTCAATTGTCTTCTCTTCAGATGGCATGCCGCAGTCAGATATCATTGCCTGCTGTGCTTCCATGTCGACGGGAAACTTTCTTGAAAGAAGGGAAATCCCACTTGCAGCATGTTGAAACGCGGAGCGGTAATTTCCATACAACGCATCTAATCCACTGAACATATAACACGTAACGAGCGTCCCAAGCCTGGATAAAGGCTTTTCTGGTCGTATTAGACACGAAATTGCTTTGTTGTATTGTTGCAAAGCAAAAGCTTTGGCCTCCCGGGAGCTAGGCGTGTTTCCAGATATATGCCAACGGTGAAGACTGCCAAGAGCGGTTGTAGCATGAAAGACGCTTGGCTCAACTAAGCCCAGTCGCAGTACGTAACAATTCCAGAGCTCCGACTCGAAATATCCCGAAATCTGGAATTTTGTGTATAGCTGGAAAAATTGTAAAGCCTGAATCTCAAGTGGGTTTTGAGATGGCAGAATGGTAAGGCTTTGAGCAGGTGACACCGTTTCTGACCTTAGTGGAGATCCTCGCTTGGTTGACTTGGGGCCGGGTTGATACCCATCACATTTTCGACCTGTTGACGTACATTTCAAACATGCAGGCTTTCCTTCATCGCATTTGATCCGACGAATTCTATCTCCTGTGTCAGTATACGAACCTACCAACCACAGACTGTCCATACTTGCAGGTTTTACAGCCAGTTCTTACTTTCCGAGAAAAGGATCTGGGTTTTTGTCTCCAGGCGAATTTGTTTACCCCTTGGTCGTGGCGTCCCTGGTCAATCATTTTGACACATAGATTACCGCTGAAAAGGAAGATTTCGTACGGACGGCCACTGCTGGCCACATATTATTTCATGAATAATTAAATAGGGGGACTGTGCCACCTGAGCATAAGCACTAAGACAAAAAGAGCGAACCGACTGTTTCAGATACGCGGTCACGTGTGAATTCCCTCATGCAACTGCATTCTAGCTCTCATAAAGAACATAACTATTGTCCCATCTTTGGAAATCATTAAGCCTTGCTGCATCCTCTCCCCTTTAGACTACTTTTCCAGAAATCAAGCTATATAAGGGCTTCTTGCTAAGAGGCCGAGTTGAGCGCTGTTACAACCCCTTCTGGACAACTCCTGTTCTCGTGGATCGGTCCATATTATTCTAAGCGACAAGGCAAGCCAAATATCACTAATGCTCCCTCCTTTATGATATTCTCTCCTTTGCATCAGTTTCAAGACGCCCGGGAATCACGTCAGCCGTCGCATAACCGAACACTTTGCCACCGACATCCTTCTCCCTTGACATATTTGGGGTTCCTTGATGTGCAAGAGGGAATCTTGATACAAACCCCTCCCTCTTCCCAACTCTGCCACCGGATGAATTACGCCAGTTATAGTACTAGCCATGTCCTGCATGGATTTCTAATTCTGCAAGGTAGACTGAAGTTGTACCATCCTTTCCCGGCGTAACTTCGTCCACGCAAAAATTTCACATGCTCAGGAGCCACGCCCGCTCCGAGACCCCTTCACTATGCAGTTGCCGCTGAGATGACTCTGATTCATGTTGCTTACGTGGCTGAGTCTAATCATGAACCTCCCAGTCTCGCAGCTGGATGAATCTCACGATAACCAACAGCTGTACTAGTAATTGTAAACCCTTCCGTCAAAGCAAATCTACCGCCAAGATGACTCTGCCTTGCCTGGCCCCGTTTGCCTGAAATTCTCTTTGCCTCGGGAAGACAGAACTTTGGTACAGATCTTCCCCTAATGTGATTTCGTGTCAGTTGCAGGATGTGATGGCCGAATTGGGGTTGTTGACGATTTATTCGTGTGTCTAAGGAGCAAAAATTCAAGCTTTACAGATGCTATATAAACCTGCCTTTTAGCCCTGGAGCTAGTCCTAATTAGGAGAGCTACTACCTTCTCGAACTGTCCCAAAGCGGTACAGGGAACTGACATTTCGCACCTGCGCGGGTCTCACCATGCCCAGATCCCTCGATACAACAGTAGTATCGGGCCGATGTTGCCTGGTATTTTGCCAGGAGAAGCACCGCACATCGTATTTTCATTCACTTGAAGCAACCCTTCTGTTGAGAGGATTGCACCTCGTCTCGCATTGAATGGTACCATGTTTGTGAGGAGTACTAGACGTTGCTCCTGAGATTTGCGCCGACCCCGGAAACCACACAAAATTAACTGTCCATGGTCGTGACAGAGCAATATCGTGCGTAGTTGAGCACGACTTCCTGTGGTAGAGAGGTGTTGAATGGGTAGTTAACATATTGACGAGATGTTAATCGTATACGATGAGGTTGAAATGTAAATTAGCTAAAGTTGGGAGGTGCGGCTCTGGCCAAGGGAGATCCAGGATTGGCTTCGTGACTGACTTCTTCCAATTTCAATGTTGCGACTTATATTCACCGTCCCTTAGTAGTGCTTAGTCAGCCACTTAAGCTCCTTAAGAGCCTCTCACCTCCTCCTGTATCTAGTGTATTTTAAGCCTCAATACTACCCTATTTTAGAACCCTAGCTACGCTGCCTCCAGATCGCAATATTTAACTAGCGGTAATTGTAGCTGAGGAGCCGAAACAGATCGCCGTCGGCGTTGATCCGTCCATTACTGATCTCACCCGCGACTAACCCTTGCTTACCTTGACTCACCCAAACTTGTCGGTAAAACAGCTTTGCTCACCTTTTCGAACAGAAATGGAATTTCCTTATGTTAAGAATGGCGTGTGATAATGCGCTGTTACTGTTGGCTATTCAATTATGTTCCTGGGATAGAAGTAGACTTATATACTGAGATGCTGTAATCATAATCGTCTAATCCGGATTTCTAGCATTAAAATAATGGGATCCTGTTTCCCATATCATAAAAATTGTCGTTTTCTTGGACGGTGTCTTTGTAACCTTGTTTTGAATCCCTATTTGTCTCTTATTGGGAAAGAAAACGATGCTTTTGACTATCACATATATACTGCATCTCTGACTTCGAATTTAAATGAAATGAATTGAAGCGACTTCTACGACATACAGACTTAAGCCCCTACTTTGTAGGTACTATCACTACCGGTCGTCTTGTTAATTTGTTCTCCACGCGAGATGTAGACGTTCTCCAAAATCTGGGACGCGGGGAAAGAAGAAACTCATAGCAACGGTTCCGAGTCGACTTCGTCCCTTGATTCATCTGGCTCCTCGAGCCCCAGAAATGCGGGAGAGGAACGAGCGGGACGACGAGGCCTACTCCCAGGAATTATTGTGGAAAATGAAGCCCCGAAAAACGGTGATATGCCATTCGTAATGGCGATTATTCGAGTCTTGAGGAATGCTGATGCCTTTTAAGGGATGATACTGTATCAGAAAGCTGATCAGTTGATCCTAACGCTTACGTACACCACCATCAATAACGCCCACTGCGCTGTGATAAATTTTAATCCCAAGATGTATCCAGCGCTACTCAAAGATGCAGTCACAAAGGCATGTAAGCATTTGGCTAATTTAGTGGGTTCCAGCACTGACCCAGTGGCTATCATTTACCACCAGGATGAAAGGCTTGTCGAAGTGCAACCCGAAAGGATACCATTCAGTGTAACTCACCACGGACCAATTTACGCTGACGTTATCGAGCATTTTCCCGAGCCTGACGATATCCTTGATGCTTTTGGTACCGACTTGAAGAGTTGGCAGAAAGTCGATGAACTTAGAATCCTGCAAAGAGCTGGTCTCGAAAATATTCGAAGTACTTTCTCAATGGGTTCGCACTAGAAATGTCTGAACTCCAAAGTGATTATTTCAGGCGCTCAGGGATACGTCCGGCAGATATTCTTGCATTTCCACCCCCTCTGCATGCCATGTTGTCTGCCCACGAACTCCAGGCAAACATTCGCCATCTTCGACCCAGGAGATTCTAGTTCTTGCCAGCATATATGAATTCAGGACAACAACCCTCCCCAACTCAATTCAAATCACACTCACCTTATGACCAATTTGGCATCCAGTGGCGGCAGTTTGCCCTCAATATTTGTGATTGCCGGGAAGTCATCATCAGGTGCGCCGATATTAGGTGGGGCTCTCGAGCTCAGCACACCATGTAAGACGAAACCTCTCAGTCTCCTTTCAACCGCTAACCGACTGACAACGCATACCTAATGGAATAGAAAAGGCGACTTTAATTCATTCGGCATGGAGTTAGTCCTGTAAAATCACTGCGCACATTGTTCTATGAGAAACAAAAAGAATTGGCTAAAGACATTATTTTGACGCCGTCACGCTGAACTTCCCAAGTGATCGTGGTTGCACAAGACTATCCCAACCTTCTGCTGACTGTACTTTACCTGCATCTTCAGCAAATGAGGGCTATACATACATCTCCACTCTGAAGCGTCGCCGAAGTCAGTTGTCAATCGAGACTCTCTGCCGATTCCAAAACTGTCCCGCTTCTTTTTCCGGCGTCCTCTCCTCCTATCAAAGGGCTGCGCTATTTTTTTTGCCGACGCCCAGCTTTCCAAGCTAATTAGGGAGGCGGCTGATGGTGGGGTGATCCCGAATCAGCCATAAATGCCCCAATTTGATAGGAGGGGCTCATTGCATGTGCTGACAGTCAGCCTGCATGACAGTTTATTGGTTCAGCAGAGCCTGGATTATTGCCCCTAATTTGGTCCTTTCCAGTCGCTAATTATGGATCATATAGCCGGCAAATAATCCCACCATAAAGTGATGCTAAATTCTGTCCTGGTACAATATAAAGCTCCCACCGGAAAACCTCACATCCGTCCTCTGCTAAGCCTGCTTCATTTTGGGAGCTAACGCCGGAAGTCTTGAGTCCCGTTCTTTTCTCAGCCGTTCTACAAGGCGCATTTCAGTACAGCCTTGTTTCTGGATTTCCTATTATCTCTAGCTGGAATGGACCCCAATTTTGATGCTGAGGCTTTCACTCTGCTTGGACTTGGCGTTGGGGTAATTGCGTTTCGATTTATATCACGATGGGTGACACTCGGGATTCGAAACCTCCGTTCGGATGATTTTCTGATGCTACTGGTAGCTGTATGTTTCTACCGCCATGCTAAGTAATAATACTAACAGATATCGTTGTAGATCCTGTATGCCGGGCATACTGTCGCTGCGTATTATGTTGGAGTATTTGGCAAGGGTCTTACGAACGCAGCCATGACAACAAATGAGAGAGAAGCCCTGTCGCACTTTCCAGATTCGAGGGAATACAAGGACAGAGTTGGTGGCTCGAAAGTACAGATAGTTGTCTGGGTTGTTTACACAACACTTCTGTGGGTTTTGAAGACTTGCATGCTTTTTTTCTATTCGCGTCTGACGTATGCATTGATCATTCCTATCCATTGGTAATCACTAACATGTTATTGTAGGGAAAATGTCGATAAAATGAGACCGCGAATCCAGATCGGCTTCGTCCTCCTCCCAGTCACATATATTATTCTTTTATGCGTGGAGTTATTTGGCTGTCACCCCTTTCAAAAACACTGGCAGATATATCCAGACCCTGGAGGTAAGCCTGCACTGTTCACGCTTTATTGTTTCGAGTTTGTCCTGATTGTGTATAGCCGTCTGCTACCCCTCGCATTCTATGCCCAACCTATATACTATGATAATCTTTAATGTGACGACTGATCTATATCTGATGTTCATTCCACTGCCAGTGAGTATACTTGAAGCCCTTATATCCGTCTTTGAATCAATGCTTACGAGTTTGTGTAGATGATCTGGAAATCTGGCCTACCGACTAGAGTGAAGCTTGGACTTCACTTAATGTTTAGTGGTGGCGTGGTTGTGACAACCGTTGCGTTCCTCTGCTGCTTTTTTATCATCACTGTAAGCCACGCCCTCTGAGAATACGTTTAAGATTCATCGTATTGACTTCAGTTGACCAGGCAGGCATTGGTGGTGCGGCGAGGGCAGGGCAGTGGTCGATACGTGAATCTTTCTTGGCAATCATCATTACCAATGTCCCACTTGTCTTTCCTTTTGTCGCCAAGTTCTACAACAGGGTGTCCTCTACATTATCCTCTTCGTCAAGTAAAAAGGAAAGTTACCACTCGAGTTCCCCAGGCATTTCGTTCGGCAGTCTAGGGAAGAATAAGAAAGCTCCGAGCCCCTATTCAATACCAGGGGTATCAGCGTGGGAGAAGACGGTTTGGGATCGCACCATCAATGGAGAGCAAGACTGGCATTCGTAAGTCCCCGACAGATTTCCATAGGCGTTTTCAGGACTAATCAGTACTTTGCAGTCAAGCGGATCTATGGATACCAAACAACAAAACGGATATCGAGACAGGGAGTGCTACATGTGCATCAAGGGCTGCAATGGCAGAGAGTGAAAAGAAAGATGTGGTAGTTGTTTCTACAGAAATCGGTGTTACCTCTGATGTGGGTAGTCCCTGGAGAAAATCGGCACTGGTGACCCCGAAGCCGGCTATGGTGGCACAATAATTGCTTGTGAAGTCTACCACAAAGTATATATATGAATACAAAGGGTATTTTGAACATGAAACTCATTGCCCCTGCCGGCCATCAACTTCGTCTTCACTGAAGGTAATAGGAAAGAAAGTTTGTCACAGCGGAAGTTGTTGCCCATATTTCTTGACGCCTCAAGATGACCGAACCATGAGGCCCAGAATATTTACATTGCACTTTTCTCCAATCCATAATGCCCATCACTAATATTGTTTTACGGTGCAGTCCCAAAAGTATTGTACCAGTAATTCAAAGCCGAACGCCTTAACCCAGTTCCTGAACACAGACGGAAACGTCGCCCAAGATTCTACCTGCCAGAGGAGATTTTCATCCTGCAACTCACAGCACTAACCAGATTTCGCAGCTTGAAGACTAGGTCAAGTCTTCCAGGGTTCATTGTGAAATTGTCTCGCATATCCCGAATGACCCGCGTTCCGTCGTCATCAGGTGAGAATTCAATGTCATATTTAGACACAAGTAGAGCAATAAGATAAGTGATGGTCGCCATTGCAAGACGCTGGCCAACACAGTTATATCGGCCTAGAAATGTCAGCGTGCGCAGCTGGACAGAAGAGAATCTGAGAACCAACCAAAAGAAAATGGCTCATAGGCGCGCTTGATTTTAACCATGTCTGGTTTTGTAGTCCACCTTTCGGGAATGAACTCGCTTGCGCGTTCGAAGCAGTCTTCCACTGTATTACATTTTTAGCTTTATGGTGTCGCAATACCAAAGACTCCGCACTTACATCTCGCGATACTGTATCTTGGTGCAAATATGACTGTTTCGGCGGGAATATAGTGCCCCGCGATTGTAAGACCTCCCTGCGGAACCTTCCTTCCTGATCCTGTGGGAACAGGAGGCCACAATCTCAAAGTCTCTTTGATCACGCCCTTAAGAATTGGTAATTCTTGGATCGCTACAAAATCCGAAATAGAAGGTACATTCTCAAGCTCTGATCGTATTGCTTGCTGATAAACCGGATAGCGTGCGAGATTGTGGAATGTATTAATGAGTGTAGTTGCTATCGAGTCACTATGAAATTACTTAGCATGGTCATGATAGGATCAGGCTCAAAATATGGTTCTCGGTATACCTTCCAACAATGAGAAGGACTAATGTGTCCCCCTCAAGAAAGTTTCTGTCGTTCTCAAGGGTACCCCGTTTCATTGAGGCCCCGATAAGATACGAAGATACATCCGGAACTGCGGGTTCTCGCTTCATAATCATCAGAATCAGCTTGGCAATAGTTCGAGATGAAGCTTGCCTGAATTCGATCATTGAGACTTTTCTTTGCAAAGTCCATAAATTTCTTCCATCCGTTCAATCGCATTGCCACTCCACTTCCAAAACGAGTGAACCACGGGAGTGGAGCCAAAATGCCGAAAACTCCCATAAAGTCGCGTACACCTTGCAGAGTAGGGTTGAACCTCGCCCCAAGAATATTACCATACGACCTGCCGAAAGCTAGATCACCCATTATATCGGAGGTGTAGAAGCTGAAGAAGTCATAGACGTTGACTGGCTGGCCACTTGCAGCGCTTAGCTGCTGATCGAGCTGCTTACCATACTTTATGATGCGGCTTTCGTAGTTGCGGACAGCTGTTACAAGAATGAATGAAGAATTATGGCTTCGGGAGAAGATGTAGTACCTTTCACACTGAAAGCTTGGTCCCAAATTCGACGTCTCTTATCATGGACCGCAGGATCCCGCACATTCGCAATACTCTGCATTGGAGAAATCGAGTCATACCAATCAGGCCGTATACAGGCACTACCGGGACTGTTCATGACGATCAGAGCTTCTGGGTTGAAAATTGTAATCTCCTCTGGGCCTGATTACATCGACTTGTCAGCCTGTTTCTAACAACATGGGATGTGCCTGACCTGTTCTAACGAATGTACCATATTGATGGTAAATTTTGTCCATAACCAGGTGATTCTGTGCGCCTCTCACTTGCCAAACATGCCAGACCTTCGAAATTCGGGCACCTAATGGCCCCGGGAAATGACGAAGACGGTGAAAGAAAACTCGATAAACAACGATACTGGTGAACAGAACACTTAGGTATGTAAAGGCAATTCGCAGTCCAGCTTTGATAGCTTCGAACACATTGTAGCTATGGTGAGGGAGTTGGAGTCCACAGACAATAAACGTACTTATTATCAGTATGCAAGCATACATCGGAGCCTGCATGTGATGTTCCCCGTGAATGAAGTAGGTCCAGTGAGTCAGGAGACCGAAAGCAGCCGCCCAGATGTGGAGTGAAGCTACATTCGAGTCAGCCTTCATGATCGAGAGCATCTCGGAGAAAGAATTTGGTGGCGATGATATGATGACAAGAAAATAAGATTTCAGAGTTGATGGATATGGTTGTTAGGTAAGGGTATCATAATTGTGGGATAATGTTAGTCTTTTATAGATGTCGAAACCCCATGGAACAAGGTTATGTTCATAGAAGTCATAGGCTTCACTGTATTGGCTGACTTACTTACTAGTGGATCAAATAGGCTAGTATAGCCTTAGCTTGCATCTTGATAAGATAGAGACATAGCTAGGAGTATTGAATTTCGCTCGTGTGCACCTCTAATAACTCGAATGTGCTAGATGTAAGCTAGCAACCAATCATAACGGGATTCCGTCGGGCTGGATCCGAGATCTAATTAGAATTTACAGTGGGAGCGCCGTCGTATGCATTTCAACACAGCAGCTTGAGGGTAGGGCTTTTGAGCATAAATTCCGTTAGATTTAGCAGTCTAATATTCCTTTACCTGCCGAGTTGCTCTTGATTTAGGTCCAAGAGCGGTTGGTTCACACGGATTGTATCGCCGGTTAGATTTGTCTAGGTAGAATTGTATTTGATGCGCAAAGTCTTGTAGATATTTGAGGATAACATCTCTGTAGAATCGACTAATGCTATATCTAACTCGAATTCCGTAAACGCTCACCTTTCCCTAGGTGCCTGTGATCGAAGGAGACGGTGAATTGAGAGACAAATTAGGTTTCTGATGACGTTGCGTTCCATTGTGGTTTAACTCTACCCTGACTGTTGGTGCTTAACCTTTCTTGGCAGATAGTGCCACTAGCGGCACAGCAACGGTACGAAGGTTCCCGCATAAAGTCCCGCCGGCTTAGTGAAAGAGTATAATTTTAGTAAAGAGAGAGCCTGTAGGAACCTGTAGTCCTCTAACGAATATGGGGATAAAAATTTATGTGTTTAGGGTATTTCGTTTAATTTCTTCAAATATTATTAAAATAATAAAATTTTCAAACAATTATTATATTTTTAATATTTATAAATTGTTAAATAAAATTATAAATAATTTTTTCAAATAAATTTTTTAAATTTTTGAAATAACGTTAAAAAAATTTGGATTTTGGAGGGACTTTTTAATAAATAAAATATACTAAACGCACGAATTTCTATCTTTATATTCATAAATGATCAATTTTTTTATAAATCTATTATATTTATAGAAATTATTATGCCTCAAGTTATCTAAAAAGTAATGTTATTAGCATAATAATAAGAACTAAATAAAAAAATGGAATTCTATATTTTCCTATTTAGACATTGAAATTACAACAGAGAGGCTCTTATAGGCTCTTTATTTACTAAAGTAGATTCGTTCATTAATCAGGCGGAACTTTATGCGGGAACCTTCGTAGCAGCTTACCTGTCGTTTTCAATCTTCCATTTTTTGTTCTTCCAACACAATCGTACCTTATTCAATCTAGAAAAGTGCTGCTCTGTATGGTATTTGTCAGAACCGAGTTGATTGTTAGGTGACAGGTAGCCCACTCACGCCCGCTATCGCATTTGATTGTACTGTACCACCGACCAAAACCCCACGAACGAAGCTCCAGACGAGTCTCGACACCTACTGGGACGCCGACTGAAACTATGAGCTCACGGCACACACTCGCATGCGCCTGTGGAGATCATGAGATCTCCACGGACTACTATCAGCAGCACCGCCAGTATGAACTTACAGCGGTAAGTCTCCTGCCGACTCTGCCACAGGAGGTACAGGATCGAGTCTTGGAATCTTGTGATTTCCTCACTCTTGGTATACTCTGCCGCCTGGATAAGCAATGGAATGAAAAGACGACGCCACTCCTTTGGCGGCACCTCGATTTCATCCAGGCATTCGAGGACAACCAATCGCGTATCGAAGCCTCACGTAATTTTTTTGCCACATGCGACACCCTCATTGACCAAAAGCCCGACCGTTTCGAGTTCCTCGCTTCAAATGTCCGTACCTTACATCTAGGACGCCTACTAGGGATTTATATCGTTCACAAGGAGCGGGAGCCAGGGCGGGACGAATACGCATATTTCGACTCTACCCAGGACGCGAGCAGAAACATATTCGATGTCATTGCCAAGTTCATCAATTTGGAAGCATTATCACTGTTCGTGAAGAGTTGGTGGGGTGGTGATCTCAAACTGAGCGGTAAATCCTTACAGCAGGGCATAACAAACTTAAAGTACTTGAAGATCGGAGGTCATGTGTCAAAAGATATTCTGAGGGGACTCCTGCACGCTCCCAATACGCTTCAAAACCTTTTACTGATTAATTTGGTTCATGGCCCTGGTCAAGATCATGGTCCAGACGCCATTATATTTCTTTCTGGTCTCTACGGCAAATTCCACAGTCTCAGGTCATTGCATCTATGTAAACTGGCCGACTTGGAGGTTCGGACGTTTGAGGATGAAGACGAAGATGAGGACGACAGCGAGCAGGAGCGGGAGTACGTTTCTGGGATGCGATGGGAATTCCCACGGGAATCAGAGGCTGAATTGCTTCGAGAATGGGCCTCTTTAATCCGGTGTACTTCAAGCACACTAGAGGATTTGACTCTGGAGAATCGCTTCCTTTGTAGCTATGGCTTTGATGATCTTGGCTTGAAGATAGACCCAGGAAATACTGAACCTGCCGAGTATGGAGCGCACTCAGTCCGAGAAACACAACATGCACTCTTTCCTGTACTCTCAGGGGAATGGCCGAAGCTGAAGCATTTGACTCTGATTGGACTTGGTACAATTAAAGATATGACTCAAGAAGTTTGTCATTTGGCTTCGCGAGTTCGCATCGAACATCGTCCCGCAGGGATCGAAATCATGAAGGGCGATGTTACCCCGGAGCAGATTTCGACACCTATTTATTTTGGAGCTGCCAGGGGCTGAAATATGTGACAGGAGCTGCGAGCCAGGGATGAAATACGAATTGGAGGAACACGATTGAACTGTATCCGAGGTATTCTTGTGAATGGGACGCAGCTTCAGGTGGAGATCTAGACTGGTAGCGGTGTTATTCGTATACCATATCGATCTGAGATTGGTGTGCTAGGTAACTCGAAATAAATTGCAGAGATCATAAACCAGAATCATCAAAGTGTCCAACTCCCGCCCTGCTGGCCATGCAGCACCATGCAGCACGAACACATAATTACCCCACCAATTTCTTTCGCCTCTCATCCAATAGTACAACCACGTTGAAAAGTTGCTCTACTTTCCCCGCGTATATCTTGAAGATAATCTTACTTCAAGGCCGCAAGAAGAGTCGATGCTGCGAACGTGACGAAGGTGGTTGCTGTGAAACTCGTGGCAATAGTCATCCGCTTGCATCCGCGATGATTATCCCAAACCCCCATCTTGGCAGGTCCAGCGCAACTAAGTTTATTACCACCTGCACTCACGGCACCAAAGATGAAAGTTGCCAAAAGGAAGACTGTCAGAATCCCGTCGAGGGCGAGAGTCACGCTCTTCTTATAAGGAGCCACGACGTGCTAGCTGAGGATGACAATAATAGACTATGTAAAAAGAAAATGAGTAAATGCAATACACAGTGTATGAGTAGAAGTGAGGATGTGAGGGAGAGCACTTACGGATGCGGTGATGGCCTGCTCCTCGGATGTAACTTTCGGGTTGAGGATATTTCGGTCCATGGCGGCGGCAATGAAGACTATCGATAATGTGGCAAACACATGCTGGGTGGCGCGGAGGTATCTGAGCAGCTTAGGCTCACGGATTGCAGAACCAGACGCTTCTCTCTTGTAATCCTGCGATGATGTCTCAGAGAACTTCTCGACGTCCATATTGTCCAAGTTCTGACTGAAGTGAAAAGAAGAGGTAGCGAAAGGCTGTCGGGGAAGGAATTGGGGATTTATTTTCTGACTTTTGGTCCGCTACGGTAATGGGAAAGGAGGGAACTTTATAGGTGAAGGCGGGTGATATGGCTTGTACACCTTTGATGATGAATAACATGTATAGGTGACGAGGCGCGGCTAGATCTCCAAAATTGGTAAGTATCGAATTCTCTGCCGAATAATCCAATCTATAGATTATGTAAACTGAAGATACGGACGAGCCAATGAGGCGTATTAATGAACCACAGAAAGATTGCCAATTTTCCTCATACATCCCGCGCTTGTTGTATTGGGCCACTTGGCACTAACAATGTTCTCCAAACCTCTCATGCCTAGAACATACCCCTCCCTTAGCTCCGAAAACCTTCTCTAAGTCTCTCGGGCTCGGATTTTATGATGGTAAATCCTTGAAATTACCCGCCCAAAGCTTAGATGGTGTCTCTGTTTCTGTTGGAATAGTTGCTGTGAATAGCCAGAAATTCCCCGGGGATACTGTGCTCTAACTCGCAGGGTCCGGGCCTGAACATTCTTGTGCAGCGCTGTCTTCTAAATCGATTCTAATACGAGACCAAACGTTCTTCACGTCGTTTGCAATGAGGTTCGTGACTTTGTTTTCCCGAGGTTATGGTCGCCGTACGATATCTTCTTCTGCATCACTTGGCTGGCGTATAAGAGAGATAAGGTGGCGTCTTTCTTGGAATGCGGATCATTCTCTATATTCTAGTAGATCCATTTCCTTCGAGTGTTTAGCAAGTGGCTAGAGACGAAGTACTGTTCGATTTCCTTTAAGTGCAAGGTTAGAATTTGCTTGGATAAAAAATAGCGATTAATTTCTCGCTTATTTAAGGGGTGTGGTCTGGCATAACCATGAGTAACGTGACCTGAATTTGTAGCGCTACCATGGGTCTGTTCATCGACTTGCGTCTTATTCCAATAAGTGATGATATAATAATTAGACTAAACGAATCAGGTGTCTGCCCTCCGCCTTCCTTGTTTCGGAGTATTCCAAACAGGGCATATATTCATCGATGCCTGGAAAGAGATCCAACATTTGTCGGTATGCGAGTTTATCGCCCCATGGGGAAAGTTTGGTTAATCCTATCCGCCGAAATGTTCCCTTCCTCCCAGTCATCTCTTGTAGCAAAAGGCAAATAAGGTATTCCTCTCCATTGATCCGGTCCCCAATCGCAGCGGGCATACAGAACATTCTTCCAGAGTCTAGAACTTGATGTCGATCCTGACTGAAACAATCAAGGGAGACGTTGGCATGCTCCTCGGCTTCAAGGTCACCTTTGCCTATGCCTTTAAGTTTCCAGCCTACGTGGGCCGTGCAAGCTGGCGCAATATTGGGTTTGAGCTCATTAACACATTTTTTCGCACTCATTCCATGCTCGTAACTTGTAAACAGGAAGAGCCTGACCGGCCTCAGTACCCCCCAGATCCAAATGCTGCCTCCTTCCTTTATCAAGCCGTAAGGCCTTTCCGAAGATTCCGCCTCAACTTCAACTCGTACAATCTCGATCTTGAGACCTCGATCTGTTACTTCCCCGTATACGACACCATTTCCCATGTGTGTATCCACTGAAGCCCAAGAGAAAGATGGAGCGCGAGATTGCTGCTCGCATGGCCGCGTCGAAGGATGCTTGAAGGTACGGGTTTGCTGCTCAAATACAGTCTCAACCTTCCATAATAGCTGGCTCTCCAAATGCAGCCTCCATAACCCTGCAACATACGTTGTTGGATTCTCCGGCGTCCCGATTTGAATTGCAATCTGACGAGCGATCCCAGAGAGTGCAACAATCTTGTCCATTTTATCAGTCAGCTCCATCCTTGAGTAGACTTCCACAATCTGCTTCCACAGCTCAAATATATATATTTGAGGCTCCAAGTGATGCTCCGGGTCGAAGCCTCCATGCAGACGTGACAGTCGAAGCTCGCGTGCACTTCTTTCGCCGAGGCTCCTCAACCTGCGCCCATTTACGATTTCGTCAGATCTAAGCTGGAATGTAGGTACCTCCAACGGAAGTGACTCCGCTCTATTGTGTTCTAGACACTCCCAAGCTATTTGATCCTTGCAGAAATGAAGTACCCGCGGTGCCATCACACGTTCCTGAAGCACCCAGCCTCTCTTGTTGACTGGTGCATCATTTACGAGATCATCCCAGAAAGACACATCAAGAATGATGCATCTGCGGAGGTCCGGTTGATCTACCCATGGTTTACGGTCACCGGGGGTGTCGGGCATCAGACCTGGAATTCCACTAACGTCGAGATTTATCTCGTCACCCCATAAAAGCTCGTGATTCCTCTCAAAGAAAAGGCCTTCGTCGTCATTTTTGGCTGCCGTTGATGAGATATTGAGAAATGATTCCCCGTAGACTTTGTCCATCTGCGCAGATTGCGATAGCCAGTCGTCTTTTTCATCTTGTAAGATGCAAAGAGAATCGATCCAGATATAGCCCACGGTCTCAAGTTTGGATGCAAATTGAATTGCATCTCGGAAAGTTTTTGGCAACGTTTCGACCGGGACGCCCTCTTTAAAGTCCCGAATATCTGCCTGAGAAAGTTTCATTCTTGGCGTAGATAATTGCGTCTTCGGTTTCCCCCATCGATGACTGAGTGTAGTGTAGTGGATTTTGTGTCCCGGAGGCGCGCCGTATTTCCAGTCCGCTGTCTCGACGAGGTTTACAACGGTGATAGGTTCCCATATTCCGGGGTTGGAATTCTTTACCCACGAAATCAACCGCTGAGGATACTCGGGATACTGAGACTTGCCTTTCTTCACACATTGGCATTCATTTATCCAATATGAAGCGAGTTCAAAAACTTCCTTAGAAGATGTGTTGTTTGAGACGTCGGTCCTGTACTTCAAGGATTTGTCGCCTGCGCAAGGGTACAGCATATTAGTACATTGGCTCAGTAAGATTTCTCCAGAGACTGACCAATTTCCTTTAGAACGAATGTCCGTTGCTTCTTGAACGAATGGAACTCCAAGGTGAAGTCTAAACGATAAAGCGCATTATCTACTTCTGTTGTAATAGCTTGGTTGCCGACTCCCCTTGCTGTAGAAACGCCTGGATCATAGGTATGTGTTCTTTGCACGGACAATCTAGCTGTGACGGACAAATCATCGTCTGGCGGAAATTTTGCAAGTGGTTTCAAGTGGTCTGGTAACATATCTCGCAGAATGCGGCAGATGCTACACTTCAACTCCGCAGAACAATCGAGGCTGCCGACTTTTTGGTGGTGTTTGAACAAGAGATCGTAAGTGCCTTTCCATTCAAACTCTCGTTGACCTCGTAGCATGAACCAGCATACGTCGCAAAGCATTGTGGGATCTAATAATGGAAACAAGATTGAGAGTAGCAAATTTCAAAGCCAAAGTATTCTATGTAGCTGTACTAATGCAAAGTGATGCATGTCGAAAACCTTCGACGCCCAGAAAGAGTGTGCTATTCTGAATTCAGTAATAACAAAAGATGGCTTTTTCAGTGGTGTAATGGGTAGTATGGCGTTCAAGGCCAATACATGGGCCACTAATAGGTGGCTGAATGCCAATGCGCCACAATGAGAAAGGAAGCATCCTTTTCCCACACGATGAGACATGACCACACCATCATCACCTGAGATTTTATGGGGTGAGCAGGAGATCCTTTTAGAGGCGCTTGAAACATACGACTTCAAGTATTCTCTCGACTGTCTTCTAAGACACCCCAAGCCCATTTTACACCAGTGCTTGTGTTCACTTACCCCTTCTTGATTGGCAACTCTAGTACAACCCCCTACAGTCCCGATATAAAGTAGTCAACCCCCAAGAGATGCGCAAGGAAGTCTCATACTGACAGAGCTATAGCTGTTATGGCCACCTTCGATCTTCCGGGTTTCAGGAATAGGGTCAGAGTTGAATTATATGCTGGTATTACCCAAGAGCAGCTCCTAGAGTACGAGCCTTTCCAGAAATGGCAATCCACCTTGGCCACGAATCTCGAGCTCCAAGACGATCCGGCTCACCCCTTCAAGCAATATCCATTCTTTTTGAAAGAAATTGAAATCCAGTCAATTAGGTGGCTAGAGCAGCGACTCCTGTTTGTAAAAATGAAGGCAAGAGTTGTGAACGAAGCGAAACCTCCTCAAGAGCTCCCCGGCATCGTGCTGCTTCGTGTTGGTAGTGTTGCCGTCCTAATGATTTTGTCACCGAAGAACAGCCAAAATGAACGACTGGTCATTTTGACGGAACAAGCGAGAGTACCTGCTGGAAGTCTTACTTTTAAGGAGATACCAGCCGGGATGATCGACAAAGACGGCAATGGCAAGAGGGGCTTCGCAGGGGCCGCGGCTCGGGAGATCGAGGAGGAAACAGGCCTCCAGCTCCCGGAGTCGAAATTGATTGATTTGACAGAGTTGGCGCTCGCGAAAACACAAAGCCCGGAGAAAAGATTGGAATTGGCTATGTATCCAAGCCTGGGTGGGTGCGACGAGTTCATTCACATATTCTTGTGGATCAAGGACCTTGAGCGCCAGGAAATTGAGCATCTTAAAGGTAAATTAACGGGCTTGAGGAAGAGGGGAGAATTGATCAAGCTGCATGTATGTAATTATGAAGATTTGTGGAGAGAAGGAGCTCGAGATGCGAAGACGTTAGCAGCATGGGCCCTGTACGAGGGACTGAACCGATCAGGAGTCTTATCTAAAGAACTCCGGAGAATGAAGCAGGAGGCCATTAAGTCTAAATGTATTGAAGCTGGAAGGGAATGAGATATTTCGAGCTGCTTCTCCTGATTAGCCCATCCCAAACGCTGAGGTATCGATTTGGAAGTCACCAGAGCTGAATTTTGCTGGCGGTGAATACTTCATGTCAGCTGTGCCAATGATCCAAAAGCGGTGATCTAGTGAAGTCATGCAAATATCCGACGCCGCGTTGAGTGCATAGGATCGTCTGAGACGAGAGCAAGTTCTCATTCCAGACGAGCCGGAATTGCATGACTTTCATCACAATCCCAATGTCACAACTTGCGGTGTGGCTGAAGTGTGAGATATCTATGAGACCATGATCATCCAACATTTTATGACATGTTTTTAGGGCGCCCATTTTAAACTCGTGGGCGAAAGAGACACCCGTCACAAGGCAGGCCCTAGGTTCATATCTACTTATACACTTTAATACTAAATTGGACGCGTTCTAACAGCACAATTAAATTTATCCTCACATTCTTAAATCACTCTAACTACGACTTCTGGGAACGTCAATATGTCAGAAGAGAAATACCGGCAAATGTCCCTGGAGGAGTTGGCGAATCTCGCGAACAGCGCCAACAACCTTGTCATTGTCTGCGGGGCTGGCTTGTCATACGGCGTTGCGCCTCTCGCCCAAGATGTTAAAGGCGGACTTCTTGCTGCTGTTGAAAAGCTCGCAAAGGAGTCATCTGAAGATGACATGTACATGGAGAGCAAGGAAATCGGCCAAAAATATTTTACCCTCGAGCTTTTTGTATCGGGGCTTCGTCATCGCGTTCCTTCGTTGGAAGGTCCACTTCGAAAATTATATGAAAATATATTTCGATTACCAAAGCTAAATCGTTCGAATCAAGCTTTGGCTACCGCCTTGAGAGTGTTCTCCAGCAGAGGAAAACGAGCTGTTGTTCTCACATCGAACTTCGACGATGGACTGACCAAGGGCCTCGAGAACAGGGGCGGATTACCGACTTGTTACCCGCCACAACGTGGAGGAAATCAATTTGAAGGGCACCGGGCCGCTCGCCGGAGGAGGTGATGAAGTGAGGATTGATATCTGCGCATATCATGGAACCGTCCAGGCGGGCGCCAAAAACGATCCCAAGCCAAGCCCTCCCACGTCAATGACAGCAAGGAACCTCGCACATCCATTCCCCCCAGCTCTATCCACATATGTGCACCAATCGCTCATATAATCGGAGCTAGTGCTCTTCGTCGGACATAGAGGCGAGGACTTTTACGATCTAAATATGGAGCTTCGACGGATTTTACAACTCGGAACAGTGGAGAAACACCGCTTTCTTTGCATTCCGCACATGGGCGACATGGGACAGGTCTCGTCGTCATATGAAGCCCTGTTTGGTAAGCGCCGACTCGGAAAGATCACAACCATGCAAGATGACTGGATAGGTGACCTGTTCGACACCATCTCTGGTTCCACAACGCCTTCCTCAGGAGATCTGCCCGACGTAGTAGGGCTGGGAGACGTTACTGAGGACTTTCTGAAGCTAGTGGATAATCATTCTGCTGTTGGATCGCCAAGCCGTTTAGCTATACAGAAACAATGCGCGGCGTTACTAGACGATCTCAGAGTTGGATGTCTGGCAGCGTGGTCCGTAATTGAAGGCTACAGACTTGAAAGTCTTGGGTACACACAAGCTGAGATTGCTGCCTTTGGTCGCCCCAAAAAGCGAAAATATCATCATCTACCAATTGAAGAGCTTATTAGCCTCCAGAAAGACTACCAGCTATTTCGAGAGGCGTGGAATACGACCAAAACACAAAACCTTACATCGGACGGCGATATTGTCGAGAACGGCCTGGAGCTTGCCGACAAAATGGAGAAGTTTGCCAGTAACGCTAGAAATGCTTTCTCAGTATGCACAGATGGCATACAAAAAGCAATCTGCAGGCTTTTAGCTGCAATACCATACAACTACTGCGGACTTGTTGGTATGCGCTTGATGGCCGTCATACATGCACCTTCGAATAGTATCTCTGCACTCCATCAAATAGACACACTGGAAATGCTTTTGGCACATATCGATAAGACTTCGATACGGGGGCTGGCATCCAATGCCAGCGATAAAGATAAGGCAAGCAATGGAATGGGCCTTCGGACTGAGCTTCTTTTTAATGTGTCCGCTGCACTTGCAAAAGCTGCAGGCAATGATCTTAAGACCGAAGCCGCAAAACTATATTCTGATGCAGAGATCCAAGAGGCTTATGCAGAAAACTTGTCACAAATTGTCGGGTGGCAGGATTGGGAGTTTGCGCCGACTGAAAATCGTCTTCGTCTACAATTCATTGATATGAATGAGAGACTGGATTGTTATGAGATTATGATCGGCAAACGAATAGGAAGAATAGCGAAAGAGGCATCTGGTCTAGATACTAGTGGACTTTCATTTTCTGCAGCAGCTGATGCAGCTCAGTGCGCTGTACGTGTTGGTGAGGTAGCTCGGTTGTTAGCTGGTGTGGGTGATTTTGGGATAGTTGTGCGAGACGAAAATTTGATTGGAACTCCCGTTGCCAAAAGAATCCTCGAGAAAATACCATCGTGGGGCAGGATATGCATCGACGCGGCCAGAGAATCTTCATCGGTCCCCAATCATTTGATCTTGTTAGCGTACGACGGTCTATTACTTGAGTCACTTCTCACTGGGAGCAGGGATTTATTAGAGATTTTGAAAGAAGCAAGACTATATGCTGAGGATGCATTTGGACTGGAATCAAGGAATGAAACGGGGATTGGATTTCAATTTGCTCGATGTATGAGAGGTATCGAGTCGCGTGTGAATGCCGGAACTGAGTAATTTTACTTTAATAATACAATGTCTTTGATTTGATTTTTTTGATTTATAATTTTCGGGTTTATTTTGGATCCACTCTTTAATATTTGAGAATCATTTGCAATATCCTTGGCAAAAAGTATATTCATTTTCTCACTACATCGGTAGCCCGACAGAAGATTGTTGCACAGGCCTTTACCCAAGTAACAAATATTCTAGTTGTATGAAAGGACCTTGGAAAATCTAACGGCTATCGAAACGCTGGCCAACGCCGTTCTCGGTGTTATATGTCTCAGATCTATTATCCAGGGCTAGTGGGGTCGTCAATTCGTAAACATGGGCCTTGAAGTCGCGCAGGGCACCGGCGTAGATGCCTGGATGTACAATAGATGGGAGTACGGCGGCGATTAAAATTAACCTAATTCCAGAATAAGCGCGAGCTACATCTAAAGATGGTACAATAGACTCACAAGCCATCGAAGATCATAAAGTCGGCTTCTTGTCGCATCAGGGCTCCACCAACACCACCAGCCAATTCAGGAATACTATTCGATTATTAGCATCGCGTCTATCCCCCAGTATGATAATTCCTAGTTTCCCACTTACCGATAGATACATCGCGTCAAAATCAAGAAGAAGGCCGCTGTCATCGCCAGTAGAAAAATCTTGAGATCTCTCGATAGGTCCGCAAATACATGAGCACCATGTCGTCTACCAATCCGCAGAGAAAAGTCGATTGTGAGAGCACCCGCAAGTACCATTATGGCGGCCTGGAAGGAGACGCCGAAGATCATAATGGTGTTACCAGCGGACGCCAGGCTGGGATTGTTCTCCCCCGCAGCCGACAAAATGCCACCACCACACTGCAACACAGGGGAGTCAGTATTATCCTAAGCAAGAAGGTTTCGGGAGTGTTATTTCCTCTTTGAGGGGAAATTAGAGTAAAACGGAGCACATAAGATGAAACCAATAGGAAGTGGGAGGCATATGAACAAAGGGCTGCCGAACAAAGGCCCAGAGTTGCTTACCTGCAAGAAGAAACCCACTAGATCGGCCGTGACAAACGGCCATGTCCAGAGCCGTACAGGCAGTCTCGTATGCTCGGGGCCAAAGTGTTGTACCAGCGCTCTCAGGGTTGTGTACAGCGCTGCCGCCAAGAAGGACGGCGAGACCATAAGCAACACCAGCTGGATTGGCAGAGCCGCGCCGTTCCAAGGGTTCTTATGCAGAAATAAACGGCCGATGTAACCACAGCATTCACCGCAACAACCGACGAAGGTCAAAATGGAGAAGGTCTTCCAAGACCGCCAGAACCGGAAAATGTAGTAACACTGGATCAGGGCACAGAGCGAGAAGACAACGGCGTAGAAAGAATTGCCACCAACATTCGGAGCGTAACCGTATACTGTGGCCTCGACGGGACAATCGGGGGAGACTACCTTGCAGTTTTCAGTAGAGTCAGGCATTATCGTATAAGAGGCTACAGGTGCGGATGATCGATTCGAGTTGATATTTCGAGTTTGAGAATAGTAATGGCGCCGAATTGTTGATGATATACACGAGGACTAGGTGAATGATTTGCGGTATGTAATAAGGAAACGCCATCGAGATGTACATTTATACTTGTCCGATGTCTGTCGTAATTTAACAACAGCCCGGTGAAGGTGGCTCATATCGAACGCGTAACTGTTGGAATGATAGGATTGCAGATCATACTGGTAGGAAAGTCTGATCATAGCACTGCAACAACTACCAAAATTAGTACGGGGCGGCAAGAGCGGTATAAACGGTGTAAACGATGTAAACGGTGTAAACGATGTAACGGCGTAAACGGCCTAACCGAAGTAAGCACCCAAAATGGAAACCTGGCGCCAAGAGGCTGTCATCCCGTTTTCTGTCTCAACACAACCGTAGCGAGAATACCTATTCTCTTCACAGCAAGCAACCAGCATTAGGACTCGGGACAATATCTGCAAACCATAGCCATGAAGAATTATCGAGATTGTAGGAGCTGAATTGTATAGACATGACTCGGTTGCTCAGCCATCTTCCAACTATCTCTGCTTTGATCTGACGGTATTTGCTAATTCGTCAGCCGCTGCTCGTATTCGATGCTCGTGGTAAACCCAATTGACCGTTGCCTTTTCTTCTGGGTTCATGATATCACTACAAGCTAGCAAAACTCGCCCAGACCATCCCGACATCCACCAACATTCATGTTCCGATGCTCGGATAAGAAGAGTGCTGTAGGCAAAAACCAGAATTGCGTCAGGATAATGACTGCGGACACGAGCCCAATAGTCATCTTTGACAGAAGCCATCCAGGTAGCGGCCAATCGACTGTGATCACTTTCTTTCATATATCGGTCGACCCATATCTGCAATTGCTGGACTGCATTTTTGTCGGATTGATGGTTTACTTGATCTCGTAGCAACTTTAGTATTTGGTGCGCGGGGATATGTTGGTCTTCGAGGGTAGGTGCTGGCAGGTGCGGGCTCTGGAAAACGCGCATGGGACTTTCTCTGATGACTTCCTGATAGAGACGGGCAACAGTCCGAGAGCCTCGTATCACTTCCATCGTATTAAGAATGTCGTCGAGAGATGATTGCTCAGCCGCGATTTCCGGAAAGGCGTAAATCCATATACTAAGAAGGACTGAGTACGCAACAATGACTTCTGCGGTTCTTGGCGAAGCGGCGGCTACCATCTCCTTGAAGACTGGGAGGCTTAAACCATGATGATGGAGAGCACGAGCTCGAAAGAAGTCGCGTTGGGCTGTTTCTTTCCAGGCGCAGTGAATGGCGGTCACTGCGAGGAAACCATGTACCAAGATAACGTTGGAGGCGGCAAGAGCAGGTATATCATGTTGCCAGACTTGCTTTTGTTGCGCTCCCATGAAAAGATGCCCAGAAGTGTCAGTAACGTAGCGATGCATTAAGGTCATGTCAAATAGATCGAAAGACAACGGTAATGCGGAGGAGTCCCGAGCAATTAATGACGATGGCGTTCCAGACGCATTTAAGGTTGATTGCGGCGGTTCTGGATTCGGTTTTGCGCATACATAATGGCACTTCGAGCGAGTCCTCACGCATCTCCCGCAGATTGGCTCGCTTTCGTCGCACTGATTGGCGAGCGAGTTAATTTGTGCGGCAGAATTGAACGTTCAATTCGGAACATACCTTAACCCTTCGTTTCCTACACTCGGAACACCCAAAGCGGGACTTTCGGTGGAATTGGCGTGGCATTGTAATCCAAGGCAGGCAATCGGCAGGGTAAGGATCAAGAAGTGTACTGGTAGTGTCATTAACACAATAACACTTGGCAGTAGATATTTGTCCACTCGAGTGAAAAGGAGATCAGGGCTTGCCCAGACGCTTGAGATTGACCAAAATCGCGACTTTTCCACCTGGAGTAACGGTGATGACTGTCAGCATACTAGCGAGCTGATGTAATAACATATTGTCGTGGGACTGAAACCCCCACGTGATACCCTCAATTCGAAACGAAACAGATAAAAAAATGCAAGCCCAAGGGCCGGGAAACGAACCATTTCGCCTGGCAATGCCTGAAAGCAACTTATTGAAATAAGTTATGAATACAAGGGGTCAAAAATAAGACGATGTTGAGGGTCGAAGGCGTTTAAGAAACTTTCGACTCAAGGAATTTAATGCAATGTTTTATTATGGCAAAAATTTCACTCAAATAGATACCCTAGATGTCTCTTTCAATCAAGTCATAGTAAGCTAATTACTTGTTCAATCCATTCGTGGGTTGGGGCTCAGCTTGGGCCGGCAATTCGTTGTTCGAGGTCGAGGGGAATTATACTAAAAATCTCGAAAATAAGTCGAGAACCCAACGAATTCTTCTTCAATTGCCTGGGAAAGATCTGTAGACTCAAAAAATCAGTGTACACCTCTAGAGTGGGAAATACGAGCACTGACCTGTTTGGGCCGGGGCTAACGTCGGATCCCGGCGAGTCAATTCTGGGTTAAAGTTCGAAATATCATTTTCGCCCGATACTGCAGGCTTGTAAGGTACTGCCACTCTTTTGTGGTATAAGTCATCCCAGTTCACACCAGCGAAATAATGATGTTTCATAACTTCCTGAGCATCTTCGGGTCCTGACCCAAGTCTCTGCTCTGGCTCCTTCTTCAACAAACTTTGGCAGAGGTCAAGCGTACTCGGTGGAGAATCCTTAGGGTATGACGGCTGTTCATCAAGAATCTCGTCGTAAATCTCATCCATATCTTCACCACGAAAAGGTGACTGTTGGAAGGCCATTTGATACACGAGGACGCCAAAGGCCCACCAATCGATAGGATAACCGTACTTCTTATCACGGAGAATCTACGGTGTATGTTAACAAATGGGTATAGTACCACGATGAAGGAGTATACCTCCGGTGCTATGAATTCCCCATTTCCACAAAATGTGTTTGTGGTGTTATGAGGCCACATATCTTCTTTGCAGAGTCCAAAGTCTATGACTTTGATGTGGCCATCCGGCTGCAGCATTATGTTGTCTAACTTTAAATCTCGGTATAGAATCCCCCTTTCGTGAAGAAATTTTAATACAAGGCATATTGCAGCGGCGTGGAACCTGTATCTCAGAAAGTTTTCAAGGCGAGGGAAATAAGAACATACTGTGTGCGCTCCGGCGCGAATGGCCCCTTCTGTAGGTGCCACATCAGGTCTCCACCAGGGATGTACTCCATGACCAGACAAAGGTCTGTTTGAGTTTGAAACGCTCCATATAAGTTGACAATGAATGGATGGTTCTCCTCCGTTGAGATATTCAAGATGCGTTGCTCGACAATTGCCACTTTTGTTTCGCTGTTTTCGACTAGATGCGTTTTACTAAGAGTCTTGATCGCATATAGCTTCTTCGAGGATCGATATTCCGCTAGCTTGACTTCTGCAGAGTTTCCCTTGCCGACCAAGGATACAAACTCGAAATCATCCAGGTTGATCGCAGCTTGCAGCGAATTTGATGCAGCAGTCGCTTTCGGGGTTCTCTGTTCGATCCGAGCGGTATTAGCAAGATGAGCACTCTGGCTCAAAACAACAGAGTCTCCGTTCAGATCAGGGTCTTGGCCAGAGACTTCCATGGTTTGTAGTATTGGCGTCTGCCTGAAATATTGTTTGCCGACAGACCTGGTAAACACCCACCACGTTTTTCCGCGGTTATCGTAAAGAGTCAGAGAGGGGGATAGAGAATATTAAAGACTATTGCTGCTGATAGGATAGTTGTTTGTGACGAGAAAGAACCCACTGTTGTGTGGAAGCAGGTTCTGCGGCGCAGTTGCAGTCTCAAGATATTTCGACGCGTCAGCGCACGGACCAAAAGTACGTGCACAATACTGGGCAAAATTGCCCCGTATTGACAGTGAGTTTCAGGACTCAGGGGTGGTGGGCCTAAATTTCTAGCGAGCATCCAGTGAGATTATTGTGAGTTGGGCGCTGTGAACGGGTTCCCAAACACTGGACTGGCGCCATTTGCGGAAGTAGAGCAAGCCGCAGATCATTTCTCATTTCGTACTAAGGGTAGGGTCGCTCTGCAAAATAACGGGCTTGAGAAGCTAGGTCATATATATGTTCCATGGAGGAGCGGTAGCGTGGAGGAGTGAGAGTGGATTCTCCTAGTGACTTTGGGGTGCAGCACTCGCCACACAATTTGGTGTAGGGAGTGCTGCACCCGCAAGTACCATACACGGCAGTATTGCAATTATATGAGAATTGAGGGCTCTTAGGCTTGTACGCGTTGCAGTTTTACTTCCTGCTATTACTTTTCTACTTCTATACCCCTTTATCTCTGTCTCCCTCGGACAAGGTGGGTAAAGCAAAAGCAAGATGGGTTGGCGATAGTGACAGCGACAGCGACGGTGATAGTGACGGACTGAGAATAAGGATGAAAAAAGATACAGAATTTTTGGGTACGCGATAACAATAAAATGCGATATACTACTAAGTTTTGGGTGGAGTCTGGTGTCCTTAATTGTGGCTAGTGTACCCGCTTTCTCACTTTCCCACGCTATCTGTCTTATCCTGCATGCTCTTCAGCAACTAGTCGTTTGAGGCCTCAAAGCTGCTAGATTCCACTAAAAACATAGTTTCCGCAGAGATCATCGCCTAGGAGCCTTACGAAAGACTAACAGCGGGCCTTCTTCGCGCTACAGAATGTACCGCAAGTTGAATGATAACATTAAAGACGACAGCAATATTCCCGCCCTCGACGTTGGAAATCTTGACGTAGCAGATTTACTGGGAGCGGATATGACATTTGCTATTCTCTTATTAGCATTGCGAATGATTATCGTCACAACACATATGATCTGTTCCCATGATGGAGGGAATGACTGTGGATCAGTGGATCTGTACGCAAACCAACGCCCAGACTGGTAAATAAATAATGCAATATCAGCGCCACTTAGCTTTCCATATTCATAAGCCTTTTTAAGTAGAGTGCGTTTTGGTCTTCGAGAGTTCTCTCCCTTGCGATTTTATCTCGGAGACATAGTTGTTTGAGGAAAGCGGAGGTATTTGGGAAGAAGGTGCCTTATCTATATTTTCTAGGAGCTACGGTTCGCACAGCGCACGCTATTTGTAGATATGAATGACATAATATTCGTTATTACAATAGTACTAATGGCAAAGTCATCCCTCTCCCAAACCGCGTTTATCTAATGAACTCACTTCCCCGGACCAACTATATCACATACATCTGCTTTCATTCAGATGCCTTACAGAACTACTAACGCTCGAACCGTCGCCCTTCCCCTCAATCAGCACTACAGTAGAAATAGTCTTCAAGATCCCACCGTCTTGGTCTTGAATCCCGATATCGCCTTCATCAGGGTAGCCTTCAGATCGCGTATTGCTAGCGTAGACGCGCGAAACCTGTCCCGGCTTATTTGAACCAAAGAAGGCGTCGCTCTTTAAGCCGAACTGGGGTTTGCATGGAGTCGACGTGAGTTCGGTGGGGTTGTTGTTCGAAGTCGAATCGTCCACACGGTCGTGGCTGCGGACGACCTTGGAAATGAGGTTTGCCATTGAGAGTTCAATGTTGAGTTTCACAATGTATGCCAGTGGATGGAATTGGACGTAGCTGAGGTATAGGTTAGTAAACAGCAAAAGCTTATGCTATGAAGCGGTGAAACATACATGAAGCCGTTTGGGAGAGACATCATGGCGATAATCAAGATCTAAAAGAACGATTAGTGTGCTAGTAGCTGGGCACAAATTTGGATCCCATGACTTACGTCCATGGACAGCGACACGCCCACAATAACAGCATTGAAGTTGAAAAGTGGCTTGTACTTATTGAGACCACGCGAGATCAACTTAGCTCGGACTAGGTAAAGGAAGTATCCATTGAGAGCACCGTCAATAATGAGATAGAGGACTTTTTCAATCCTATCCCATATATTGTTAACATGGGCAAAGGTGTGGGAAATATTCATGCGAGTCGGGATCCAAATGACGAATACCGAGATATTAATAAGGCCTACAAGGCTAAATAAGGTCCATTTCAAAGTCCTAGCTTTCCGCTTGTCGACCATGATAAGACCAACCCTGTTGGCTATGATTTGAATTAGACATTGCGTCTGCAAAGCTGTTAGTACTCCGCAAAGATTTTGCGATAAGAGGTTGTATACCTGGAGTGTCCATAAAGAAACTATGTATAGTGACTTGTTAGCTCTACACGAACCTGAAGCACTCACAGACTAGTAATCTTACCAAGAGCAAAAAAGAAGCCAAACCTAGAGTAACTCGTTAGTGAGTCTGGGCTGTTATATTTATGTGTAATTGGACTTACGATCCATTAATATCGCCATGAATATAGAACCAAGAGAGTATGGCCATAATCAAATTGACAAGTCCTTCTGTCCAAATCATCCATGCATAGAAATTAAGCAGGCTGTGTGTCCTTCGATATATGGAAAAAGTTTGACGAGCGGCTTTCATACTGGTGAGAACAAAGAATCCCAGTGAAAAGCCAAAGCAGATGGATACTATATCCATGTCTAAAGAACCTGGTTTCTGTGCCATGATAGAGGGAAACTAAAGCTGGATGGTCCTAGAGGTAAAGAGTAGTGCTGGGTAAAGGACAAAAATTGGAGGGAGAAAGGGGAAACAACACAGGTTATGAATTTCGTCGTGCGAACTTAAGCACTTGTAAGAAGTCCTAAGATGATATTGACATCCTATTCGGTATTATATGCACACTGACTGTCGCCATCACAAGACTATTGTGCCTTACGGGCTGCCTTCTTGAGCGCTAGCTAACGCCACAGGAGACAACAGCAGGCTAGGGAAATTCCAAGCATTCCTACTGATGCGTCTCAGAGGAAGACAGTCAAGAAATGTTTTTGATCCTGGGTGTTTTATCGACGGAGCTATTGGGAACACCGCTTTGGTGGAGGATCGGTGAAGGAATGACTCGAACTACTATAAGTATATTCCTTTTTTGTACGAGGATTGGCCGCCACTACGGGAACAATATTCAAAGACTAGGGGTGACTGTGATGGGGAGGTGCCAAACCCGCTTATGTACCCTATATTCTGTCCTTGAAACACCACCCTCTAATAGTCGCTAGCTGCCGTTTGACACCTGCTGCTGAGCTGAGGAAATTACAGCTAAGACCCTAATCTTCTCCTTGAACATTGCGATCTGCTACCGAGGACGATCGGCATCGGAATGTCTCTCGAGCCCGCTCGGGATCATGTTATGTGGCTGGGAACGAATCACTCCAGCCAAAAGGCACCTCCCGTTGCCGATCTACGGAGGCGTGATGTCTTCAGTATTCCTTGTTAATAGGACCGACTGACACTTGGAGCTTTACGAGTCACCAATCTTCGTCGTGGCGCTCCCCCTTTCTGCTAAACCGGGACCGGTCGGGTCCTGTTCTCAGCATCTTTCTGCGCCACCGAACGGCACATACCGCACCGCTATGCACATGCAGCTGCTTCTTAATCTACGCTACCGCGAATAGCGCAAGGATTGCGAGCAAAATGCAATTGTAACGGTCCGTGAGAGTGCTATGAACGTAATGTCGATATATCGGTTTGACTCGGCCAATTGACTAGAATATATTTTTTCATTTTTCATTTTTGGAGAGGACAATGTAACCCACGGGCCACTGAAAGGGCCACTACGCGATTTCTTTGCACCAGCCACCATATCATTCTGGGCGAATCAGGATGTTCAAAAGACATCGTGAAACCTTTTGCCAAAGGGGGGAGGGTCGTTTAAAATCCATAGTCCCTCTGATTCACGAGGGAGATTTGTCGGGCTCTAGTATTCTCTCGAGTGGAATGAGTGACGGCTTATGGAAACTTCTAGAATAACGCTACACGTCACTCTCATGAGTTCATTCATGAGACGGCCCACTACCTCGACAATGACCTCGTGGTTTCCCGTATGTAATCATTGCCTATCGCATGGCTCTTCTAGTGCTTGAGGATCTCCGGTCAAAGCTCTCGTCAAACGTGGAATCGCCGAAGATAACTGCGCCGTCGGCTGGTAGAGAGGCGCCGCGGAGAGCTCGAACCACCTCTCCGACTTCAAGAACGTCGACATTAATTAGTCGTCAGAAGAGGTGGCTGGCTATCCTTTGAAGTATCTTCCACGTCTGGTTAGGTCTCACAAGGAGTGCGCCCCGGATAAGGATGACCTGAATCATGGGCGGGGTCGGGTCGGATGTCAGTTTATTTCGCACTCCAGCTCGGTGCGGCGCGTGTCCGCTTGTAGCAATGCTTGAGAAAGCTGCATTCCCAGATTCTAATACAAATATTACCTCAAACATTTACTCTTTCCATATATTATATTTCTCTGTGGCATCCGTCAAGCGTCAGATGTGCTTTAGTAAAGTCAAAAACCCGGCCCATTTCTTTAAGTTCCCGCACACTATGCCGCAGGGAATGCTGCGGCGCTTGCCGCTACTTTCCCCAGACCTTGTTACAATCTGTAGCGTATTGACCAACGCGCCAGGCCCAAAAGGGTCGAGCGGGAGAAGCGAGCCCGACCCCCAGAATACAACCCTGAACCTTGGGAACCTCCACGATAGGAGCATATTCTTCAGGACAAATAACTTATTGTAATAGTGGAAAAGGGGGCATGGCACGTGGTTCGTATGCACGTGACCACTCCTATATCAGGCTTCTTCTGTAGCTAGGCACTTAGTTCTTTAGACAATATCCATTTTATTGTTCTCTCTCCATATTATGGTTGTATGCCCTTACAGTAAGGTGTATATACCACAATATGAGTCATTGTGAAATCTAAAGCCCGATTTCGAATTCTATTATACCTGTAACCTTGAGCGTGAGGCGTAGAATGGGCAAAATCAGCTTCGCTCTCCGGTGACCATTAGCACAGTACCTTTGAAGTAGGAGGGTTCTAGGGTCATTTTGTAGGCACAACTAGACATGCAGTAAGTGAGCACTTCGTTGTACGTGACTTCAGGTGGATGGGTTCCGATTCTGGTACAATGGAAGACCGCTGTGTCTGATTCCAGACTCAAGGTCTTCTCAAGTTTTACCTGGTTGTATCGTATGCCAGGTCGGTCAAACCCTTTTCGATATTACGATTAGTCATCATGATTTCAAAGCCCCGCTTCCGACAGCCGAGGCCGAAAAGGGGGCGCCGAAGAAAGTGAATGGCCCGTGTGATCTCATTTCCTTCCCATCCTGAACAACAATATGTGTACCGCACACGAATTATCGGAATGGAGGTGTTTTAAAATTTTGTTCCTAAGTTTAAGCCTTCGTCTGTGAACTTCTGCGCTTTCATTTTCTCAATGCTAGTAGCTCCCGCCATCGCTGAGGAATCTTCACGCAACATTTTATCGTGTGATCGACAACAACAAATGTTGACAACCTTCAAATAGAATTTGGCCTGATCCTCTGGAGGTTGATGCTTTCTTCGGTCGTCGAGGATAGATTACTTTCCGCTTGTGGGACAACATTGTTACTGTTCTCGGCTGAAGTTGAGGTGGCCTTTGGCTTCATTTCGACTGTATATCTTGCGATAGTTGGAAGCATCTCGTCCCAATTTCTCAATGCACTGAACACCGTGCCTTTATCAGTAATAGGCACTCGATCCCACTCCCCAACTTCCCAGTTAGTAATCCCCATGCCCTCGAAGGCTCGTCGTTGCAATTGTAGCGTTCCCTCCGCCCACCAAGCCCTCTGTCTCCATCGACCACTTCTCCACCGCAGACGCACCCACCCAACAGTCCTTTCAAGAGCTAGACTGGTCACTATGATTATCAAACCGATCCCAAATATGAGGCTAACGGAAAACGTTTGAAAGTTCGTATAATCTGCGCGCTTGATTATTTGGCTGCCACATAACCATGCCAAAACTGGGTCGGTATTCGTCATATTTGGTGTTACGAATTGAGTAAATTGAGCCGGTGGCCCCGTCATGAACCCCATGAGGAAGCGCTGCAAACCCGCTAAGCTGATTGTAAACAAGTTACTCATCTCGAGAATCCACTGATTTGGAGCTGGTGTTAGTGATGTGAGACCAGACGATAGACTGAAAGCCAGAAGTGGCGACGAAATTCTCAGAATGTTGTTTTGGGCTGCAAAGGCGAATAACCTCATAGTGTTGTTCGCAATTGCCATTTGACGGTCTGTATCGAAGATATTGTGCAAATCCCCGGTCGGATCATACCATATTTGGTTTGATGACAGGAGCGGTGTACATTTCTCGGAACTATTGCGAGAGGGATTGCACACTTGATACTGGTCCAAACATCCTAGCGGTGATATTGCGTTATCGGTCGCATATGATGTTGTAGTGGCAATTTTGGCTCCGGTGTCCTTGTCAAACGAGTTCACGATATGTGGTATATGAGCAGATAGCCAAAGATCCTCGCTTGGTTGTTGGAATGCTCCGTAGAAAGAAGCGAAGAATAAGGTTAGAGTCCCATTTGGCACCGACAGGGCTGGAATTGGTGAGAAACTCCCGACACCCATTGATGTATCTGAGGCTTCGGCACTACTTTTGTTAGCTATAAAACTGCGGGAGATTTTCGTGGCGTCCAACTGACTGCAAATCATACGGAGGCTTTTCGTCGTTGTAGAGTGGTCCAGCTATGTCTCGGAAATTAGTGTGGATGTAAGTCGCATTCTGAAGATCAAGCTCAGTCATCACGAAGGAGCTGAAGTTATACACGTTGGGACCGTAGTATACAGCGGTGTAGTTCATGTTGTTGTAGCCTTGGTAAATTCCATTTCTATAATTGACACCGCCGGTCCCATTTTTCAAATATCCTTCGGTTTTAATGGGAGAGCAGGTTGTCACTTTCCTGAGCTGAATTCGGTCCTTGTCCTCACTGTTGATACCGAGGTCGTCACGGGAGTCAAGAAGCTTTGAATCCATTTGGAATGCCCCATTTGGTGGCCCCGAACATAAATCTTCAAATGGGCAAGGAACTGAAGTTGAAACCCAGTTTAATTGTTGCCGTTTGAAAATGTTACATTCCGGAAGGGATTGAGATTGAGTCAGGCAATTCTGCACATACTGTTCACTTGCCTCTAAGAACAATCTGGTATAGCTTTCCCAAGCAACACCATTCTGAAATGTTTCGTTAGTTCTAGTATTAACACCCCAGAATCCACAAGTAGGACTGCTGCTAATCAAAACTTCTTTTCCAGCGGAGGTCATCCGCGATGAAAGAATACCAGCAGCTCCAAAGGCGACCAGATGAAGCACACCAATAACTATAATTGTGATTGTTTTGGGCAAGTTTCCGAGGGAATGCTTCCGCCAGGCCCAGCTTATGAGTGCAAAATTCCAGAGCGTACTAAAGTCCGAGGTGTTATTGCGCAATGTTGCTTGCTGTTGGTGGTGCATCACATGTTTGGCTTTTGTGGTCGCTCTGACCTGGTGTGTAATGAAGCATATAATACCCCAAGAGCGCCCCGCAATGAGCTACCACCGTTTCCAGTCAGTCTATCATTAGGAAGCCAATTTTGGGACTTGATGATCTCGCAAGCGTATCAGTGTACGTACTTGAATGAAAACCGCAAGTGCGGCAATAAGTATAGAGCCATTGCGGTTTGAAAGGGTCAGAGTTGATCCCAAAGTTGAACCTTTAGAGTAATTTGTCCAGAACCCCGTATATATAGTAGTATTGGACGACATGAATTGAGACTGCCAGAACACTCCTGTATACAGTATATCGTTTGATTGCGTTCAGCAACTACCATGAGAAAATTATATGCCTTTGAGACGGTCAAATATAGTGGTAGATCAAGTACTTTCTCGCAATGAGGAAAATCTTAGGTTGGTACCCAAGATCGATGAGATTCTAAGCTTTTGCAAGGCCAGTCAATTACCGGAAATCAAAACTCAGAAACGAATGAATATGATGCCCAAGCACTATATATCTATATGAAAGGTGGTATGAATAACCTGAATCTTCTCTTGATCACGGCCGGAGGGCGCGTCCGCAGCAGATATTAATTGATCCGTGGAACGTCACAAGCGTACGAGTCGCACCTATATTACAGGCACAGCCGAGTAATTCCATAACTTTTTAGATATATTTCGGACATGAATTGGAAACTAATACGTACTTGCAGTGCTCAGGTGTGACGAAGTACGGTTGGTAATTTGGATAATGAAAATTCTTACCGGGGGAGTTTGTCTAACCCCTATCAAAGAAAGCGAAGGGACTTTGATAGATTGCAGCAGCTCTAAATCGGATCCGTAGCCGCAGGGATTCTTTCACAAGGGTATCGCGACGTCATTTTCCGAAAGACTACAATTAGCCATCGGGTGCGAGTCGCGTAAATCAGTGTGACCTTAGACCTGAAGCCTTATCATGAACTGAGAAAGCCTACGATAGATTGTATGGTACTATGATCAAATTCTATCCAGTTTGTGCTGAGGGCAAGATAACCATCGAAACAATCAGTGTGCTGCTATGAAACATACTTTACATATCGCTAGTCATGTAGTGATGAGTTAAATCGGGTCATCTTTCAGCCCGACGCCAATCTCAGCTGACACCGAGTAGCTCCCTGCGACTCATCAATAGGCACCAGCAGCCACTGGGACCGGTCCAGAATGAACATTGCATGTCCTTATGGAAGGTTGCGATCAACATAAATTGGCCAGGTTTTTCTCTCGCTGAGGCAGTTATTATAATGAATGCTAGCTTCGGCCGCCTTAGTCATTCATCGCCCATTGTTCTGATTTGTCTACCGCCTTGCTTCTAGCCCTCTCTCATATACAACACAACCTCCGCACAAATCAGCAACCACAAAGAGAAGTAGATGGATAGCCCGGGCGCCGAGAGAAAGAAACGGCGAGTTGAAAAGGAGGGTTCGCTGTCGCAAAAACTTGGCGACTTCTCCACTACCAAAGACGACCAACAAGGACCATCCACGACAGCCGATGAAACCCATCAGGTCAAACAAGATGGCGAGTCTCTGAGCAGCTACAATGAAGACGAGGAAGCCAAATGGCCAGTGGTGGGGGCGGCGAAGGATGAAGGGAGTTTGTCTCCGATTGATTCGGACAGATGGTCGGTTGTGGAAGCGCCGTGCGCCAAGTGGTGCAGTGTGCTTGAAGATGGAAGCTCCCAGTGGGACAACACTAAACTCAAGAACTTCCTTTCGCAAGAGGAGCGAGACGATCCAGCGCTGGGCCGCAAATTGATCCATGGGACAGTCGTGAGCGGAAAGCTGCATCCACTCATCTTCCAAGCTTCGACAGACGAGGACGATGTGAAGGTTTACTTGCGCTCTATGACCTTCTTCCAGCAGCTGCTGGCTGGCGGAGAGAACGGTCTGTCCAAGTATCGATCGCTAAGCAGCGACCAGAAGCGAATCGTAGCGGTCGGCGTGCGCGACCTGTTCCTGGGCGAATGGCATGGTGTACTGGATGACTGTGAGAAGCGTGTTTTGGACGGCATGGCCAAGGTATTGGATGAGACAGTAGGATGCTGCCAACTCCGAGGAATGAACATCTCGTTCCATCCTTCGGCCAATTTCAAGGTTGTCAAGCTGATCGAGGGACTGGACAGTGTGGAACACGAATCAGCGTTGTTCTTTGCCCAGGTAATGGACACCCCCAAGTTGTTTGCCGTGTTCGTTGATCCGGCCGAGTTGTCGTTCCACAACTTCGAGAACATCGTTCCTCTCGATCGATGGATCGAATGGAAACTGGAGGACAAGTGCGATGGCGATGGCGGGCTATCGGTCTCGCTAGTTGATCCGCATCAAGTACAAACCGACCGCGATGTGTTTACCTGCAACTTTCGAGGTGCTGCGTGCGACATCGTGAAGAAACTATCCTCTTTGGACTTGTATGTTGCACCGCTGAACAAAGCAACACGAGGCGGAGAGCGGTTCATCTTCCATTCGGGCCTGCTCAGCAAGGCTCTGAGCGAAGCCGTGAGATCGAGTGGTTTGTTAAGCAAGCTAGCAGACGGCACCCTAGCTTCATCTTTCGAGTTTGTGAATTACGTCTTCAGGTGTAACAGGTTCGCCCCCGGGGACGCCAAGTTCGCCAGCCACCTAGACACTCCATACTACGACAGCGCGCAGTCTCACGTGTCCAAGTACACACTGCTTATATATCTGACAGCAGGACACAACAATGAGCCTGTTTTGCGCGTGGACGATGTACAGTTGAGAGAGATCAAGGAGATGACGTGCGTTATCTTCGACCAGAGCTATGGGCATGAGGGACGACCGTTCATCAACAGCGACAAAATATTCATCCGTAGCGAACTGATTTTCAAGGACAAAGCGCTGGTCCACAACAGCCGGGTTGCGTCCTTGTTCAGCGAGGCCTGTTATATGACCGGCCAGAGTGTTTTCGATGAGAGCCTGGCGACATATGCCCACGAATGTTTTGAGCGTTCCAACTCGCTGCACTGGGCCATCGAGCAGGAGGCAACTCAACCCCCATTGTATCTCCATAAACAGTTCCGCTGGATGCACTTCATGACCAACGGCTACAATTACTGGTTCGCGAAAGGAAACGGGGGGGAAGCGGCGGATTTTGGGATGGTAGCGGTGCTGGATTATTTCAACTGCAAGATCGATGGCGCGCCGTTCCGCTCACAGTGTCACACAACCACTGTTCGTGAGCGATTTGGAAACACGGAGGACGTTCTGGCGCTCTTGCGGAGTGGCCAGAAAGCGAAGGTTGAGGCATTAAGGAGACTAAAAGAGAGCGACGTGGAGGCGTTGATGAAAACATGTCCTTCGGAGCCCTTCGTTAAGCGATCTATCTCTTGGGATGATGATGAGGAAGAAGAAGAAGAGGAGGAGGTGGAAGGCGGTGGATGCTGTCCGATGCACTGTTACAAAACTTTCGACGCGTGGAATGATGATTATGTACATGATGCCTACAAAAGGTGTTGGGCGTATACACGTCGGAAGTTGTTCGGAGCGCCGCTGCTGATGCTTAACCATGAGCTGGTGGTCAACGAATCCAATATCAAGGTTTTGGGCGACAAGATGTTCTTCTTAAATAATTCGTCGCTACCTCCGATTAATTTCGCCGCGTGTTGGAGTGGAGGAAAACCGGAGGGATTCATCGACATCGATCAGGAGATCAGTGCACCACGGCTTCTAATTCCTCCCATTATGTTGCATGAGTTTGATCAAGGATATCATCTGGTATTGGACTTCTTCCGCAACGATTGGATGGTGCGGGTTGATGATGAGCACACGATCCCAGTGCCGGTAATCACAAATGAGGATGCTGGAGAAGGGGAATCGCTGTTCTTGAACCGAGTCGGTCCTGATTTTTCGCTCTCGAGTGACGAGGATGATTCGGACCAGGAATGAGAGAGAGAGAATTATTGTTCCACATGTTTTAGCAGTGGTGGAAAAGGGGGTGTGGCACGTGGTTCGCAGACACATGACCACATGCATATAAAAGGATTCTCCTGTAGCCTACCCTTTATTCCGGCAACTTTTTGGTGTGTATATTGGTCCATATACGCGAGTACACGGACCATGTTTTACTCCAAATAATACTTTATTATATATATTAATCGCATTTTATTAAAAAATATTTATAGAATTTATTAAATATTAAATTTTTTATTTCTAATTCTAAAATCGGATTAATTTATGTTTAATTTTTAATTTAGTAAAAAGAATTTCCAGATTGAAAAGGCCAAATAATAAGAAGAGTATACCGCATCCCTTTTAATAGCAGTTTGAATTCAATAATAAGGAAAAAGAATTTTATATTGATTATTCTTTTTATAAAAAGAAAGATTTTGCATTTATATATAAAATCTCAAAAAACTAGTTAAATTATATAATCGAGCCAATCATCTGATCATTTATTATATTTGTCCCCCCCATAAAAAGAATAATATTTCTTATTATCGAAAAAAAATAAATTAATTAATTTTTTGTAAAAAAAAAAAAAAAAAAAAAAATATATTTAT
>Ga0247778_1000402_pt1 | contig 60537 bp, 56 predicted proteins | sample UWRJL049202B5_FD_179939 | JGI IMG/M metagenome (GOLD analysis project Ga0247778, IMG submission 179939) | Plant litter microbial communities from Arlington Agricultural Research Station in Wisconsin, United States - UWRJ-L049-202B-5 | ecosystem: Environmental > Terrestrial > Plant litter >... | reverse complement strand
TTTGGCTTTGAGCTTCGTGGTCATCTGGGTCTTTCACCGCTCTTGGCAAGTACTTGACTGTGCTTCTGAGAGCTTGCAGTGAGAAGATATCGCTGATGGGATTGGCGCCTTGATACGCAGGTCGGTTGATTGGGTTAGTTGGACGGGGAATACGCTCGTAATAAGGGATAGCCGTCCAACTTTCGAGACTGTGACATAAGACATCTAACCCGGAGCTTGCATGCACAGCGGATGGCATTGTCCGGGTGTTGAGCGGATCACATATCCCTAACGTGGGCTTCAGAGCTCGGTGTGCAATGCCGGTCTTTGCACGTTTAGCAACAAGATCAAAAATTGCTGTGCCGGTGGTTTCGGAGCCGGTGCCCGCTGTGGTCGGCACCGCAATGAGAGGCTTCAATGGCTTGTCAATTGGCCGTCCTTTTCCCAAGGGAGCATTGACAAAATCTAGGAAATCGGCATCCGGATAGCAGGTATAAAGGTTCATAAGCTTAGCTGTGTCAATAACTGATCCTCCACCAACGGCAAGGAAGGCATCGGGCTGGTAAGGTTTAGCAAAATCAATTGCTTCCTTGATCCTGTGTAGCTTTGCATTAGAAACCAAATGTTGCAGAATAGAATGCAGACAAATACTTACGAGCTGTCCTTAGGCTCAACCCTACACTTAGAGAAAACAGTATACTCAATACCCTCCCTTGTTAAACCCTCCTCAACTTGTTTCATAGCATTCAAATTCTTGACCACACTATCCGTCACAACACAGACTCGCTTGGCGCCCAAATTCTTAAAGTCCATCCCAACCTCCTTTGTAACACCCGGTCCATATCGGATAGAAGAAGCCGCCATTTCGAACGCATATTCTTTCTGCCGTGTCGTGTCAACAGGCGAAGCAAAATTACGCTGCAGGTTTTTTTTGGCGTGTGCGAGGAGACCGGAGGATGGCTGAAGGTGGTGGTGATGCGAGGGATTGCCGTGGCAGGGGCAGGAGGGGGGATGCGTGTATTGGACGGTGCGGAGGAGGTTCATGGCACGGATTGCCCGCTGATATAGATCAGTATATCCTTAAGGGACAGCGAGGAGTAGACTTACCGTAGGGGCAATTCGAACGGCGGAGACCATCTTTCCAGAGTGGGGGAAGAAAGAGGCGGATGGCGGATGTTAGAAGAAGAGCTCAAGACTTCGTGTCTGTAACTTTACGCAAGCACCGTCCACCAAGATAGCCAATATCCTCTTCCGGACGAAAGTCGTGAAGACGGTATTCACAGCTAGAATGAAAGGAAGTCATAATGCGTGGAATTCAACGTCGTCACTAATACCGGTAGCTTGGTTCCCCATATGCGGGGAAGGTACGAAGCACGTCCTCTGTTCCGGCTCGACTCTCCGTTCTCTCCGTTCTCGCTGTCGCGCTCGGCAATCTCGAATGGGGAAGGTGGGCCGACAGCCCCTCAAATGTATCATATTATAATCGAAAGCTTTCCAATTTCAGATTCCTGATCGTCTCAGAGCTAATGATGCTGATTCTATTTGAACCGAAGAGTCACAATCAAGATATCCAAGTAGTTCAGTATTTGTTCAAGCTTTAAATTCATCTCCCCGCGCGAGCGCCTAATCCACCCAGCCTCTTAAACTCCTAGGTATCAAATCCTGGCATCCAATTCAATTTGTAAACTGCCTTCCTGAATGCAGCGCCAACCGAAGAATAAACAAGAAATCGCTGGGATAACATGACCCCAACTCCAGTTTCCCAACCGGTGGTGCTGATCAAATATGTGTGACGCTGGGTATACGGCGTACGTGAAAAGTCATAAATGGTCGTATAATGTATTCATCGTCATGTGAACGTATTTTCCAGATGAAGATTTTTTCTCTTCTCTGAATGTATAACATCTCTCTTGCCAGTCAAATGTTACCATCCTCGACGGCTACCTCGACGGCTGCTTGAGCCCGAATCACCTCCTCTTCCTGAGTCGTAGCCACCGCGCTCGCTGGTACCTAGACTGGCCCCACCTCTGGGCTCTTCAATACTTCTCCTTGTTTGATCCCGTCCGATCTCGCTCATGTCAAAGAGTAATGGCTCATCATCGGCTTCGTACGCCCCCGCGGTTCTTGTGAAACTATATCTGCCACCGCCGGCTCTTTCACTCGTACCACTGCCGCTGCCTCTTTCGTTGAGGCTAGAATAGGAGCCAGTCTGGGGTGGAGTTACTCCACGACCACCCATGCGGCCTAATCTTGGACGATATGGAGAATTGGTCGAGCCCGCTGAGAATCGTGGCATCGAGGGAGCTTCTGGATCATTTCCCTCGAGAGAGGATGAAGCTCGACGAGAAATGGCTGCTGATTCTGAAATATGTGCAGCAGGTTGTAACATGCGAGAGGGAGAAGGAGATGATGCTGGAGCTTCATTCTCGGCAGCTTCACCAAGTCCCAACAGTGCACTCAGACTAGGTGGCTCTCGATCGTCTGCACCAAGACTGATGGAACGATGAATTGCAAATGGAAGGTCGCCCAAGTCATCCTCTACAGGGAGAGCTCTTTGCTGTTGCGCAACAGAGCTAGACCTCCTGGCGTGAGGGTAATAAGGCCGCGGCGATGTGGGAATATCGATTGCAGTCGTGCCTAGCTCATTGGTTTGGTTATCATCAGTGACGTCTTCCAATCTTGCCTCCTGTGTACGGTGGCTTGGTCGCCGCGGTATCGAATATTCCGCTATGGAATTTGCACTTAATCTTGAGGGTATCGCAGGTGTATGAGGCGTGTGTGGCGAGACTGGCTTACCAGGGGACGAAGATGCTGACATTGAAGTGGCTGCGACCATTGGCGGCACACTTGACAGTTGTCGACTGGAGGAGCTCGATGATCGATGCATCATCGTCGACGAAGACATTGACTCCGTGAGAAGGTTATTTGACTCCCGCATCGATTGGAACTTGGAGAGTTGAGCTGATGTCCTTTTTGTAGAGGCTTCACCCGAAGGCTCAAAACTTTGCAAGTTCTTCTTGCTATCTAAAAGTTTCAGAAATTCTGATATATTTTCATCGTCAGTTTGTAACGAGCCTGAGCTGCCACCGCCGCCACCCTCCGCAAGGATGCCGGAGCCAGGCTGTACAGACGAGGAGAGACTCTGTTTCCCGCTACTCCCCTGATCATCATCAACGAGCTTGCTGCTCGCGCCTCCAAACGAAGACCGGCCCCTTCGATGGGTGAAGCTGCTGCTATACCGGCTTATAGGAGCAGGCTTTGGGGAACTAGACGCGGAGGATGTAACTACATTGTCGGTAGGGAGAGCCCCTGGTGGCCCACCCCTAAGCGATGCCGGCATTCCGGCTGTTAAGGAGGACCGATTGCGAGCTTGTGTCAAGGCACTGATACCAGATGGACGCGGGGCAGATTGAGGGGACTGCGGTGGGAGGACATCACCAGCATTTTGCAGAGGCCCTCCGCGCCCAGGTGATGAGGATAATGATCCTGCCTTAAAAGGTTGAAAAGACACCGAGGGTCTCCTTGCCATAGTCATAGCTTCTGTCGAGGCGATCGACGCTCGGGATGATTGTATAGGTCTAGGTCGAGGTAACGATTCTAAAGGAGGGGAGCTTGTATCGGAGCCCATGGGCCTGGCTGCACGAAGAGCGGAAATGGGACTTGATCCCATAGGCGGCGCATCGCCATGAAAAGTAGACATGCTTCCATATGCTTGGATCGGCTCCTCATTGTCCTCGGCACGGTGTCGGTGGGCAGGTAAGGAACCGACCTCAGTTCTCGGAGTACGTCGACGTCCATCATCTTTAATCGCTATAGAGGGTGGGAAATAGCGTTCATCGGCGCCCATAAATCTTGAACTCAGCAGAGCTTCCGAATCGTCTACACGAAAATTGCAGTCATTCCGATACGAGACTTCGGCTGAAAACTGCCCCACGGGCGTATCTGTTGTCCCGAGAAAGTAATCCGTCGTAACAGGGCCTGCATTCTCGCACAGGGGATGAGTAAGCGCATCAAAACGACTAGATTGAACGTCGTCGCTCAATATACGGCATTTGACTTGCAGCAGATTGTTTGGCGCGCCGCTCTTCGCCAATACCTTCACGAACCTCCAGGCCGGGGTAAACTTGGCTGTGGCGTACAACGAGCGGAAGAAAACAATGCACTTCTTGTAGACCGTAGGCAGCATCGAAGAAAAATCGTACGTCCGTTCCCTGGGACTATCCTTAAGTTCAATCCTCCATCTTTCCAAAATCACATCGCTATTTCGTTTCCGCATCCGAGATCCCCCCTCACTCGACCCACTCGAATTGTTCAATGCATCCAAGGCGTCCCAGCGCTTCCCGTTGTCATCAACAATGACCAAGCTATGTCTATTGGTCAATTGTGAGGTATCGATGTATGTCTCCAAAATTAAAGGCGGTGGTCGATTTTGAAACCCCCCAGATATCCTCCATACATTTAGATCATCTCGAAAGGCCAATGTATCGTCAGTTTCAATTTGAAACTAATTGATCCCCAATGTTAGACTACAGGACCGATCTGAGATGATCCAAGAAACATACCCATTTATTGACCTTCTTTGAGCCTTCCTTAGTTGTTATGATGGGCAGCGACATTCGTGATTGCAGCACAACGATAGCTGCTTTTGTATGGAAATTCTGTCAAGTAATTAATAAGCTTCCATAACAGGTGCCGTAATTTGATAGAAGCTATTTCTTCCTACCTGTATTATTTGATCGAGCTTCTTGACTGAATCTTTGCTTGGCCCATTCGGAGGCATAACACCACTATCCCCACTGCCATCATCACCTTCGCTGTACGCAGGCATATCCGAGTTTGTTCTTGTGTGGGAGCCTTCTTCTCTGGGGTTGTTTGTTCTGGTTGGGTTTGTTCGAGGGGACGAGGCTGGCGAGGCCGTCATAGGCGACGGACGGGGATGTTGATGCATATCGTCTCGCTGTCGATTCACTCTTCGAGGAACGACGTGAAGCAAAGCTGGCGTTGCGGTAGTGCGAGTTTGTGTGTGTGGATGCGAACCACTCTTGACCAGGCACTACTTTCACAGCAGCAGTCGTAGGGCTAAATGTCGAGGGGAGCAAAGCCAGGATACCTCGATATTTGGGCATCCATCGTAGATTCTTGACTATTGGTGATTCGCCAGGCAGGATTGGAAGGTGAATTCGGTGAGCGTGTTTGGCCCAGAATTTTCCAGATGGCGGACTGGGGTGGCGGTAGGCAACTGAGGGGAGCTGGGGCCTGCAGTGAAGAGGGCAAGCTCAGGCAGCAAGCATCTTTTTTCTTTCAGGGTTCTATGGTGTTTATTTTGTCGACTATCTGCAGGAGAGAGCTTGCAATGGCCCAAAGCTTGGATGAGGAGTGCAGAACGGTGGATGGGATGGGGGATAGCTCGGAATCAGAGGTGAATACTGATGATCAGAGTCATGCTCCACAGTCCTCGTGATCGGAGCGCTTAGAATGAATGACGGGGTGTCCCAGACGACGCAGGCTCTTGCAGTACTCGATGAGAGAGGAGAGAGGAGAGAGGAGAGAGAGAGAGAAAGGTGCAGTTCGATACGTAGATGTCCAGATGGATGATGAGGAGGGAAAGAGTGTACAAGCCAAGCACAGCACAGTACAGCGCAAATGCAAATGGAAATGGAAATGGGAAGGGCAGTCGAGTTCACCAGAGCCAGGACAGGACAGGACGCATGCGGGCGGGAGCTCCAAGACCAGGGGGTCAAAGCACCAACGGCGGTTTGACTGATAGCCGAAGCAGTGATAGTGATAGTGAGCAGATAAGGATTGAGCGACAAGCACCTGCAACCACCTGCAACCACCTGGACCTGCAACCACCACACCAAGGGACAAGGGACAAGAGACAAGAGACACCAGCAACGGCCATACGACCATGAACCAACAAACACCACCCTCCTGCAGTAGATCCGGTGCGAGTCATATATTACTGTATGTACATGTACATGTACGGTCCCCCGGATCGGCCCTTGCGCGAATCGTGTTCGTGTCCAGCATGTGATGGCCTCGAGAGTCGAGTCCTGCCCCGAGTTGGATGCTCGTACGAGAATGGCAAGATTTCCATAAGCAGAAGCAGCAACAGTTCTGGCCATCCGTCACCATCCTCGATCGATGCCGCACCGAAATCGCAACGGCCAAGCAAAGCAAAGCAAAGCAAAGCAAAGCAACCGTTACACCATTTGCCTTCCATCCGGGTACAACTGCACCAGCCTCACTTATGATTGCCATTAGCCAATCAGGCGTGCAGCTGCTATTCTGTCAACGATCCATTTGCCAGGAGAGCACGTGAATCCGAGTGCCAATTGCAACATTTTCATCTTTGAAGGCGATAGCTATTGCCTATGAAGGCATCCCAATTGCGTGCCTGTCCCCAAGATACCTTCGGAGATAAAGAATCCCTTACGTTTTCGTACCACCACATCTGTACACAGATCTGGGTCTGTACCACTTCGACCTCGTTTATCTTACACTACGAACCATAAGAGTAGGTTTTGCCGTGAACTGTCACTCTCACAGAATGAGGGGATGGAATTATAGGATGCCCGAGTGGCGATCATACCATTTCATCTGCTCTAAACCAATACCTTCACTGGCTGTGAGACAAGAGGCAAGAATTTTCATTCATGTACTTTCAAAAACGCCGGCTCACAGCTCTCTGCGGAGCATGTATGCTGCCTCTCTGTCAACGCCCCAAAAACAAAGATAATACAGTATGTACACTATGACTGCGCTGCACCTGAACTACCAGCTATGCTTTGATCTTCAGCTCTGCCTCTTCCACGGCCCCGCCCTGAATTCTCACCTCGACTTTTGTTGCCTCGGCCTCTGCTTCCGCCCTTGCCTCGCCCACCTCCGCTCTTGCCACCTCGTCCGGCCCCAGAGGCATTACCCTTAGCTCTAGCCGCCTCCTCTTCTTGCGCCCGGCGGCTCTCCTGGTCCCACCACTCTTGGAATGCCTGCTCCTCTTGGATCTCTTGCAAGCTCCGCTTTGCCACGGCCTCCTTGATCACTTCCTGCTCCCTTCTTTGTTGGCCAATAATGTCTGACATGGATAATTGCAATGAAGGCTCAGCTTTTGAGGCTGGCGCGATATATGACTTGGAGTGCGGAACTGCCGTGCTTGATTTCATCGATTTAGGCGTAGGGTGAGACCTCGAGGAGCTCGCAGGGGAAGAGCGCTGCTCTTGGGCAAACTTGCTGGCACTGTTACTCCTCTGTTGACCTGAAAAGCGTGTGTCTGGCGAGGCCGTTCGCCTCACTGTCAATGGTTTTTGATTTGGAGCTGGTGAGTTAATTGATTTTGGTGTTAAGCCAGTCGGTGACGAGGTAGGTTCCTGGAGTACGTCCTTCAAAGATGTCTTCGGTCCGGTTTTCGCTATTTGCCATGGCGACGATAGCTTGCCATCTGCCCTGTCCACACTAATTTGAGGATTGGAAACCGCGTGCTGAAGCGCTTGTTGTTGCTGCTTCTTTCGCTCTTTCTGAGACAGTTTTGGGAGAGATGCTGCTTTGCCAGGTGTTTCGACTGGGGCAGAAACCTCCTCTTTGGGGGCCTCTGCTCTTGTCTTCTGCACTGAAAGGCTCATTGACAAATTGGAGGTTCGGCTAGAAGAAGCTTGGGCCATTATCTCTTTCATATTTAGCTTCGATGATGGGAGAATTGGTGAGGACCACATTTTCGGGCCCTGCGCTTTGGTTTCAGGGGTCTTTGGGGTCATGGGACTGCCATCTAGCTTAGCAGGAAGAGTAAACACTTCTTCGTCCGGTGCAGATCTGGGTTCTCCCTCCCAAGTATCTCTAGTGTCCGGTGTAATATCTCCATCCTTTCCAGCAGACTTCTGAACAGGATGCAGACCAGGAGACTTAGGGTTGCGGGGACCCAAAGGCTCATCGTCATCCATATCAAACATCAAGTCTAACGTAGAATCTTTTGGTCGGATGATTGGGCTGAAAGGTTCATTCCGAACACCCTTTGACTTCCGCCGCTGCTTTTCTTGGCTGGGTGACATTGACACAAGGTCATCAAGGCTTCCGACACGCACTCGGAATGATGAAGACAATCGACCCTCGTCATCCTTGAGATTCGCCCGAAAAGCCATGTCTCGTAGTCTTCGTTGTCTTTCTTCATCGATGTCTCCCGCTAAGCTGGGATGCTTGGCATGCAGCAGGAGCTCAGCCCTATCGCTTTTGGTAAATGGAAGACACGCCAACTGATTGGCACGGACGACTTCGTCCAGTTCAAGAACAAGATCCTCGTCAAGATCGTTCATTAGATGGTTCTCAAGCATAGATTCCAGTTGTAAGCAAATGTATTCGAGAGCGGCATCCTTGAACTCCGTAATAGAGCAGGGGGCAATTGCATTCAACAGATAACAGACGTTACGGGTGCTCACTGAATAATAGTTAGCTGTGGATTTTTCTCATCTCAAAGGGAGTATCAGGCCGCCATAGCAAGGTATGCTGACTAGTTAGACTCACCAAAACGGCCGATTATCTGTTGACAAATCTGTGATAATCGGTCAAGCATAAGCTCGTTACTAGCAGCCATCACATCCATCACCAGGTCCGAGAATTCGTCAATATCGGTGGAAACAACATCGTCAAAGAGCTCAGATCCGACATCGGCATATAGATATCGCTGTACAAGCGCGAACGCCTCCGGTTTGATGTGCTTCAAGTCAACCCGGATGGCTTGCGAGTCTTCTTCGCGTCTGCCTTCTAGCCATTTCCCTTCAGCACGGCCATTGAACATCCCTTCGAAGAAGGGACATCGTTCACACAAGAGAGTACTGTGGGCAGCTATTTCAGCTCCGTCCAATTCGATAATTGTATCACAATCGTCGAAGAACGTAGGGTCTTGTATTGCAATAGCCATGTCAAGGTTCATGCGCCGTTCTGGCTCGGTCATCAGACGGACCGCAGACTCGAGTTTTGACAACTTCAAATGAGCCGCAGCTTTCATGAGTTCCACTCGGATCTGCCGATATCTGAACGCCATCTTAGGGGAGTGCCGCGTAAAATGCCAAACGTCAATGACGGTATCAGTATACAAATATACTGCCAAATTGATCAGAGTGATGAAATCCAAGCTTTGAAATGTAATCCGCGTTCGGCTTCGGTGGCTTCCGTTATCATCAGGAGCACTTTCGGCCGTTAAAATATCAGGGATATGGGCTCTCCCTTGTCGGCGAACCTCGTCGAGAATACTCCTTAAGACTGGACTCCGTGCTAAAATGAAGCCATGCATTGGTATTCGAACCTCAGATATTGTGGTGCAGATCTCGATGCCATAATCATCTTGCAATGTGAGCAAATGGCGACTGACATCTGCTTCCAGATCTGACGATGTTAGCACCGCCCTCTTCAAAGGTTCAAAATGCTCTTTTGGCACGCTTGGCGTCCAAAACCGAGGGGAATCATCCTCTTCTGAATCTTCAGAGGCTTCTAGATCGTGGAGGCAGAGTAGAGACCTGATATCGTCCCATAAAGTCTGCGCTGGGACCTCAATCTGGGTTTTGGTTACATCGCAGTCTTTGCGAATAGCAGCATAAACGCCGAATGCCGTGCTACGAACAGCTGCGACTTTGGTGAGACCTGGAACCCGTTGGAATTTGAAATCTTTGCGATGGAAGGTTCCTGTCCCAGCAAAAGCATCCTTCACCTTCGTGCGTTTGATACGTCTCCAAACTGCACCCGCCTGAGTACAGACAATCACTGACCCATTTTCGGTAACCGAAGCAGATTTAATTCCATCCCAGTGGCCTTTTCGCAAGCTCCATACTCGTTGTGGGGTGGTCAAGGAGTCTTTGATCTTCGACGGGTTCGTTGTACTTGTGGTCGAATGGGAATCAATCTTTCTCACATTTATAGTAAACAAGTTCTGCGTAGAAAATGCTGCTATCGTATCGCCAGCAGCTGTAATATTGGTGATATTATCGGACATCAGATCGTACCGAGTTGTAAAAGCGTTGGACTTGAGGTGGTAGTTGCTAAACCCGTCATTGGAAGGAAATTTGACGATGTTATAACCATAATTGGTAAATACGCAAACGGTGTGGTTTTCGAGTAACACTATCGTAGCCTGATTGATAGCCGATACCATTTTGATTGGGGCTTTAAAGAGCGAGGCTGCTACTTTGCGAGGGACTGGCTGAACCTCCAGACTCCGTGAGTCGGAGTCCATTAAACCTAACTGGCCTTCGTTCTTGCCAAATGTGAAGAGGCTTGTGGCGGTATGAGCAACCGAATGAATTGCTGACGCGGCGACTCCAATTATGTGCTCTCGTTTCAAAGGACCAAATATTTGGCGTGGAGTACAGCAACTCGGGTCTTCGTCTTTCAACGCCGAGCGAGGCAGCGAATACCCCAACACTCCATGGTTGTTTTGCCCCCAGCTGAATATCTCTCCATCACAATCTACGGCCAAAGAATGATTGTTCCCCAGAGCAATCTGTACAATCTTCTTTCCAGAAAGTCCATTTGCTATACAAACGTAGGAAAATCGAGTGACTTCGTCCCCAGTCCCCAGCCTCCCACCCGGTCCGAAGCCACACATGAAAAGGTTGCACTCAGGATCGCTCGTAACGATTGCGCTGTGGAGCTTGGAGAGTATTACATCTTGAACAACAATAGGCCGGTTCGAGATGAGACTTGGAAGCTCAGCGACTGATTTTGGGTTCGCCTTGGATAAGCTTTTGTACATGGCTTCGTCGGTGCCTTGGATGGACTCCAAGTACTCCTGGTAAAACCGAAATAAGAGGTGGTCTGGCCGTTTCAGGGTGATCTTTTCTGGATACTGGCGGTCATCTTGATCCCCCAAGCCGAGATTGTAATTCTTACTGCTTCCCCAGGCGAATACTTCGTCTCCATCGATTGCAGGCTTAGATTGGGGCCCCTCTCCAGATTGATTGTCATCAGAGTCCGTGTCCTCTTCGGAGTCATCATCTGGACTTCCATCCCCTCTCCGTTGTGGAGCTCGTCTTGCAATTGTCGCATTGTAAACATCAAACGGACTGTTTCCTTCATGATCTTTGACTTTGATAACAGAAGTTGGCCCTCGTTGCGTTGAGCTGTCCTGAAGATTATGACTATCTTTCTCTATAATCGCCCTTGCAAGTGTGATGTTCCCGGAGTAAAGTGCTCTATGCAGTGCAGTCCATCCGTTTTCCACGTCTTGGGCATATAAATCGATAGCCGGATGCTCGATGAGCGCCAGAGCAAATTCGATGGCATTCTCCAACTTCGAAGAGGCTATTCGGCACAAGAGTGGAACTCCGGCATGGTCTCTACTATTGATGTCTGACCGACTTAGTGCGGGAGCATTGCTTCCTTTTGTGCCCAAGCCTCCGGACTGACCGGAGACTTTTCTGTTCTTTGGTACTCGAGGTGAGCTGGAAAATGGGCTTGCGCCTGGACTTCCAACGAAGCTTCCTAAAGTGTGCGCGCCCGCCCCTCCACCATGGTTTTTCGACGAATGTTGGGTAGTATGACCGGCATTTGCCAGCAATTTCCGAAATCGTTCGATTTCGTCATTGTAGAAGGACCTCCAAAGGAGATGGCTCATGTGTCGCGAAGTGGCAAAGGAAGTTCTTCCGGACACTTCAGATTACACCTCGCTATGCACTCGGTGGCGCACGGCGTTTTTAAAGGCGTTATGAAGCGCAGGAAAGTTCCTGGAGGAGAGAAAGAGGATGAAGCGGGGTTCGGTCGAGGTATGCCAATGCAACTGTCGATGATCGAGGGGCGCGTTGGGAGTCGAGTGGCGTCGCGAATACTTCCGGGTGCGTAGGAACGAGAGGGCTGTAACCTAGGAGATTCGAATTGTAGAATTCTAGAAAATAAAAGATTTGTACCGTGTAGATAGCTTGATTTCGAATCGAATTCTGGTTTTTGGTTCTCTGAGTCTGAATCGAGCTGTTGCTGTAGTTAGTGAAGGAGTCATCAGTCATACTGTAGCAAATTGAAGGTGATATCTGTGTGGTGCCGTGCGACGCAGAGGAGGGAGCCAATGAGACGGCAGGGCTGAGCACAAGGTTGTGCGACGCGATAGAAAGCATCGCATCTCTTCCCCTCATTCAAGAGTCCATCATCACCAGACATGTTCCGGCGGATGATAGTCCACTTTCCAATATACGGGTGAGGAAATTGAATCGAGAACTTGTGTTCCTTTATAACCAGGTGGCCCGCAGCAGCCCACCGAGCCTTAGTCATTCCTCCTTCTGGCGGTGTGGAACTGAGGTACAGACCGCTAGCTGCTCACTGCAGAGGAAACCTGTGAAGCCGCTGTTCGCTGAATCCGGTTTCTTTTTCCTCGAATTATAAAGCTGTTCGATATCCAGTCTCCACGAGTAAAGAGGTTGCATTCCACACTACCCTCTCGTACCAAAATATTCTACGAACCCAAGTCGAAATGATCTCTTGTGGACTATTGTTTAGATTCCTTACCCTCAGGTCTTGTATTTACATGCTTACTTAGTTTTATTTTTTGTTCCTTGTATAACTGCCTATCCTCCGGGCCTCCAAAAAGATGTTCCATTCCCTTAGGTACAAGGCGACACCGGTGAGTATACACGCGTTTGCAGGAGTTACTGAGTTGCCAGCACAAAGAAAGTACAGGGGAGATTGTCTCCTTCAAACAACCGTTCACTTGTTCTCAAACAATGGATTTGTATATATAAATTAGCACTTTACCATTTCGTATTCGGTCAAGTAATCATCTTAAACTTCAGCCGACAAAATATGCCAAAAACTCAAAGCAAATACGAGCCAGACAAATCTTCACGTCTATCATTTACAGAGCCAAGGATATGCCTTGACGATAACTGCTCCTTAGCTTTTGGACTAGCTTGTCCAGAATGCAGTTCTGCCTTCGATGCCCAGCAAATGGGAACCAGAGTGGCCGATCCAGACGGAAGAGAGTCGAACAGAGCTCTAATCCCTATCCAAACATCTTCATTGTCACCGGATCCAAATCAAGCAAAGATAGAAAGTCTCAATTCTTGCAGACCAGTTACATCGAACACTCGTTTCGGGTTCGTATCCAGCTGTCTTAATGTAGATCTTTCTTCACTCACCTCAAGCCAGACACAATATAAGGAAACAGACACAGCTGTATCAACACCCGCTCTAGCATGTCCTGTCTCATTGTCTTCTGAAGACGAAGCAGAATCAGGACAAGCTATCAATTTGGAATTCTCTTACTCCTCCTCCTCAGAATCCACCACAGACAGTCGACTTCTCAACCCTTTAAACCCTTGGCTTTCAGAGCTTTTCTCAAACACCCTGAAAGCCCAGTTGGAAGGCACGCATTTCACCGGTGGCGCTGAAGATCAGAATACAACTTTGGATTTCTGCCCAATCTGTCATGCCCCACTAGGAGACCCAAGAGATCAGCATTTTCTACGTTGCCAGTATGCTCATGAGGAACAAGCTCGGATGAAAGAGTTCGTTGCTCGAAGTGACAAGCGGGCGAGAGAGTGAATACAAGTAACGTACAAGCAAAAGATCGATCCCTCTGACGTATTACACTGAGGATGCCAGATTCACCTGGGTGTGCACCGAAATCTGGAATCGAATGAACTGTAATTGGGAACAATGAACTATGTTTTGAATTTGACCACGTCCTACTAGATCGGACAAAAGTCAAGGTATGAAGGTATTGATGGCTTGAGGTCCACACTAGGAGTTAACCACTTTTGATGAACGTCATGGCCGAAGCCTGAGCTAAATTTCCAAAATCCCTAGGTAAATAAATCAGAAATCCTTACCACTTGAATCACCATTCCCTCTATTCCTCCACATATAATTTTAAGATGCCTCTCGTCAAGATTGATATGATTACGAATGTCCGAACTCCAACTGAGATCAAAAAAATTGGCAGGCATTGTCCAAGAAGTAATGCTCCAAAAGTTCAATGCCCCTCCAAAAGATCGGTAAATTCCCCCTCCAATTCTCCAAAGTCAATCTAGCATTTATTAACACATATAGATACCAAATCATCACCCAGCACGAGCCCTACGAAATAATCTGCGAGGATACGAACTTAGGATACCAGCGAACAGACAAGCTAGTGTTCATTCAAATCTTCCAACAAAGACGCGACGCGGAATTGAAGCAAGCTGTATATGCGGAGCTCCAGAAGCGGCTGGAGAAGGACTGCGGCGTTCCAGGCACAGACTTGATCATCAGCTGCTCGGCCAACACGAAGGAAGACTGGAGTTTTGGCCTTGGGAAGGCGCAGTTCCTTACGGGAGATTTGTGATCTCGGTATTCCTAGGAGGAATGAATTCTAGATGAAGGTAGAAACTTGGAAAGTTAGAGTAGCATAGACCGGGTAGAAATGGAAACAAACAATAGATTTCTCATCAGCCACCGTTCTCCTCGCCCTTTCTAGCACCCCAGAAGCCTCTCCCATAAGAAACCAGAATCTCCTGACCCTTCTTGATCTCCTTTCCCTTCCCACTCTTCCCCAGCGGCAGCACAAAAACGCCCATCCCCTTTTCCTTTCTCCTCTCATCCCAAACTTCCTTGAATTCGGCATTTGGCTTGTCTGCAATACCCCTATAATCATTGATAAACCTCGCCTCATTTCCCACTTTGTCCGCATCAATTCCAATTCCTTGCTCTCGATCAAGACTCAGATCATAGTTGGAATCGGCGTGTGGATCAGGCTCGGCGGTTGAAGAAGCGTGAAGTTCACCTAGATATTGTAATATGAATGTTCCCGGCTTGAGATCGCTGGCGGCGAAAAGTCCGCATTGACCGGTTGCTGGATGGGAGGGTGAGGATATTGGCGTTATCTTGACGAGTGTGCATGGCCCTTTAGGCATGCTGGGTAGAATTTTCAACGAATCTGGAGTTGAGGTCCTGAGATTTGTGAGCTGAGTTGAAGTGAGTGTTCGAGAGTATTTTGGGGCTGTGAGGTAGTGCACATCCGAAGGCCAGTTTTTGGGTCCATTCTTGGGCGGCATGGTTTACCGAGGTGAGGGATTCCCAAGTTCAGATGATGCACCCTGAATGCAACTTAGGTGGGCAGTTGGAAGCCAACTCTGCTGTGCAAGCTCACTTCGTGAGGCTGAAGTTTTGGCTTTTGCTGTAAGTGAGATTCCATCAAGGTTTATGGGCCCTCATCTTCAGATTCTGAAAAGATCAAACGTTGACTGGGGGCAATTTGGTGGAATCTGACTGAAGGAATTTCTTCTCGAGCCGACCTGCAAGCTTTATGTGAAACCTCTCATGCCTACTGTAGCTTCAGTCTCCAACGTTGAAACACACCACTGAGCCAGCCAAGAAAGGACTCCTGGAAGTATCAAAGTAGCGAAGCCCGGAAAGGAAGAAATGAAGCAATTCACACATTCTGCAGATTTAGATTCATATCGCCAAGCCTTGCCAAGCCATTATGCGGGGTGAAGCTCCTGGTGCCCCTGTGCCACTGACGTAGGGCTTAGAAACTTTGTTACATGCAAGTAACCTTTATCTCACTTCACTGCTTCACTGCATCTCTCGAATCGAAGCATGGAAAAGTAAATAGGATCAAGAAGAAGCAAGCTCTTAATGCAATATGCAGTCCTTGTTTGGCAGGTGTGTGAGGGGGTTGCAAAAGCTGGGCGATCGTGACGAGGCTGTTGCGCAAAATCAGGGCAAAATTGCCATGACGAAACCGCAATGCAAGGGTCAGACATTGTATGATAGGGTACAGCATTCTTGGCTTTGAGCTGCCTGCTGTGTTTGAAAGTGAAGTCATCTGCGCCACAGCTCCAGATCCTGTCTCTGGTGAAGTGGATATGGGGTATAAAGCTCGCGCCACAGCCTCCCCCTCATTGCGATTCCTTTTAGACACCTCTTGAACTGAAAAACTTCTCCGAATTTTACAAGACTGTCGAGAATCCGCAACCTGCAACTACCATCTAAACACCACCACTCACAAAAGTATAGCATCCCCCTCTCCACCTGCAAGCACTGCGATCTAACATTCCGCCAAGCCTCCAATAGAGCAAAATGCCTTCTCTCGTTGACTCCCTTGGATCGTTCGTCTCCTCGATCTTCCATGCCATCACTGCTGTTCTCAGCTCCATCGTCGCGGTCTTCCAGTCCCTTTTCAATGCCGTACTTGGTGTCATTCAAACCGCCTTCTCTGCCCTTGGTACTGCTGGTAAGTCGTTGCTTCTGTTGAGTGTATCCCATTAAGGCTCTCGGCCCATGGAATCTTCATCTCAGCTCTCCAAAGAAAGTAGGTTGCTAACATATTGTAGTCTCGGGTCTTGCGCAGACATTTGAAGGACTGTTGAAATTTCTACTGAGTAAGTATCAGCTGCTTACACCTCTTGTGATGAAGGAAAGCTGACCGAACATGCAGGTAACATTGTGGTCATTGGCGTCATCGCAGCAGGCTTCTTCGCCTACACGGTCTATCAGCAGCGGCAAGGACGGTCCGTGACCGCAAAGAAGGTCAACTAGACGGCTATGAGATAAACTAGGAAAGATCCCTTGAGGATGGATGTAATGCTTTTCAATTTGCTGGGACACAGGACGGATGGCGAATTGGTGGGCAGGAAGCTTTAGTTGGTCGCCAAAATGCAATGTTTGTAACATTAACCACTGCGAAATTAAATACTGGCATAGTTTGTGAACCTCAAAATGAAACAAATGTAGAGTTATTTGCATTTCTCTGTCTTTTGTGAGCTTACATCAAGAGGACTGGCCAAAGAGCCATTTCAAGTGCTTATAGACATCAAGTGAGATTCTCTACCGTTCATCTACCAATATAAAGTATGGCGTCCATTCAAACTATTGGAGGAGCCATTGCACTTGGGCGCATGATTAGATATTTTCAGGGTCCATTTTTTTGACCATCATTAGGAAAACATAACGCTTCTCGGTAGCGTTGCCGAAAGGTCTACTACCTGGTGTACTACATTCTGTATATAGGAGCAAGAATGGAGTCTTTCGTAGGATGGTCAGCTGACGCGCGATTTTTGCCATTTGTGTAAACTTGTGGCGGTGAGTTATTAGACGCACCGCAACGCACAAGCGTGGGGAGCCCATCTCCATCATGCAAGTCGTTGGATAATGTTCGAGTAATAGTTTGATGGCCGCCCGCCTTGTCAATTGAGACTCGTAAAAAGATTGGAGAAAATGATAGCCGCGGCCCGCGACGGCTGGTCTTCGGAACGTGAATTCGGCAGCCAGCAGGCCAGCAGAAGATGCAGTGTGCGGTTTTCTGCACTTATACCTGGAACGCGTTTCTGGCGGATAACGCGAGGGCTGCTCGAAACTAGTGGGAGACACGTCTCAATAGTTGCCGTGGAGGTCAATCTGCAACGGCTTCCTGGCAATCGTCTGCTTCCTTTGTGGCACAGAGAGTCCGTGAAATTCTCGAAAGCTGAGCAGATGATCAGTGCAGGAGGAACAGGGCTCCCCGAATACAAGAATACCGAAGGGTACAAGAGACATCTTGGTCAGATGTCGCTGCAATCGCTCCTGCGTTGAAGTGTTTTTCAAAAATGGATGAAATACGGCGGGCAGTTATCGCCTTCGCAGCTTCTTTTCGTGGGGTAGGACTCAGACTCTGCAAGTAGTTTGAGATCTCCACGCCGTGCTGGAATCCGTATCAGGATGGACCCAAAAAAATTCAGAGCTGGCCGTCTTGCTCTGATGCAACGGGCTCCAAACGGTGGCACATGCATCCTGCAAGCGCAGAGCTTCTCCGTCCCCCGTCCGTTAAAACTGAAATTGTTAGTCGGATGGGTCCCCGTAGTAGTACGAGCACGAAATACAGAAGCTCAGCATTTTTTGGCAGCCAATAATTGGGCAATTCTATCAAAAAAAGGTCGAAGAGAGATAGACTACTACCTACTCATTGCCGTACCTATTCTTTGCGTATCTAGTGGGTCTCGGGAGTTGGGAAAAGATGCAAGTCAAAGTTTCTCATACCAGATTCATTCACGGCCAGTACTCATCTCTACAGTCGTCTGATGACTGGAGTCGCTCGTTTCGACACCGGAGCAGATATTGGGGCTGTGTACTGTGAGTACGGCGGGGCACAGAGGGCAGAAGAAGCAATAATTTTCTCACTGTGAGAGACGCCCGAAAGTGTACGTTTGCATCGCATCTAAGCTAGAAATTCAGCAGCAGACCGCTTCTGCACCTCATTTGTGGATCTGAGTTCGCGTGCAAGCGCTTGCAAGCTGATGACTCGAGACAGTCGGCCAGGATTGCTGTGATACCTTCTGTATAAGAGAATTGAATTTCACCTATGGATAGCAGAAAGCAAACCATGAATAATGTCACTAGCGGCATATAATTGTCTCCTTTTAGAAAGTTATCTTTCCCAAAAAGAAGACTCCAAGTGTATGAAAGGTCAGTTTTGTAGCCACGTTTGGGAATGCACAGTTCTATGAAGTGGGAACTAGCTACTGAATAGCAACAGCGGTCTTTCTTTATTTTTCGTCTGTCGTTCATTCCCAAGTTGAAGACAATCAGATGCTCTTCTATTCTATGCAAATCCCTGGAGATCTGTGGAATCAGCGACCTCCGGTGTATTTCGTCGCTGCACAACGAGCCGTGTGGTGTGGGTTCGCTAGATCGCCGAGTGCCACAGGATGCAACAGCACCATGGCGTTGCCCTGCCCTGCCCTGTGTCTAAACCGACTATTTGCGCCTGCCGGTCACCGTAGTGTAGTTTCTCATATAATTCCTGTCCAACGCCCACTTTGGCCCTCACTATCCACCCTCTCATCCTGCGAACAAAGGGAAAACCCTTCCATTTTGGTCGCCCATTCTGGCCTGGTGTCCAGCTGCAGCAGCCGGCGCCGTTGCGGCGTAAGGCTTTGCCAGTGTATATCTTTCCTCTCCTCTCAATCCCGCATCTGTTAGGCGTTGGAACATCGATTCAGTTGGCGTATTTGGCATATACCAGACGGGGTGGCATTATATCCTCACATCGATTCCTCTTTCTTATATCCTTTTGCGACTCGATTTCTCGACTCTGCAGTCCTCCGTGGCTGCTAACAACCAACATATTTACATCTTGACGGTGCTACATAACTTCTTGTGGTAAACCGTTCGACCGTTTACGGTCGTCCGGCGCCACCCTCTTCATCCCCTCCAACCTTCAACATCACGCCAAAGCCAAGATGTTGATCAAAGGCGAGAAGTATGCTTGCGAGGCCTGCGTGAGGGGCCATCGTGTCAGCAACTGCCAGCACGCTGATAGACCGTTGCAGCACATCAACAAAAAGGTATGCGTAAAAGCTGTGTTGGAGCAAGGTTCTGAACTAATCCTCATGCGCCAGGGCCGTCCAGTCTCGCAGTGTACTCATTGCAGGACTCTGCGCAAGTCACGCTCTGCCCACGTCCGTTGCGATTGCGGCGGCGAGAAGGCACACGCTAAGGGAGCTTGTGGGCACGATAATGACTCCCAGGGTGAGCTTTCATCTGATATCCGAGTTACTATGGTGACATTTGCTGATAATAATTCTCGCAGACAACTGCTGTTGCAGTCACGGCGGCCGTTGCTCTTGTGCTTTGAAGAAAGAGCACCTTGATCCCGTCCCAGAATCCGATTCAGATGAAGCCAATCCCTCAGCGGCTCCTGTCCAAAAACGCAGACCTCGCGCGCTTACGGCTCAGTCAGAGAGCGGTTTGACATCATTTGTCAATGGCCACCACAAACCCGTACACAAGAACAACACCATGGCACATAAATGTGGTCTGCCTTATGTGGTTCCAAGGGCACATTCTATCCATGGCCCTTCGCCTTCAGGGCTTGCTAACCGATCCGTCGATAACTTGCCACACACAAATACCATTGACGCTTTACACAGCGAATCCCATATCAAAGACTCAATGGTCAGTGCACAACAGGAGCAGCGGATGGTAAAGTCCGAGCACGGATCTCCGATCATGGGCGCGATAGTCAATTCAGAACAGTGGAATGGCATCTTACCTCCGCTGGACCTTTCAAATTTGTCTGGCGATTACACTAAAGGTCTTGACGGATTCTCCAGCATCCCAGACCCGGAACAACCCTTGTTCTCAGCCGGATTAAGCGCTGCTTCTATTGATTGGTCCCACTATGATGGTCTCGACTTCAATAATGATAATTTTGCGACCTCATCGTATAGTCAAGCTCCATCTTTCAATGGCTTTGACTTCAGCAGTATCGACCAACCGGCGCTCACTACTACCTCAACATCAGGGGAGATTTCGGAAGTGGAAGAGTTCGGGTCCTTGGGTGATACTGGGCCAAGTAGACCAGCCCTGGTCAACAATCCTAAATACGGATCTGATTTTGATAACTCGGACTTTGGTGGCGAAATTGACGGGTACCGCCTAAGCACAGCATCCTCTTACGTTGGGTTGCCTCAAACCCAAATGCTGGCCGGCAACAATGTCGACACTCTCGATATTGACTCGTTTTTGAAATCTGGATCGGGTAGCAACGGTTACTCTAGCCATGGACTCCCAGCCACCAGCATTGCTGAGGACGGCAAGATTGGGAACATTCCCGCTTTTGACAATAGTGCAAACTTCCAATTACTCTCGGCTGATACTGACAACGACGCGTTTTGGATGAACAATTTCTCATCCAACAATATTCCTATAAATGAAGGTTGCGGGGAATTACCGGAAGAAAATGTTTGGGCTCAATAACACGAGTAGAAAAGGCAGTTGGCCTTCAACGAATTCTCTTTTGGATATATCCGCCGATGACTCGATGATTTGTTTATGCAGCATGACAGATTTCAGGGTGTGCTTATGAGCAGAATTTTCGAGGATGTCCATAGATTTCTCTGTTATATATTGCAATATACATCACATACGCAAACTCAACTTGACCCCTTGATCAAAGGCATTGCAGAATCACTTGACCCGTAGCCGCACAGGTTGTCCGTGGCGCACTACAATTCCTGGTTTTGGAACGGCTTTCATGTGCAGTTTATCCTGAAAGACGCTGCCCGCCGCAAGGGGCGCCCAAACCGCTTCTTTGAACCGATATCTGGAACCAAGCTAATGGCGGGGCTGGTCGATTTAACTTCGGGGGCGGGAAAGAATTACTCCTCGACGTCCGTTACGTCCATTACATAGGTCACATATATACGATTGCTGTACTTTAGCCACGAGATCAAGTATTAAAGTTTAAGCATAAACGTTTCAGATTGCCCATGAAATTATCGTGGTTGTGCTCACCGTGGTGAAATGCACGGTGCTTTTCGACTCCACATTTGACTGCCGGTTGCCCTTATACAGCGCTGAATTATGTGCCGAAGCTTCCATGGATGGCCTCCGATCAAAATGACATGCATGTGCTACAACAGTCACCCCGCATTTGGGAAGCGCTCAAGAGCCAGCGTTTGATCTGGGCTGTGCGTAATCGATGGGAATAATAACGGTCTCTTCACATCCAATCGATCTTCTTCTATGGTCGAGTTGGCAGCAATCTTGAGATGAGGTATAGACTTCCTCCCCAAAAAGTTGAATCACCCCGAAGACCGGAGAAAGATTGCAGCCGGAAGCACCGTTGTCCTCGGCCTTCTAAAACATTTCACCGAGTGCCCCTCGTCCCCCTCATTTGTATGCGGTTTTCCTGACGCCAAGAGAATATAAGTGTTTATCTGATATTGCACGAAATTTATTCCCCGCCGGGAAACGCTGATTGACGGGCCAACGTTACATCAAATGCCCTATCAGATGAAGACGATTTACGTCGCATGATGGCTTTCCAGTTTCTGCACTAGTTCGGAAGATCCAGAAGGCTTCATCCGTCACAACAGGCTACTTTTGGCGGCAGAATTGATTGCTGAGACTGGAAATAATCTGGGGAAACATTGATCAGGAAAGGGCAGGGTGGTGCACCAGGTGCCTCGATTTAGGCTCATGCTCGCACATGGCCCATGGTATAGGTGACGGGTCAGTACAGGCCGACCAGATTCCTGAAGTGTGTGCGGAGTGATCTGCTCGTCTCCAGAGGAGCGAAAAGAGAGGTGAGGGAAAGGGAAAGGAAGATGGGGAAGATGGGAATGGGAAGCATGGCGAAAAAGCCCCCCGTCTCTCACGGTTGATGCAGGGCCAGGGCCAAGCAAGGGTGATGGTGATCTTCAAGATCAAGATCTGTGTGGCTCTGGGCTTAACATCCACAGAATAAGAATGCTCCGAGCCCTCCCGTCCCCGTCCCCGTGATCCTGCACCCTGCTGTTTCCCCGGATTTGAGGATTGTAATTGTTATATTGGAATCTGTTGTGTGTTCCTCTCTGGCCCGAATTTGACGCCGAGCGCCTCTTGATCCTGATTCAGATCGCTCATCTATTCTCCCGGATTTTCCAGCTCAGGCAGCACGGCCTCGTTAGGGCACGAGAAGTGCTATACAAGGAATCCTTCCGTCTGTTTACCTACTTCTGTGTTGGACTTGCGGCACAAGCACACGCTGCAGAACTGTCCCCTGTGGCTTTAGCTTCGGGCTCTGCTGCCTCAATCTCCAGCTGCGCCGGGATCCTGGTCAACTGGTATTATTACTTACTGCACAGCAATTGAGTCTCAGAACTTCAGAAGCTCACTCAACTCCCGGACAATTCAAAATTGCCATTAGTGGCCACCTCGACGCGACGATCACCGACTTGTTTTGCTGCAGCAGGACTACAAGTAAGTGAAGCCTGCGAAGGAGAGAGAAAAACAAAAGACCGGACAACCGAGGTGCCATCAGGCCTAGGATTCACTATTCACTAGGGCATGATTCGTCCAAAAGGACCCCATAAACACGAACTGCACTTGCACTTGCACTTGCACTTGCACTACTGTCCTTCCCGAAGCTCAGCTCTCTGAAACTCCTACCCACCACCACACCACACCACACCAAAACTTCCCCAACTTTCTTCGCAAAAACTTTCTGCCGGTGCCAAAGTACCTGCCAGAGCACCTGTCTGCCGTTCCCTACGGACCTTTGCGCTCTGCCCTCTAGGCCTATAGGCCTGCTATACAGGCCTACAAGGCTCCTCCCCCCTACAGTCGCAGGTGCTGCAGCGGCCTGACGTCGAATCCGGGTCTGCTTTTGCTGCACAGCTATAGTAACTTTCCAGCCTCCGCTCCTCTCCGGCAGGGCTCTTTGCTTCTGTCCCAAGCTCAGAGGCAGCCCGTCGATCGTGCACTGTGCGCGGGAGCAGCAGCAGCCACAAAAAAGTTCAGGTATCTAGGTACCTTTGTACTGCACGCTCATTGAGGCAAAATTCGTGGCGCCGCAGAGCTGCTCTGTACTGTCCTGTATGTTCCCCCGTGCTGCGTTGTGTTGTGTTCGCGCGTTTGGTTCCCGCCAGCTCCCCCATGCGCCTCCTTCTACCGAAAAACAATTTATACAGTTCTCCCAATATCAACACTGACTTCTTCCCCGTCACGCAGACGCCCACGCCCACGCAGACGCCGACCCCGCTCGCCCGCGCCCATGGCATGACGGCTCTTGAAATCGCCCACCAGAGGATCGCGCCAAAATGCAGTCGTATCCCTCCCCGACCGCCATCTCTGCTGAGACTGGCGGTCCCTTCTATTCATCGGCCCCCTCCCAGCAACATCCTGTCTCCTCCGCCGATGAACTCCAACTCAGCGCACAAATATCGCGGGGCCTGGCGCCAATCATGAATGCAGGTCCGGGAGGTCCTGGGCCCGAGAATCAAGGGTCGAGAGCGCCGGGCGTCATAAACCATCAGTATGAACACGAGCAAGACCCGCGTCGTCAGGCCCATATGCAGCTCCACGAGTCGCCAATGGATCAGATGGGTGGCCAGTACAATGCGCAGGATGGGTCGCTGGCTCCGAGGAAAAGATCCAAGGTGTCAAGAGCCTGTGATGAGTGTCGGCGCAAGAAAATTCGGTGCGACGCGACGGGAGACATTGGCGACGAGCAGTGCTCCAGTTGCAAGCGTGTTGGTACGCGTTGCCAATTTAGCAGAGTGCCGATGAAGAGAGGACCAAGTAAAGGGTGTGCAGCTGCTGTGTTTTCTAGAAATTGGATTGGACTGACAACGTTTCTAGCTACATCAAAGAACTTGCAGATCGGTTGAACACTCTTGAAGGAGCTATACAACACGGCGAAATGTCCGTTCCGAACCAATTCATCGGCCATTCAGACAATCATAATCCTATGCGTCGGCCATCCGACGAGTTTTCTCCGCCTCCTAACGCAGAAGGCGGCCAGCGAAAGAGGACCTATTCATCTATTTCAGGCGAATTTGGTACCCCATATCAACCTCAGCGACCCGTTAGCGGTTGGGCATCACAGCCTCCGCCAGACCAACCCCGGCAACTCCAACAGCCCTCTCCCGCATACGCCACCCCGCAATCTGCCCCAGGTCCCCACATGTTTAGAGAACCCGATTATTCACCAAACGGTCTTCCACCGAACCCTCAGTGGAGGAATCCGCCAGACCTTCATCGGCAAGGCAGTTCCTTTGAAAGCGCAGTGCCAATAGAACACGCTCAACCTGAGCCAAACCTTGACCTGAGCGATGCTATTCTTGATGGGTGGGGGAACTTCTGCCATTTTGACCTAGATTAGAACTGACGTGCATCAGATATTACGAAACTATCCATTCTACTTACCCTATTCTATCGCAGTCACCCAATAGAATAAGATCTAGGCTCTCGAAATGCACTCCTTCTTTGAAGCAAGCTTTCTATGAAGCATTGCATGCTGCTGTCCAGTCATTTTCATCGACAGGCCAAGAAGGGGCAGCGCCCTATAATATTCAGGGAGCAGCACAGCTTGTCACGGCATTCCAATTCGAGAGTGATGTGCGCACTATTTCCACCAATTTGATTCTATTGCAGACAAAGATGCTTTTGGCCGTTGAGGCCGAAGCTCATGTCAATCGGCCTGGTCCTTCTCGGTCAGCCTTACTGGGCAGTGCTGTTGGCCTCGCCTATGCTTTAAAATTACATGTTCACAAGCAATCGGAAGAAGCGGTTGAAAGCGATCCTGATTCAGATGACAAGCTTGGTAGGAGATTATGGTGGAGCTTGGTTATCATGGATAGGTGGCATTCGTCAAGCATGTCCAGTCCAGTCTTGATTCCAGATTCCAGTGTGGTTCTATTTCCCGCAGACCAGTCTTTACTTGGAGAATCCCTATTCCAGTTGACCCGTGAGTTCCTTATTACTGACTCATGACCTCAAGCTAACAATTTAGGTCTTTCTATCATTCTGGGACATTTTGCGGAAGCCGCAATGGCACCATCCGACCTTCCACCTCTTGCCATTCCCTCTTTAATCAATCACACTCTCCGAGGCGAGATGGAAAGGTGGCGTGAGTCTCTTCCACCAAGCCTGTTCCCGCCATCCAATTCGCCACTTATACATTTGTGCTATTGGTATATCCGTATCTTGTACGAGCTTCGTCTCCCTGAGTCCGAACCCCAAGAGCTGTTAGCAGCGGCAGGACAAATCGCCACTCAGCTCACCCACAGTGCGAACCTCACCAGCCCACTTACCTACCATTCTACAGCTCTGGCTGCAATCACCTTAATCGAGCTCACGAATCACGAAGGTACCAAAGAAAAGGCCGAGAAGAGCTTACTACTTCTCCTCCAGAACCGCATTGCACATTCAGGTTGGGATGAAGCTATCCGAGAATTGATCAATAAGAAGCAGTCTTCTAGCGCCGCCCTTCCAATCATGACGGAAAGTCAACATGCCCTCACCGCCAGTCAGGGTCTCCAACGTCTCGCCGATTTGGCTACAGCCACGGAAGAGGGCAGAGAAAATACAGCGAGTGAGACCAAGAAAGAAGGCGAGAAAATCATTACAGCAGCTCCATCACCAGCTTTACAACGATACCCACAGCTGCGCGCAACCATCCGAATAGGATATTTAAGTCATGTCCTAGGTGGAGATGGCGATCAATGATTGTGTGCCGCAACGCACTCAAAAAAGAGCGCGAGATCCTAATTTTCTATCAATCTAGTATACCCGGTTGTTGTGTAAGTCTATGTTTATGGGTACCAAAAGCTGAGCTACCCATGAGCATTTACGGGTCCATTTCACGAGATGCATGGAGGCTGAAGGAGGCATTACTGGCGTTTTGGCAATTTTAGGCCACGGTGTGCGAAAAGGCCGAGAAGTGGATAGGCTTCGGAATGGGAGCATGGCAGCATCAAAAGAGGCCCACTATGCGGCCTTCTGTAAAACTAGAAAAATAAATCAACAGCGTAAATGGGGCGATTGGAAATATTGGACAGAAGTCGCATTGTATTTAATGGTGCTTAGCTGCATAGTTGTGAAGAGCGAGGCAACAGCTCAGTGGGTTATACTGAGCTGTACTGCGTAATGGGCAAAATGTATCATCAAGGTCCTAGGGATAGAGGTTCTTTACCTAAGCCATTTAAAAATTATGAATCCTTACGGGGACAGCTACTTTTCATCATTTGAAGTATCGCGCCAATTCAAAGCAACACGTCTTTCGCGGCTTTAACGTTCATATTAACGTTTATTCGGATGCTACAGAAGTACACTCGGATTACATCCTCATCTGCCCGTCTTCCTCTCATCCATCTCTTGCTTCTTCGCAACAGCATACAAAATATACAGAACACGCAAGCTATGCAACAAATTGATCGCCAACACGCCCTTGCATGCATGTATGCGTCAAGTAAATCTTCGTACAAATAAAGAACTTCGTGACGGCATCGACACGTACATATAATCGTGACTGCCTTCCCGAAATGCGCCTCCAAAAACTCCTGTTCCCATATGTGTTCATGAGTCCAAAGGGGAGCCCACTGTGCCAGGTCCCTGCATATGTACATGTAACCCCTGTGTATCTTCTTCATTTCATTCCGTTGTAGTCAACGTTATGTCTTTCTAGGCTACCTTGCTAGCATCTTTAGCAACAAGCCTATAACTATTCCGTCACATCCTCTACAGGCCGATCGGTGATATCCGAAGTGCCTTCCTTGGCATCGGTCGCAGGCTCCTCCACCGTGTCCAGCCTCTCGTCATGAATGAGAGGTTTGCGAGCCTCATTTCGAGGAGTAACTGTTGACCCCGATTCGCTGCTGTGTAGAGAATCTACATCAGGTTGCGGTGTTTCAGAGGCTGGCGGAGGATTCTGAACCGGTGATTTCTCCGACGGTTTTGTTGCTGCCCCATAAACTGTTGGCTGTCTTTTATGGAACCAACCCCCTCGCTCCCACTCACCGGGTTGGTAAAGGCATGAGTTCCGAGTATCATTGTCTACGATACCCAGTAAAAGGACATTCAGGCGCTTGAAATCGATTGGTTTCAGGATCCATCCATCAAAGCCTGCATTAATATAAGTTTGGCGTTCGCGTTCCACAAGTGAGGCAGACACGGCAAATATTGGCACTCGGCCATTTGAGGCAGCCCGAGGCGACAAATTACTTTGCGGGTGCGACTTCTCGTGAGATCTAATCATCTTAGTTGATGAAAGTCCATCGACAATAGGCTTAAGCAAATTAGCAGGGGCTCCTGAAAGAAACTGCGGGAGATGAAGGAATCTCCCAGATAGTGACCAAAAGGAAATTGAGTCTTAACGAACCATTTGCATGTCCATGAGCACCACGTCGTACGATTCAGGGGCTTCTCCATAAGCTGAGGCACATTCTTCGCCGTTGACAGTGTGATGCACTTCGTGGCCACTCTTTTCCAACCGCTTTAGGATGATCTTACTGTTGATCGGATCGTCCTCCGCAACTAAAATCTTGAGGTTTTCCGCATCCTGTGGCCTTGGTTCTTCCGGGGCTGGCCTGCCTTTCTTGTCTGGAATATCGAATAACACTCGAGAAGTTGTGTGGGGCGATGGTTCTTCCGTTGGAGTAAAATCGTCTGGTATACGGATAGCCTTCAGCAATGTTTTGTTATCAGTAACGAATTCAGATCCTGGAGGGCCTTCAAATGCGGAGCGTAGGTGTTCGGGAGCGCCGTAGGATTTGGAGCGTGTCAAGCCTCCTGGTCTTTCGCTAGTCATAGCGAGACGAGCGGAAGATGCTGTCCCAAGGCTACCGATGCTTTTCCGACTGTGTCCACTGCCTCTGCTGTTAGATCGCTGTAAAGATTGCTCTTCAGATTCCGGCTCGCCAACAGCCAGTGGACCAGATATCGCATCAATAAGCCTATCAACATCGCTCTTCGTGCTTTTGTTGCTCTTGTTGCTCGAGCCACTTCTGAAGCTGTGCAAACTAGCGACCTCTTCAATGCTACGTTTACGAGGTAAAGGATCAATTCTTAAAGAGCTGGTCTTGTCCACAAGTGTAACTTCGCCATCGGTAGCCGCGGGTGGTGTTGGTGTTACCGCTGCCAATCTCAGGAATCGAGCTTTCTCGTCTTCCTCTCCGGGTGCTTCGTCAGGTAGTACGAACCGAAGTTGGATGACAAAACGAGAACCTTTGCCCTCCTCTGATTTGAGGCGGAGTTGGCCATCCATATTACGAACTATTCTCGCCACCATTGCCAAACCGAGACCCAAAACTCGACTATCTTTCCCTTGAGCAGTCTCGCCAGGAGTTTCTGTATCGTCGAGGAACTCGCTGCCATCTGTGCTGACTTGCTCTAGATCCCTGAACAAGCCATCAAGTTTCTCGTTAGACATACCAGCCCCCGAATCTTGAACAACTATCTCGACAGTGGCTTGTCCATCTGAAATTTCCTGCAGCCATACTTCGACGTGAACCCAGCCGCTTGTTGTATGTTGCATTGCGTTGGCGGTTATGTTGGCTACGGCTTGCCTGACTCTTCGTTGATCACCGTGAACGAGCTGGGGCACTCCTGGATGCTCGATCACCTCGTATTCTAGACCCTTGCGCTTTGCGTCACCCTTGAATGAGTCTGTAGCTTCCCGAATAGTTGCGGGAAGGTCGAAGACCTCATCTCTAATTAAATCCTGGCCTTCTTCAGTTTTGGTTAAGTCAAGCAAATCGTTGATGACATATATTAACGACTTTGACGCCGAGTGAGATTTTGATAGATTGTCTCTGGTCTCTTGGTCAAGAGCACCCTCGAGTGCAATCTCCAGATAGTTGATGATGGCATTTAAAGGTGTTCTAACCTCGTGCGCTGAGTTCGCCAACAAAAGGCGTGTAAGTTGGCTGCTTTGCAATGCAGCTTCTTTTTGTCGCCATACCTAGAGCAGTTTTAGAATTTCGGAAATCCAAATATACATGAATTTACATACCTCGATGAACTTCCCATATACCAAACACAAGACTGCAGCGGTTTCTACCTGCTCTTCGGTCCACTCACGGCATTTCCCAACGACAGTCTCGCTCCATGTCTTGAAACTTTTCCTTGGTTCTAAGTATCCTTCGGTTCCTTCTTTGATGAACTTTTCGTACGGGTTGCCGGCCCATTTGACTTCTTTTATCTACGACAAGGTCAGAACATGCAGACTTTATTTGTACTTCGGCTCTACTTACTTGACCTCTGCGTAAAAAAACAATGAAATCGGCTATAAATTTTCGAGTCTGTCAGCTAAAGCTCCAATATTTCATGGAGTACAGAAATGGAGATGGGCATAAAAAAAGCAGAGTACACGACGAGGCATAAATTCATAATAAAAGAGAAGAGGATGAGCTTACTTCCGCCTACACTGAGAGGCACCAAGAGAAGACCAGCGATAACATCAAAACCAGGAGGGTAGCGCAGATCTGGAAAATCTTCGCGGATGTCTTGCGTGGTAACCACAGAAGTGAATTTACGCAACCTTAGATACTCTAGCATGGCAAGCGCTTCCTGTGATTGTTCCAGCTTTCCCATGATCTTCGTCTCACCACGAATAGACAGAAGCCCAAAATCAGCGTCGAAAAGTTTGAGGAGATCTTCAGACGATGCAATAATGTATCCTGAGGGATTCGATTCGGTCGGGACCGTATTGATTAACTTCCGAGCTTGCAGGCGCGAAGCATAAGACAATCGCTCGATGTTTCTCGAAGCCGTATCGCCTACCAGACGGCACATTTTTCGAATAGGAAATGAGACTCGCATTCCCTTTGAGCCGTATGAGTGACAAGCTATAAGACCCCATAGTTCCGAAAATGCGTTGATTGATATGCTCATGCTCGAACGCACAGCCATGTTTGTCAAATATTTAATATGGATGGGTGACATTGCTCTCAGGTAGCTGAAGGTAAGATCCAGTGGCTGTTCAAGGTCCTCCACACTCCGACAGACAAGTCGAGCAGTTTCAAGGTCCCGATCATATAATAAACGTACTTTGTTGATTTTGTACAGATCACGAGCTTGCTTGGGAATGTCCGAGGCGGGAAAATTTAGGCCCTTGTACAAGTCCTTCGTTGCTCGAGGATCAACAAGTTCAGTGACGACCCGCCCGTTAAAGTTTGCATCGAACTGATATATCATGACACGACTACCATCAAATTAGCAAAGTTGCTAACTGGAAGGAATAATTTTCTGGAGCTTTTCTTGGAAGTCTCTAGGGAACAACCTCACGATAGCAACATCTTTCACTAGGTGGAGTATTATGATGGAGCTGGCCCTTGACTTCAAGTTCCGGGCCTAACGTGAGAAGGAGCATATCTTATGAGAGTCAGACGTACTGAAAGCCAGTCAATTCCTTCACAACTCCAACTAATATCTTCAAGAATTTTTCGAGATTAGGAGCCGAAGCCAGTTGCTCCTGAACTTGGGACATAATATTGAATACTTCCATGGCGGCTGCCTCGCCCTTTCTTTTCCTGGCGCTCCTCAAGACTCTGAGGGGCTTACTTGTATTTTGAGTACTCTCCACATATTCCTCTTCGGTAGGTTTACTGTTCAGCGTATCCTCTGGTGGTTCGGGCGTTTCCTCATTAGGGGGTACTAGAGGATACTCCTGGTCATCGTCCACCTCAAACTCGCAAATGATCAAGTTCGGAGCGGCGGGGTTGATATGCATGGCGCACCAAAATTTTTGGCTCCTTTTTTGTGACTTAGGCGGTCGGAGAGTAATTGTGAACACTTCGGGTCCATTGGATGCTGGATCGGCTTCCTCATCGCGAATGAAGTCAACATGGTCCAGCAAATTATCACACTGCTCTTCACTGAGAATATCGGTAAAGCTCTTGAGTCTGAAAAGCTCCTGCGGAGCGTACCCGATAATGCGGTGGGAATTCTCGCTGACAACGCGTACAATCAGACTTCCATCGTCTAGCTCTTCTAAGGCAATCAAGAGGCCAAAGCTCTGGATTGCTCCAGGTATATGAATTGGTTCGTCTTCACAACGCTGTAACGTTTCACCATCACGACCTGTAATGACAGCATGACCCTCAGCCGTAACGATATGTTTAAACCTTGCCGTCAACAAGCCAGATATACTCTCTTGGTCAGCCGGAGTTCGAGATCCGTGAGAATTAGTCCGGAAACTGCCTTTCATGCTAATAGACTCGGCTCGATCGTGGGAATTTTCAGATCCGGCATCGCTGAACAACTGCATTCGTCTTCCCCCACCATATCTGTCAGACTCGCTGTTCAAAGTGGCCGTCGAGGCCTTTCGGTCTCGCCTCGACGGCTGATCCGGTAGTTGGTATTCCTGCGATATTCTGGGGCGAGGTGACGACTTTCGTTCAATCTCAGAAGCTGCCGACTGGCTTGGGCGGTGACGATTGGAGGTACTCTTGGTGCCTTCAACCCCCGCATTGCCTGCTAAAACCGCACCAGGGGGAAAGTAATCACGGCCTTCGCCAGAATGTCGTCCGCCCGTAGGTAAATTGTATGGTGTCTGAGAAGGATCCACGCTGACAACACTTCTGATTGGGAAAACACGATCTGTGTGAGACCCTGGACTTCCAAGCTGTTTGTCTGAACTGGCACTCCACGAAGATGTAGTTCCATCATTTAAAGGAATAAAATCATTGCGATTGTCCGATGATTGTTGCAATTTGTCGTCATTTGATGCAGTGGGTAATTTCGGGGTGGCGTTGGCTAGATTTGAAGAAGTATTGCTGACGTTCGATATGCTGGGGTCGCTGGGATATGGAGGTATGTCCACCCTGAGGGACCCTTTCGTTGCATCTCCATCTTCGACTATATCGGACATCGTGGAATTGGAAATTAGTCCTACGTTCCGTTTTCAGCGGAGGGAGCTTGCGACGAGCAAGGCCGTCCCCCCGCAGCGACTCTACTTCAGAATCCAAGCGAAACGGCGTATCCAAGCCTCGACCTTATACCCAAACCGCGCAGAGAATGCATAAAGGCTGAGGATTTGAGTTCTCTCGAGTATTTTTGTGTCGAACGCTTCGGGAGGATAGGAGGTCGTAGTCGCGGTGGCCGGTGGTGCCCTTTGAGAGGGAAATGGAGAACCAGGGATGGGGATGGGGATGGGGTTGGGGATGGGAATCTGACGAATTGGGATTCGGCCGGTATCGAGAAGTTAGTCGGCAAGCGGGCCAGCTCGTACGGCGTGGGCGTGGTATCGAACGGGCTTGAGCAACCTCAGCAAAGAGGTGTCGCGATGCTATACCGCGCTCGGTTTCGCTTGAAGTCCAACGCGATGTTGAGATGAGGTGAGTTGAGGTGGTGTGGCAAATAATGCGTTCCGCTGTGGCAGACTGTCGAGAACTTTTAGCCCAGGTTAGGTTGGCATTGGCATTGGTAGGAGCACGCACCAGAGCAATAATAATAACAATAATGGGGAAACAGGCTCAGGCCCAGATGCCCTGGCAGCAAAATAACTTGACAAAATTTAAAATTGCGATGACATTATTATGAATGATACAGCTCGTATACCCTATACCCTATACCGTCAGCTTCCTCTCTGTACAGTATTGCACTATTCACGAACGTCCCAGCCAGAAATTGAAGTCGCCACCCCAAATGCTCCGAAAGTAGATCTGCATCTGTCTTTGACTCTTTGCCCTCTTTCCTGATCCACTTGTCGTGGCTTTTGCGGATGGCCCTAAGCTTCGGGGGATCGACAGATCAAAGCCTGCCGGCACAGGCAAACGGGAGCCCCCAACGCCCCAGAGAAAAGTTCTGTCAATCGTGGCGCAGGTATCTGGTGTTCTGTATCTACGTATCTACCACTTATCTACAGGAGGAAACTCTAACCTTGCGTATTCGGGCTCGTGCTCGTGTTTCATATTACTTGTACCTCGTCTTCCGTGAACCGTGGTGCCGGAATCCCTTGGCTGTGCGTTAGCTGGCGGCCTTGAGGGCTTCGATGGCGTCCTTGTAGCCTCGGACGTTCTGGACGTTCTGGTGGCTGTGTAATGTGTAATGTGTAATGTGTAAAGTCTTGATGCCATTGACAATTGACCAAAGGGACATACTTAGGAAGTTCCTTGACTCGTGCCGAGCGCAGAAAAGCACATGGAAAAGTCTAATCCCCAGTCTCCCAGAATCGGACGAATCAATCACTTACTCGTTAACGTCTTCATGCAAGGCGCAGAAAAGTCACGTCCTGCATTATGGAAGACCCTGAATATGCAGATGCAGAACTGCAGAAGCCGTTGGCTATCAGAATATCAGAATATCAGAATGACCTCACTGCGCTGATTGTATGTTTCACTGTCATCAATATCAGGGTTTCTCACTGGCCGCCATGTGAGTATGACCCTGTGGCTTGCCCGCCCCTGCTGCAGATCTTGTCACTCTGCTGTCATCCCGGTAGCCAGCACGTGATGTAGCCATGTACTGTAACTTCACATTTCCGCGGCGGCTTCGGATGCGAGGGGAATGTCAAATGTCTTCAAACCCTGTCGGGACGAGTTGAATCCCGATCCATCCTGCCGCCGGCACCTTCACCTTCACCTTCACCGGTACCGGTACGTGTCACAGCCCATTGGCGAAAGCTTGAAATCCCTACTGTGGTATCGGTTCTCTGTTACTGACGATCCTGCTTGCCCGTAGAACAGACACCATGGCGCCAACGTATAAGATTGCTGTTATACAGCTTTATCCTAAGGTAAGTATGGCTCACTGCCTGGAAACTTCTCATTTTTCTTATGCAAAAGCCACCGTCTGTAGTGTCGACATTGGTCGACATGCACGCTCTCAAATCGGGCTAGTATATTGAAGCTGTTCTTCTTGATTTATACACCTAATCCAGGCGTTTCAATATCTTTCTCGGCTATCATGTTACAATTTTCAGTGATCATATAGAAGTGTGGAAAGATCAATCAGCCATCCCTACGATGTATATCTATACTCTTCACGCGTGACATTTTGCTCTTGGATCAGTACTTGTTCTAGTTTTAGCCGCGTGTCCCGAAAATTCAACATCGATTACGATATCTGACTTTTGGTCCCTTCAGCCTCTAGCAATCGAGGCGAACCACAGCAAAGCAGCTGGGTTCATTCGCGAAGCAGCCTCGCAGTCCTGCCACTTGGCAGTCCTCCCCGAATATCATCTCACAAATTGTAAGTGGACCGAACGAAAGCGTCCTTGGTTTGGCCCAATTGGAGATTCCCAGAAGTACCCTTCCCCCACGCCCTAAATTGCTGCCACGAACTTCAAATTATCGACCTTTTGGCAGTGTTGACTTACTACTTCTCTACAGGGCTTCCAGATGATCCAAAATTCGGTACCTCACCTCTTGCAACTCGGTGGGGAAGCTGACGATAGTGAATCACTCGTCTAGTTCCCCTCTGCGCCCAGTATAAAAAATACCTCTCCGCCTACCGTAATCTGGCAAAAGAGCTCAACATCAATATTGTTCCAGGCACCATTGTGGTTTGTCGGATCCACTTGTCTTTTATCTTCCAGGACTTCGCTCTCCCTCTCTCGATATATCTTCATACTAATCTACTAGACAGGAGAAACACGGCGATGAACTGACAAACGTTGCATACTTCATCTCCAACACCGGCGAAATCCTCGGCCAATACCAAAAGAAGAATCTTTGGCACCCAGAGCGTCCGCACCTCACGTCCTCCAAACACGTCCCCCATGAAGCATTCGACACCCCACTCGGCAAAGTCGGAATGCTGATATGCTGGGACCTGGCATTTCCAGAGGCGTTCCGGGAGCTCATTGCAGGCGGCGCCAAGATGATTATCGTCCCAACATTCTGGAATCTCTCTGATTGTACTGAGGCCGGCTTAAGACATAATGCGCGATCTGAGGCGTTGTTTCTCGAGAGCACATTAGTTTCAAGATGCTTTGAGAATACGTGCATGGTGGTTTTTGCGAATGCTGGAGGGCCGAGGGGCAAGATTACGAAGGGCAATTACGCTGGATTAAGCCAGGTAGCGGTGCCGTTCAAGGGAGCCTTAGGAAAGATGGGAGAAGAGGAGGGAATGAGCATCGTTGAGGTTGATATGCAGATTTTGGAGGACGCAGAAGAAAACTACAAGGTCAGGGAGGATATGGGTAGAGAGGGGTGGCATTATGACTACTCTTTGACAAGGCGTGGTGATGAGAAGAGTAAACTTTGAGCACATAAACCTATCAAGGGTTTGAAGTGGATTCATTGCGCACCTTAGAAGGACTGCAGCATGAGCATCATTCATTGTTGAGATACGATTCGAATTGTAAGCAGTTTATCACTGGGTCTTTGGATGCATGACCGCTGGGAAGTTGTTGCTCCTACCACATCGATATCCACTAGCCCGGGGCTATGGTGTGAAAACCTTCACATTACACATTATCTAGAAAAACAGCGGTCCTATGCCTAGTATGAGCCCATACATATGAGGCACCTTTCCATAAGACTCGAGAATGATTCAAGAGCCACAATAAGCTGGTCCTGTCCCGCAGTATCCCCATTTTGAACAACATAGTCCAGCAGCACATGCTGGGCCAGCACCGCAACCAGAAGCGCAATAATCAGGACCACTACCGCAATATCCATATTTGGAGCTGGGAATATCAACAAGAGGTTGTTATGGCAGCGAACTGTTAGCTTTCACTCACCAACAGAGGCCAGAAGTGCCTGAGCAGTCATGGTCAGCGCTTCACTTTAAGTTGACGAAGGAAGATATCTGTCTCAGCCCCTTTGCTTCCACAGGAAACGATTGTCACTTACAGTTCCCTCCGACTCCACCAATACAAGAGCCAGGTGGGCAATAGTCTGGTCCAGTACCGCAATATCCGTATTGCGAGCAACAAAGTCCAACGGCACAAAGCCCATTCACACACGCACCGAGTTGTCGCCCGAATACCTCATGAGAGTCGGGATTTGGGGATCCGTTACCGGTTACTGGGGTTCCGAGAGAAGTGGAAATGATTGAAGCAGTCGCTACAAGTGTTGCGAAAGTGAAGACGTACATTTGGACACTATAAACCCTTGAGGTTTCGAACACAGCGATGATACAAATCAGATGGTCTATGATGCAATTTGAAAGAGACAACTACAGCAGCTTATCTTATAAAGATTGCAAGGACGGGAAACGATAAGCCAGATCATACGTTTCCCTGGAAAGCGAATCCCATTGCCGATCCAGGTACCGAGATCAGATGTTTCCAGATATTTGGACCACTCTATAAAGCAGCGAATGACAAGAAAGAACCTGTTGGTACGGGAAGGTACAGACAAGTACTTACCTGCATACCTGAACATCCATTGCATGAGCTTATAAATATGCGCGCAGTGACTAACCCATTCGGAACTCATCCCGTAGATAAAGCAAAGGGACCTGATTGACCTCCCGGTGATGCAGAGTAAGTACTTGGTCTCTACTAGGAATCATTGAGAGGTCAGGTCCGTCCATACCGCCACTCCTAAAACTTGATTATGTCAAGGATGCTTTCTCGGTGTGTCATGCGGAGATTCTCACGCGGTGGGAAAAGCAGATGGCGCAGAAATATCAGAATGGAGCAATTCAAGGGATAACAGAAGAGGAAAAAGCGGGGTAGCATGGGTAATCATAATGCAGATTATAAGATGTTGTGGAAAACCTTGAGGACCCTTACCCTTACACCTGCTGTACAACAAGAGAGCAGATAATACCCGCTGTAAAGGTTGTGAGACTTCCCCGCATTTTCATATATGAGAGTGAAGAGCCTCGATGCGAGGTAGCACCATGACGGCAGGCATCGAGGAGGACTTCAGAAAGCCGAGTGGATAGTGAAGAGAGCGTAAGATCAGGAAAAGGAGCTGCATTATGTGGCAACCTGGTCCCAAATTTTGAGGCATGGAGGAGAAGATGGCAATTAAGTTTGTCGTGGTCATTTTGGCGCTGAAGAAAGCATTTGCTCTCACGTGGTGAACCCCTGAAGCGAAGCGAACAAGTTCGTCGCATCTTCGTCGCCTCAATCAACGTCCCATCATCATTGCCACTTCTTAATTGTATCTGAGGACAAGCTTTTCAGCTAAGCTTTCCCTGGAGCAAATATGTGTGTTCTGTCTTCACACATGATGTTCCAATTGGCTCAGTAGCCTGCGGCTCCTGCGAAATTTGGGTCTGAGGACTGTGTGTCAGGAAAACCCCTCTGAGACCTGCAGAGTTTCATGGCTTGCGATGAGCTCGCTCTAAACCCCTTCAAAGTATTCCCCGCCTGGAAATCCGGTGCAGAGTACATCGCAGATGAGATGCAACCGCGGTGTACTTGTTTCATTCTTCGTTCCCTATTGTGAGTGGTCCTGACAAGTTCCAAACCGTGCGCACTTCTCGATCCTCCCATCACAGGATGATTTGACGTTCTTTTGCGTTCTTCTCACCTTCAACATTTCTTTCCAAGGCCAGCCAAGGACTGTGTGCCGTTGTGTTTTTGAACTTCATTCTTTCGCAGGCCGTTTATTTTCTTCAGTACCTTTGACAGGACCTTTAATCATACGCTTCATTTTACGTTCTTTTCATTCTTGGCCGATTTGAAATCGCGAATCGAGACTATTGCACAGACGGCCATCGACCCAGACAATTCTTTACGTTATCACCAACACCAGCCAATCTACAGTCCTTTTAAGCTTATACCAAAATGCGTTTCTCAGTTTTATTATGGCGCTTACTATGCATACCGGTTGCTGCAGCTATCACCGTCGATACCACTTCAGTCGGTACGCAGTTTCTAACCCTCGAACAAGTATCCGTAGAGCTAACTTGAGCATCAGACTCAATAAGAAGCGCAGCAAGCACTGCTGCTTATGGCTTAATGAAATTTTACACAGGCAACAACACAGTGAGCAAAAACATCTCGTTTCCCTCAAGCTGAGCTGACATGAAGAAGGGAGACACACCCGGCACACTGCCCCCTCCCCTGTTTTGGTGGGAAGGTGGTGGTCTTTTCATGACCATGATCGACTACTGGCGCTACACAGGCGATTCGACCTACAACGATGTAGTAGAGCAAGCGTTACAATTCCAGGTCGGCCCCAATAACGACTACATGCCACCCAATCAGACCAAAAATGAAGGCAACGATGATCAGGGATTTTGGGCAATGGCTGCCATGCTAGCTGCGGAGACGAATTTCCAGAACCCTCCTAAAGATAAACCACAGTGGCTGGCACTGGCCCAAGCAGTCTTCAACGAGTTCGCGTCCAGATGGGATACGACGACCTGCGGAGGAGGGCTGAGATGGCAGATCTTCTCTTTTAATAACGGCTTCAACTACAAAAACAGCATTGCGAATGGCTGTTTTTTTAACCTCGGCGCGAGATTGGCGAGGTATACGGGGAATCAGACATATGCGGACTGGGCCGAGAAGATTTGGGACTGGGAACAGAGCATTGGCCTAATCGATTCCAATTACAACATTTTCGACGGAGCATCTAACACCGAGAACTGTACCATCATTGACAGACTCCAGTGGTCGTACAATGCCGGGATCTACTTACACGGAGCAGCCAACATGTTCAACTTCGTAAGACCTTAATGTTTTGAGAGCAAAAAGGGTATCATTACTAACAAACCCCAGACCAATGGCCAGTCAATCTGGCAAGAGCGCACATCCGGTATCCTCAACTCCTCCAAAATATTCTTCCAAAACAACATAATGGAAGAGCAAGCATGCGAACAATTCAACACCTGCAACAACGACCAGCTCTCCTTCAAAGCCTACTTCTCCTCCTGGCTCGCAGGAACCACCACTCTCGCTCCCTTCACAGCTCCCACTATCAATCCTTTGCTCTCCGCCTCTGCGAAAGCTGCAGCGCAGCAGTGCGTTGCCGGACCCACACAATCTCAATGCGGCTTTAAGTGGAATGTTGGTGCCGCAAATGATGGGAATCTGGGGATAGGGCAGAGCATGTGCTCGTTGAGTATTATTCAGAGCAGTATTGTTGCTGTGCCTGGCGAGACCGCGAAGGATGTTGCTTCTTTTGCACCCGTCACTAATTCGACGGGTGGTACGAGTGTGGGTGATCCTACAGCGGGGATTAGTAAGCCCGATGTGGCTGGGATGATGGAGGTTGATATTAAGGTTACGGTCAAAGATAAAGTGGCCGCCAGTTTCTTGACGGTTGCAGTACTGGGGGGCGTCATTGGCGGGAGTGTGATCATGGTGCTTGAGAGTTGAGCTTTATCTTGAGCACGAGGGGTCTGGAATACATGAACGGGATGTACAGTGCTTTGAAATACGACCTTTAGGTATCGTCATGGGTGTAGGAGTTTAGGCCAGACGATTTGTCTGATATACGTTATGGATATATGCGTGCTGGGTTTTGGGATTTGATCCAGATATATGCGAGGCACTTTGATTGTTAGGATTCTAAACACTTTATACCTTGAAGTTAGAATAATTATGACTCTAGATCAGCGCAAAACTTAAAATGAACCAGGTGTGTAGCTGAGTGAACTTGTGGGGTTTACCCTTCCTGTCGTCCAGCTGCTGCTTTTGAAGCATCGATACGTACGAATAAAGAGGATAGGGCTAACAATGATCCGCCGTGCAGTAAGGAGAAGACTTTGAATTTTCGGTACTGGAATATTTCACGTTGAACAGATATCAGTTCGGTAACTTTTTTTTATGCGGGGCTTATCCATCGTGGTTAAGCCGTTCAAAAATTTGTACAAGAAAGTGTTCTGGTCCCCTCTGCCCAAATGAAACACCAAAGGAATGGACGGCCAACGCCATTAAGTTCAATTCCGTAGTGCAGATGCTAGCAAAAAAGCAATGCGTGTCCTTCCCCAAAATGCATCAATCCAACTTCATATTATGTCTTGGAATACACAAGCAGTATTCTACAGAGCCATCATAGCTACCACGGCGACGATACCAGCAAACATGCTTCCCTTCAGAACCTTCTCCTGACTGGCACCAAGCTTTTCAGCCCCGCTCTTACTGGATGAAGCTGATGAACCGCTACTTTGTGAGAATGCCCCGTTACTGCTGCCACCGGTGGCCGAACTATCGCTCGCAGAAGTCGCGGTGGAGCCTGAACCTGAGTTTCCCGCAGCGGAAGAGGCACCACCACCGCTGCTACTATCACTAGCATGATTGTCGGTTCCAGGGCCTTCGCCAGATCGACCGGGGACAGTTTCCACAGTGGCGGAAGGAGCAGCGCTGCTTCCTGAAGAAGTTCCTGGATCCCCAGCATTCATGTCGGTACCCGTTCCAATGAGAGATTTGAGAACTGTCGAGTTCTTCCCATCGACCACGGTGTTATTCGTTCCTGCGATATTGTTGTATGTGTAAGACACGCCGTTGTTGGTTCCAGGCGGTGATGTAGCATTGAAACAGTCTACAGTCACTGATTGAAATGTGGCGTAGTAGTAACCATTGTTCTTGATGTCGGCCGAATTCCAGTCAACCAGACCACCAGCCCAGTCAATTGTGCCTTTACCATTCGATGCCAATCCACCAGGCCAGAGGGACAATTGGACACGAGCAGGTGTCTGGGGGTACGCCCATTGGTTTGTCGTCGAGTTCCACGTGTCAGATTTCTTCAAGGTCCGACCGACCTGTCCATCGACCTTCCATGTAACCGCATCGGGAGTCCAGTCGATCTCATAAGTATGGTAATTGTTGAAGGTATCAGAAAGGGATATATTGGCGCCGTGATCGTCTTGGATTAAATTAGTATCTAGGTTTGAAAGAAGGTTCAGGAATACTCACAATCTGGGATACCCTGGAAGTAGTAATTTGTCTGTGCCGTCTTGAGATCAGCGCCGACGAATTCGTAGTCGATTTCATCCTTCACATCCGAAAGCAAGATGAAAGCTGTGACGACACCCTGCCCTCTGCTGGTCTTGAACGTCGCCTTCACGTTTCCGTACCACATGTAAGTCGAGCTCGCAAGCAGGGTCCCCACGGTATCAGGGGCCATTGTCAACAGAACATTGTTGTTGTATATCGCGGCGTTTCCATCCATAACCCAGTCGGTTTTCGACGAGTCACCTAGGTACTTGGTATTTGAAGTGATACGGTCCATGCTATTAAAGTTGTATGTTTTGCTCTGGCAGACAGGCGCAGGCACGCAGGAGTCCAGGCCAAAAGACATTCGAGGATCACAGCCTCCCAGGCAGTAGGCCCCGACACCGCATTGTCCGTATTCTATATTTTCAAAAATCAGCTGAAGGCCGAGAAAGAATCGATTAGGCAGGACCACTCACGCGAACAACATGGCGTATCCTGAGGGCACTTCTTGGTAAGGCTACACGACGGCGCATCAGCAGCGAAAGCTGTGGACGCGGTGGCCAAAGCGGCGATAATTGTTGATGCTCGAACCATTATGTACGTGGAATGCCGTCAATGATGACAACGGTATTATAAGTATTAAAATACGGGTTGAGCGATTGGCGACCCGGTGGTGTGATGGAAATAAAAGATGCAAGTGCCCAGAGCCACAACGTCAACGGGCGATTGCAGCAGATAGGTACAGATGTGGCCGAAGGAGGGCGATAGATGATGGACGAATTGCAGACTCTAGTCTTGCCTATTTCGATTCGTTTCGATTCGACCTTTATGCTCAGGAGTCGAAGCCAGCTGCAACGATGGCGATGGTCGCTTCCTTGGGCTACGAAAGGGGTACAGCGTGCAATACGGAACGCGGAACGCGGAATGCGGAATGCGAAATGCGAAATGCGAAGTAGCGAATGTGATTAATGTAGTAGGATTAATAGCAAACGGCGAGCGAAGGAAATGTGACCTGAAGTCGTGGATGAAGGCCGTCGTCGAGCGAAGGGGTGATGAGGAGGAAGGAGAGGCACTGGATTGGGGATGGCGGGAATTATACGCGGACGCGGGCAAAGACTTTCTTTCGCTTTTCATTTTCACGGTAGTGTGTAGTGTAGTGTCACCCTCACTTTGCATCGGCCATCGGCCATCGGCCATCGGCCATCAGCCAGCCAAGACTGGAGGCAGAGCGATACCGCATTCTGCAGTAGATTGACGCGGAACAGCAGATGGACCAATGATGGCAAGGATGGCGGCGGCTCCCTGAAACAGTCCGAGAAAGTCCTATTATTATCCTATTATTGTCCCTCGTTCAAGACTAAATGGACCATAGTGTGGTGTGCTCCACTCTCGTGTTTAGGTGGCAAAGAACACGCAAAGCACACACAGCACACACAGCCCACACACTCTTTCCACTACTACTTCTTATAGTTGTGTGAAGGGAAAGTCTACGACATTCCATCAAGACAATCCCTTTGTTTGTTTTATAAGGGTCGATTTCCTCCTATGCGGATCTACCAAATTGTATACTTCATATCCCTGATTCTCATCTATCCGGAACCCGAGGGCAATTGTACGCCCTAGGATATATTATCTTTTTTTCGCCTTGAATAGCCGTTATTAGTCACCGCAAACGGTCGACTCGTTTCGGAGAATTCAAGAAAATATAGGTATCTTTGGTGGTATCGATTCAGGACTGTCGGATACGCAGGAGGGTATTTCTTGCTTGAGGCCTCAGGCATACAATACACCAATTTGAAGCCAAAGGTATGAAGGAAAGGAAGGATAGGAAAGCCTACAAACCTTTTTTACTGTTTGCTACAATAGGAAAATTGAAACAATGGCCCTACACATGTCCTAGATCCTAGGTTTCAAACTAATCAATGTTTATCATTAATATGTTTGTTTCTAATTGATTTCTCTCGTCTAGACCTCACCTCGCATCTTTACCAGCAGTCAAATGATTGTCTCACTATCTCAAGCCAGCTAATGGTTCTAGTATATTTTTGTAGGAGCTAGCATAGACTTATGTACTCCTGCCATTGATTCTCGCATCAAGAGACAGACCTAAATACTGTTCTTTCCAAGTATATTCACAGCTGCAAATAGAAGTTCCTCGATCTGGGAAACCGGGGCACGTACCGCACCAGTTCATTGCCCTCTCTCCTAGGAATGACCGTACGCCCGTTCATCTTCGGAATTGAATTCATAACTAAGGTGCAGCCCCAAAATATGGCGCTTAATATCATCGACTCCGCAATTTCGAAGTCTCTCCAACGTGGAGTCTTGTGGGGAAATATCTGGTCCGTGCTCAAGCTACCCGCCCCTTTTTTTTCTTCGTCCAAAGATTTCTTCTACACAATCCCAATGATCTGGCCTCGACACCCTCATTTATCGGAAAGCTGCAGATTTGACGCATGGGATGGCACGCATTTACCCTCACACAACGGAGGCGGCTGTATGACATGCGGAGCATTTTCTTCACTTCCGATGTCTTCTCCGCAACACACTAATGCTGGAAAGGACGTTGTCACTTACGTCTGCAGTGAGGGCACAGGGAGTCCTTTGAGAGGGAGGTTTATTACGGCCATCATTCAAAGCTGGCCTTCACGTATTTTAATTCACTGGGTATTTCTGACTCCCGCCTGCTCCGCATCGCGCCATACCGCAGATTGAAATGTGAAACCATACTACGAACTCAGACAGCCATCCAACCCATCTTCTACAGCAGAGCCAGGTATTTTGGGAATGCGCCATTAATAGTAGACCACCGCATAGCAGAGAGCTCTCGCATTGGAAGACCTCCATCATAAAATGAAACCAATTGAACCGGAAATATTGCGCCATGCCGCGGCCAAGCGCCGTGATGCTCGAAAATAGGGGCTGCAAACTATGAGAGCCTGGTATAGAATAGAAGGAAGCGCTCGCTTGAAAATCCACCGTGGTTGAGCTTGAACCCCGTTTTGAGTTGGGATCGAACTGGGAAAGTGTTGGGAAGGGGTTGATCGGGAATTCCCGCGCACCCTACAAGTGGAGCGACGTCAACTAAGACTTCCCAAAATGCTCTTTCGCATATTGTTCACAGGCCTAGGGATAGTTAACAAGTGATGTTCTCATTACAGAAATTTGAGTCTTCAGACCTTAGCTGGCTTGCCAACTTTTGCGCCGATTGCCTTCCACTTATTTGCTTCGTAGTCTTTGATAGCATTCAGGAGAGCCTGACTCTGTCTGAGCATCAGCAACTGGGGTGACTTGCGCTCAAGAGAGACTAACCTCATCTTCCGCAAACTCTGCATAGTGCATGTCCTAGAATTTATTAGCTACTGGTGATGTATACTGGAAGGATGAGGTCCATACCTTGTACCAATGCTTCTTGACACTGCCTTCCGTTCTCTGGGGAAACGTCTGTACTTCACTTTCAGTCTCCTATACTTGTGCGACGCCAGCCTCCTCCATGATTCTTGCTCACCTTTGCGATATCTGCCCAGCTATTTCCGGCATCTCGCATTGTCTTGAGCCTCTGCTCTTCCGCAGGTGTCCACGGAGTATTGGTTCGACTTTTTTTCGCTGGTGGGCCCATCGATGGAGAGCTCATGCTTGGTTCATCTTGACCACCCGCAGTCGGCGGTGCGGTACTGGACGAGCCTGACATTTCAAGAGATGTTGCAGGTCCAGACGCACGTCGTTTATTTCGCGCTCCGCTTGAAGGTGAAGTTTCTAGCTGGACAGAGGCGTCAGCCAAGGTAGGATGGGTACGCGACGAAGAATGTATTCCAGAGGCAGGACCGAGATCTGCTCGTTCAGAACGTTTAGACATTTGAGTCGGCGGCAAATATGATGCTGAGGTCTGGCAATAAGGGAGCGTGAAATGGAGAAGGCGCAAGAGTCTAGGTTGTTGCGCGCGGAAGCTCCAGCAACCCGCAGATTGGCGTGTGAATTGATTGAGGATCGCCACAGATTAAAACTGGGGTGCAGGTACAAAGATACTTACTTACGATCTCATGTACATGTACTTGGGATCGAGTTGACATGCTTTTCCTGCATACCTTACCGGCGACGTCTGCGGTACTTGGGACGGCGACGTCTCGAGGGGCGGCGATGGTTTGCAATATATCGACAGAAAAAAGTACACCAAGGGGGAGATTTGAAGGGCCATACAAAACAGAATATAACACCGCGCGTAAATGGGAAAGGATTCTTGTTGTCGTGATCTGATGACTAGGAAAGCCACCTTCGGACATTAAGTATTGTACACCATCGGTACATGCAGGTGTGACTATAACCAGATGTCATCGAAAAAGGGTTGACAAGGCACGTCGCCCGGTGCACGAAAGAAATGATGCCTGTCCAGTCCGATCGGGGGCCACGGTACTTACTGGCATCTGTGCAGGGCGGCTGCTGTGCTGGCTCCTTGCAAAGCGCCAGTCACCGGCCTTGAATCCCTTGATACATGCTTTAGGTTGGAGAAAGCTGGCTCCGCAAGTCCCGGCTAAGAACTTGTCAATACGACTCCAGACAGACTGGTACATCCACGGACCACGAGCCTTCACTGTCCCCATCAGCGTGCGCTACCCGGCTAGAACTGCATGAGGTGTGGCCCGAACGAGGGTGTGGGTGGAGAGTTGGTTTCGAAGGAGATCACCATTCCCATTGCCCCAGGACTTGCGTCTAGAGCGCTTTGTGTTACCATTGAACAGCATGGGGAGAGTAAAATGGCCGGTACGAAAGGCAAACAAGACGACCCTGAGAGATGAGAGTAAGACGGCAACCTATGCCAGCAAGGTTCCTCCGGCTAGGTTGTTGGGATTGGGGGCAGGCAAGCTGGCTGGCATGGCACTGGCAGGGTAGGGGTTGGTGAGGGAATCCATTATTGAGACCCGAGCTGGGTTTTCTGCGCTCATCCCGTAACTTACCTTACGGTTCGTGGTCGTAGTACAACTTTTCGACGGGCTGAATGGCTGTTTGGAGTACGGTTGCTTCAATAGGCCACTACTTTGGGGGACTCGCAGCTGGTATATCTTGTATCCCTGCTGAGAATTGGCGGCCTGCAAATGCCATGATTGGTGTGTGCCAGTGCACCACCACAGCTCCTGCTTGAGCTGTGCCGAAAATCGCCCAAAGGAGTGCCGTCCTCTCAAAGATCAACGGCATGCTGCTACTGCAGTGCAGGCCTGGTCACAGTGCCTGGGAGGAACAGAGGCGGGCTTGGGTTGGTGGGCGGGGCTGGGCTCAGGGCTGCATTTGGTCTGGCCGCTGGTGTGTCTTTTTTTCCCATTTTAAAATCGCGGGGTAACCGCGAGTCCTTGACAGCCCTGTACAAACCCCAGTCTTGCAATCCTTCCTGAGTAGGGAGGCCCCTGACCTGAGTGAGTGCGGAGGAGGGCCAAGGTGCTCACTTCGGAAGTGGAGGAGAATGTCCCAGCTTTTAAAAGAGATTGTGGGTTCAGGAGCTCTCCCTCTGGTGCAACCTGATAATATGGATTATCTCAAGGTCTAAGATTAAAGCGTAACGGTGTGGAGTTCATCGCCGTCAAAGAAGGCGGTTATTGCGTTGATAAACAATCTTATGCCCAGGTTTGACTTGTCGATACGAGTTTAATCAGTTGAAACAAAAAACATCCGTGCTTTGCATCCTGGCTAGCGAACACTATCCACTCATTATTTGCTCCGTGGCCACGGTTCGTCCACTGATCTTCAGGTTCCAAGAATTGGTACTTTGAGGTGTACTCCTGGAATTGACTTCCCCTGATATATCCCTTTCTACAATGGTACCTAGGTACAGGGCATCGATCGCACGTTTTGACAGCCCACTCACACTCACCAGAAGGGGCGGAATCCCCTTCGTTCTTAATTTCAAGGACAGCTCTCCCCATGCTCTCTTCCCGGCAGCACTTCATGCACGGTGATCCCGCGATCAATCTGGCCGATCAAGCACGGTGTATCGACATTGCATCATAGGACAACCCCAAAAAGTTATGCTTGGTACTTTAGGTTTTCCCAGCTTCTCTGCTGAATCGCTGATCGTGGTTAAAGTTGGAATTGTTGGAGCGCGTGACTTTCGGCAGGATACCGAGATTGGAAGCCGTGGGCTTTCCCCACAACATACGCTGGCCCCTGTAGTACCAAAGGGCTCATGCCCGGTTGACAATAATATATAAGCGTTTCGTTTAAAAGCGTGAGTTGGCGCATTCCGTTGGGTCTGTCTCCGCCGCTACTTCAGGCTACTTTCCCGAATATTGGAGGCTCTCAGGCGAGAAAGCCGGCCCGAGAAACCCTCCAACATCCCGATCCTTGAACATGCTCGTGATTGAGAGAGTCAAAAGTTCACATCTGTTCCCTCTAGCTAGCAATAGGAATGTGTTGGGAATGCACATCAGCTGCTTCCGGACCATTGGACCCATCGGTCGTCTGGCATTTTGATCCCTGATATAGGGGCTAACGCGGCAGGCTCATGCCATCAGATGGATGTTCTAGATAAGAGCCAGCATCCAGTCTCTACTCGTTCCTTTCTTACGCCACCTCGTCAAATATTGCCATTGCAGCATGTTCTTGTTGTTCTCTGGATCCCCTGTATTGATTTGATGCGGTATCGAGGGTCCACCAGGTCTCGCAGAACGGCACAGCGCATGCAGGATACCCATATATTTGGGAGTTAGATACATACTAGTGGGTAGACTAGAACAAGAAGTAAATGATGGATGATTCCATAGCTCTAGCTATAATCGTGAATGGGTGCTGCAGACAGCTTTCAAGTGGAATTGAAGTTGCTCACTCGCGGACCATCTTTCACTTGATGTCACTCACGGGCATACAATGGCAACACTCGCTTCACGACACGACAGAATGAACTCTGTGTATCAAAAGTCGGCATATGGAAAGACCTCTGAAAGATAAAGGTACGACCAAAGAGGCTCAAGAGTCAAGATACCGGTAGGCCCAGCGAGCGCACGTGCGGACTGACTGTGACCGGGAGCTCCAGAAGCCGATGCAGCGACTTTGGAACAAGTTTCGAAACTTCCATTTCATAGTTTGCATCCTCCTCGACAACTCCTCGACACCTGCGGAGGATTCGTGTCTTAAGACTTGCTACGATGGCCGAGGGTTTCCCCAGGGCAGGCAAAAGGCGGAGCAGACCCACAAACAGGCAGGATCGAAACGTTGGATGCTCTTGGGTCTCGAGCTCGAGTCACCGTCGCGCAGAAAGGAAACATCGCGGGAAAAGCGAGGCGCTACACCCTCCACCCGCCAAACGAAGTCCCTTCCATCGATGCAACCCCTGCTGTCGCTCCAAAGTCGTCATTCTGGTCCCTGTTTGGCCTGTCCGCGACGACAGTTTGTCGATTTGCGGATTCTCAGACGGCGGCAAGGCCAGCGCCTCAATGCAACGCGCAGTCTGCTGGCTGGGCCGTCTGGGGATGCGACGCTCTTGGTATCATGGCCACGGAACTCAAACATCCCCGCCAGAAAGCCCAGAATTCGTCCGGGATTGGACGTCTGTGGCGCGGCTCAAGTTCGCAGAATCGCAACGGGCAGCCCGTTGATCGAAGCGCTTTGTCGAAGCTCTCTGCAGCTTTCCATCTGATGATCCGTCCCATCCCATGATGTCCATCCCATCGCATCTCATCCTTCCCTCCTATCCCACCCTGACCATTATTACTACACCGCCAAGTTCGGTAAGGTTTTAAGGGTATCAAATTAAGGTGCTCATCAAGATGCCTCGCAAGGCGATGGGTGGCGCCGCCCTGATGAACGCTCAACCTTCGTACACGAAATCGGACGCTGACCCTTCCGAAGACCCAGTAATTTCTCCTCTTGTTTCTACCGCCGCTGATACGGGCGCTGGGCAGGTTTGAGACGAGAGACGGTAAACACAGCAACGTCCATTTGGCTCGTCGTATTAGATGCTATCATGCGTCTAAAGCCGTTCGAATCATGATACAACACATGAGAAATCGAACTCTTCGACAAAGACATAACCTTTGTCTCCGCAATATGGTTGATTACTGAGCTCAACATACATGTAGCGAGTATCAGGCTTTGACACTATTGTTGCATTAAATGGAATAATAATTGTGTTCCTCTGCTACTCTAGCAAGAAATGGACGAACAGGGCTGAAGCTTGCTACACATTGTGCGAGTAAACAATGAGGCAAAGTGATTCTGGCTTGGTCCTGGGGGTTTCTCCATTTCTTTCTCGTTGTTTCTTTTATTTCGTCACATGCGAAACAGAAGCGTTGGACTAGCCACGTACTACTCAATCCATGTTCAGGCCTAGTCAGCCCAGTGGAGGTTGCGGAGAGCTGGCCGTTTACGTCTGATCAAAGTGTCAATTGTGCATCCGCTGTCTAAACCTAAACCCTTCCAGAGAATCGGATATCTCAGTCCAAGTCCTTGGAGGGGAGCTGGTGGGAGGGTGGCCCGAGAGCGAAGACTCCACACTTCCGAATGCTTGTGTTTCGCAGGGGTTCAGGATGACAAGCGCGTTTCGCATGTCACCACCACAAAACACACATCGTCAGATACATCCCAAGCTTTTATTGTCCAACCTTCAGTTTGCAGATTTGCAAGATCAATCGTCGTCGTATGTTATTGAAATTATTAGAATGAAAACGATCTCTGCTAGGTGACGCATCAGACCGCATCTAAGCCAATTGTCATGCACCGGCCTGCAGTCTTGGGCAGTCATATCCGAAGTTTTGTGAAGCGCGAGACACTTGAGACTTCTCGACTCCTCAAACGTCAAACAGGCCCGGCCACCACCCTAGTCTCCAAGATACGCCAATGTGATGCAGAAAACAGACGATGAGAATGTCCCAATCCAGACATGAAATCAAGGCATGCATAATCAGAAACTCTGATGAACATCAACCCTACCACTCCAATCACGGTCTCCCGGCATGAGAACTGAACTTCAGCAGAAAGACGCACGGCCTTGGGCTACCACGGGATCTAGCAACTCCAGATGATCCCATGTAAGGCGCGGCTTCATATATGATCTCGCTCTACACCCTCTCTTCTTTTTCCTCTCTTACTGCACTCGACGTTGACTACATTTTTCCGCAGCTAATAATCACTCTCTTTTATTGCCCAACTGGCTTGGCTGCTTACATTCTTTACTGTAGTATATTTCGTTGTTTAAATTTTGTTGCATCTCTCTTCATCACTTGAATCTCAGCATTAACGACCTTCGAACGAGACATTACATTCTACAGCAGCCCCGGACTGCCCATTACAGCCTTCCCTTCTTTACTTGCTGGATCAACGAGCCTATTTCAACAGTATATTCTATTCCGCAATAAACTTTCGATTCTTAACGATCAACGATTATCATGTCTACCCCAACGAACCAGATGAACACTTCCGCCCATGTGGCTCAGTCAAACTACTCTCCCATTGATGCCGTCAACCGCCACGATTTTGGGGTTCAGAAGAATAGGAAGCCTGCCTCGACAGGAGGAGGCAGAGCCTGGAGCGAGGACGAGGTACGCAAACATTTTCCGGGTCCCAGAGACGGGTTACTGACTGGGAGTACAGGAAGTCTATCTCCTTCAGACCCGCCTTCAGAAAATGCCTTATAAGCACATTGCCGCTCACCTAAAAAAGACTGAGTTAGCGTGCCGCCTGCATTACCACCAGCTTTCTCACGGAAGTAACCGCCGCAAGAGGACAAACTCCGTTACCTCTTCGAGTGCCGGTTCCTCCGCCCACTCCCCCGTGATGCCCGTCTCTATGCCGTCTCCCATCAGCGAATCGGCCACGATGCAGCCCACCTCCCCACCAACATACACCTACTCCCCACAATCCCCAGTCCAGGTTCAGCTCCCGTCAGCCTCGACCCTCCTCCCTCGCTCTACTTCGAACAGCCCATCCAGAACTCTCAGCCATCCGGTTGCCATCCTCCCCAAGCCCTCTCCACCTCGCCGCGCCCTCTCTGACTCCGCTGCCAACCCACCACTTCGTCTTGACTGTGGTATGGTTTCCAACCCAATGAGCGTATCAAGCGTGGATAAAGACCGCCTGCGTCAAATCTACGAGGCCCACCGTGGGTCCTTTTGGGGTGTCATTGCAGCTGAGTATGGGGGTGGTGCATCTCCATTCCTGCTCGAAGAAACCTGGAAGCGAGGAATTGCAACCAATGCTCCTCCCACCCCGTGCATTTCTCCCGATACGCATACTGTCAGCGGTGGCGGCTATCAAGGCTACAGCGTGAAGCCCATGCAGCAATTGCCTACACCTGTCCAAGAGAACAAGAACAGTGCCACAAGCATCTCCGCGCTTTTGGGTATTGTAAGTCTTATCTGCTCTCATGGAGAATCAAACGAAGCTAATAATCAATTGCAGGACGCTAGTCCACGCAGCCCAAAAGAGCGAGAATTAATCAAGCGAATGGAGGAGAGACGAGAGACGCGAGATGTAATGATGGCCGGTGTCGAAATGGGGAGAACGTGTGAATAGGACGCTTTAATGCGATGTTGGCACATGGAGGAAATAGTAACGAGTAAAGATCGGGAACGCAAGCTTTGCAAATGACTGGACGTGCAATGAGTGATGGGGTGGATTGGCTAGGGAGGCAAGGTGTTGGGTGGATTTCTTATGGGCGCTCGTCGGTTCTTTGATACATGGTGGCCATGGATGATGATTCTTAAGGGAAGCGATTTTACGGGAAAAGAAGCTGGGAATGCTTGTGATGTATGATTAGGTAGTTTCTGTCATTCAAAAGATGTTGAGAATTGCCTTGCTCGAACTGCAGCTATGCTCGACGTTGTCCTTGTGAGGCGAAATTCCGAGAGCGCTGGCCAGGGTACTGCAATATTCAGCTGGGTGAGCTGAATACTCGAAACAAAACATGAGCTGCATGGAAGTTTGAAAGCTGGAACACAATACACGTTGCATTGCTGCATCATTGCTTCACAGACATCAGACGAAAGGAAAAGGGGGAGGCGAGGGGCACCAGAGTTTAGAGTGTTTCGGCTACATACATCGGCTATCTACTCCTGTCGCTGTCCTGCTCTCGGAAATAACTCTAGCCGGGCTGGCTTTCGTCTGATCTCTGATCTCCTCCACCTCCACAGTTCTCCACACTCCTCGCACCCATACTCGTACTGTACCCATACTGTACCTAAACTCTGGCGCCGCCAATGGTGCGGGACTCAGGGAGATCATGCGTGCGGAGAGGGCCTGGCTCTACAGAGTATAGCCGACGACATGCCTCATGCTAACAATAATGGTTAAAGTCTCGATCGATCTCGTCACAATCAGAATCCTCATTCCTTTCGCAGCGGATACAGCTCTGCAAGGTAGTGCAGTGCATTGCTAGCACATCGGATTCTGGATCTTCAAGGTAGAGACAGAGACAAATACCGATACCAGTAAAGCCACATCCGTATTGACAGTCATGGCCCACACGTTTCGTCGTCTCCTCGGCAGTCTTTCCTCCTCCTCCTCCTCCTCCTCTTCAGCAACCTCTGTTGCTGCTCAATTCCTCGCCAAATCCCAATCTCTACTACCTTCTACGCAATCACAACTGCTCGACGCCAACCAGCTCCAGCGATTGTCTGCCACCCTCTCACGGAACGAGCTTTCCCATTCGGTGCCCGAGGATGGCACCCCCTTGCCTCCATGTTATCATTTAGCATACTTTACCCCGGCCCAAATTGAGGAAGACTTGGGCCGTGATGGTACAGATACAACATTCAATCCTCCTCATCCGTTTACACGCCGTATGTGGGCCGGAGGAGAACTTGAATGGGTAACAGGAGCCAAGAATGGGCTAAAAGTTGGCCAGCGTGTTACGGAGACCACAAAATTGGTATCTTCGGTGGGCAAGAAGACCAGAGCAGGCGAGGAGATGGTCGTTGTTGGCGTAGAGAAGGAGTATGACAATGGGACAGGAGTAGCTCTTATCGATAGGAGGTAAGCTTTTCCTGTTTCGCAATAATCAAGATTACTGTCAGTATCTCGATTCAGAGAAGACCCAGAGGCTGTAAAGCATCGAAACGGATATTTGTGCTAAGGTCGTTGAGCAGAAATTGGATCTTCCGTCCTGAGATAAAAGAACCTCAGCCTCCCGCTCCAAGACCGGCTGAAGTGCCGCTCCCGGACGGTCGCCATGGCCGCGACTTTATACAAACCCCAGTTACGTTGTTCCGGTTCTCTGCTTTGACTTTCAATGCCCACAAGATACACTACAACAAAGAGTGGTGCAGAGAAGTCGAGGGCCACCGAGATCTTGTAGTGCATGGCCCTCTGAATCTGATCAATATCATAAATTTCTGGAGAGATGTCCGCGGGGGCAAAGCTGTCCCGAAGAAAATTACTTATAGGGCAACTAGTCCATTGTATGCTGGCGAAACTTACAGGATTATATTGGAAGAAGAAAATAACAAGATCACCGAGGCGAAGATAGTGGATAATTATGGAAAGGTAGGCATGGTAGGTCACATAGAGAGTTTTTAATGTATACACCTCCAACTCAATCAAAACGACCGTTTTCTCTGTTCGCGACTAGAGGGATTTAAAGTTGTCGCTCCTACTTTCCTACTGCAGTCTACAGCAGTGGTTCCTGAAGTCCTATCTTCACACCTGACATTATTATTCACGCAAGAGAGGGGCTGCCGTTTCCCAAATGGGACAAAACGTCGGAACGGGCCGTCCATTTGCATTAGTCCTTAGTACAAAGATTACGAGATCTATGGTAGAACACTTCCCGTCCTCTCCTTTAACTTCGAACGTGACTGTTCTAAAGTGCCAAGCATCGCCAAGCTAGCGAAGCATTGGAGTTATTCTCATCTTTCTTTTGTCATTGGTACCCGTCCAACCGAGCCGCAGTTCCGCGTCATTGCTCCAGCTCAGCCTGGCTCCAATGATAACCATTTGTCCGAAGCCTCTTGGCTTCAGCTCCCATCTCAAAATTTGTCCCTCTTATGCTGGTGGTTTGGGAAGGCTAACATCACCTTGCATTATCTGAAACGAGACGCAAGAAAGGGAAGAGCGGATAAGCAAGATTATCTCGATCTCCTTGTATTGCTATTCCGAATCTGGAAGGCTCAAACTGATGTATGAGCTCCGGTATTGTTACTCTTCGGCTCTATGGACCGGACCATGTCCTCGTGAGCTCTTCTTTAGCCTCATCGTTTCTTATAATAGATCAATGGACAACGTGGTGATGTAGAATCTTTACGTTGCCTCGTGGCTCAGACTGCATATTGTTGAAGTGCCGTGTTGTCTTGGACTAGGCTGTACCTGTTCGTCGTCAAGCCAGCACAGTTGACAATGTCGATCCCGTCGTGAGTAGCCTTAGAAGAAGTCTTGTCGACGGAGGAAGTATATAAGGAATCTTCTATCTACCTTGAAACTCCATCGTGCTCATTGTTCTAATAATTACCAGCCTCAATAATACATCAATTCAAATATATCGCTTCTAACTCCCCAAAATGCAACTCATCAAGATTTCTCTCTTCACTCTCCTCTCGACGTATGTCGCAGCTCAGGACATTGATGACAACGATGTCCCGTCTCAATGCCGAAATATATGTGCTAGGTAGGCGACCAGGAACTCCCTTCTTCCATCATCCATTTTTTGGCTCACACATGCTCACACCTACCAGCGTCGTCAGATTGACAACCTCCTGTGACCGCCAACATGACGACAATGACTCCCGCTATATTTCTTGCGTCTGCGCTGGGACGAACGCAGCAACTGAAATCCCAGCCTGCGAGGCATGTGTTGCCAATTATGACAGAAACGACGGGCATGACAACGGTAAAACGACCCCCTTGCTTCCAGCAAGCACTTGCTAACACGCCTCGAAGATGTCCATGATCTCGTTCGCTCTTGCGCGTTCACAACCACTACTTTTGGCTCCATGACCTCCATGGCGACTGCATTCTCTACGGGAACTGCAGCTCCTCCTCTAAGCGTCACGGCTGCAAGTTCTATCTCCTCGGCTGCATCTTCCGTACGATCTGAAGCCAGTTCCGCAGCGTCCAGTCGTTCTTCTGCGCTTTCTAGTGTTGCCGGTGGCGTTGCGAGTAGCGTGTCTAACGCGGTGCAGACTCCCACTGCGACGGGTAATACTCCTGCGAGTACGACTACTAATGCTGCTATGGGGGGAGAGAAACCTTGGCAGGTGGGACTTAGTGCTGCACTTGTGATGGGGGTTTTGGGTCTGGCTTAGAGGGGGTTGGAGGGGTGTGGCGAATCCAGTGAGGAGGGTGGGAATAGGTTGAAGTTGAAATTGAAACTTTATGTCGAGGTATGAGATTGACCTGGGGAATATATCAAGTTTTGAAAGATCGGTGGTACCCTGAAGCAGATTTGAGGATTCCTACTTTCTTCCCAAAGATGTCCCTACTCTGATTTCTATCCGCTGTCTAGTCGGCAGAACCCGTACTCACTCGAGGAAAACCTTCATTTGATCATACCGCGTTATTACAAATTATCTAGTTATAAGTTTCGATGAATCAAGTTGCGAATAACACCGGGTTCCACGAACGTACAAAGTTTTGACCTAACCACTGCCATTACTGAAGCATTGCTATAGCAAATAGTTATACTAGCGACTCCCAAAATTCCATGTGCGTGGTCTTTGGACCAGCTGACAGACGCCCGGGACCCGCCAGTCCCATTTCACGATGCTCAGACATCAAAACTTTTAGGATCCCGTCCCGTAAAAACACTATACACTCGTTTACTAATTGCTGGTCCCACCCTCTTATTTGTAAATGCGCCGTCTTTATTGGCCACCTTTCTACACTCCTCTAAAGCCAAAGGGCCATCTTTCTCCAGTCCTTTCACCAATTCCTGCACCGAGGGATATTCGGCGATAATCCCGTAAGCAACTGGCGCTGTGATTCTGATGATCTCTTGAAGCATCTTGCTGTAAGTATCTTTAGCGTCTTCACCAGACTTCACTTGACCTGAGTCCATGCAGAATGCTGTATCGAGGAGGTCTTTTTGTGTTCTGTCCAGCGAAGTCAATACACGACTTATCAAAAGCTAAGGGGGATCCAGAGAGGGGAAACTTACTTGTATGGAATAGTAGAGATATGCTGAGTAAAATTGACAATCCACTGAGACGTCTCGATCTTTACGGGGACGTGATGAATCATTGCCCCATGAATGACCTGCAATTTGAGCAAAGCATCTTCGAGTATGTCTTCGTCCACATACTCGGGCTCTTTCTTCTTCCTTCTCTGGCTGGCTGTCGGCTCCTCTTGGGGCAGCTGACTTCTCACGGCATCTGTGAACTGCCTATTCTTCAAGTTCTGGTTCTTCTTCATCCAAGGCATGAGCCCTTCTATCAGATAGATGATCTGACACGAGTCAAACTTGGCCTTTAGCTGTAGAACATGAATGTCAAGATCAGCTCCTTCGTCGCCGGTAGCCCTCTCAACAAATTCCTTCGCCGACATCACGTACATGATGTGCGTTTCGGACTTGATGTACGGGGCGACTGGCTCCCAGTGTCCCTTTTCCTCGGCATATCTTGCTGTAACTTTGCGTCTCCATTTCACGATTGGCCATATGTCATCCCAGATTGAGTGCTCTACCTCCAAGGGAGCGAGAAACAGTCTGACTTGGTCGGCAACTATGGAGTCCAATCCGGATGACATGTCCACGATCATCTCCAGGGAAGAGGTTTTCTTGTCGTTCCGAGAGATATTGACTTTGGCAAGTTCTTGGGCTCTCTCCTTATCTCGCTTCTTGTCCTCTTTCTCTTGAGCTTTCCGCTCTTTTTCAGCTTCCCTCTCGGCGTCTTTGTTTTTCTTGGCCTGCGCTTTTGCCTTGACTGCTTTGTCCTTCTCGTCGGCCTTTTTCTGGGCAGTTTTCTCCCTGTTGTACTTTGCTAAAGCTGTTTCTGAACTTTTTCTTCTAGGGGATGCTTTCTTGGCTGCAGGTCTAGAAGGTAGTGCATCAATGTCAGGGAAATCCTCGTCGGAGGACAAACCCTTCTCGACACGGCTGCTCTCACCAAGTTGTGGAGGATCCAGGCCGAAGACATCATCGGAATCATCTCGGTCTAGATTTTCTTTCCTCTTTTGTTTCCGTCGCTTTGCAGCTTCCCGGGATGGATCTGGAGAACTCGTGAAGACTATGGGATCTACGTCTAAAACTGCCTTCGAATTCTTTAACGCCGGAGCTCCACCTTTGGAAGGCATGTCTATATTTGAATTTGACTGCTTCAACCCGGCTGGCAGGGAAGGCGCCGCCTTGGGGGAAGGTGACAGTCGCCGCTTCTTCGCTTGTGGCAAGTCCATGGCCGACTCATCGAGATGAACCGTGCTATCAAAATCATCGGAGAGGAAGTAGAAAGCATCGTCTTTGTCTTTGGCAAGTGTCGCCTGCGTCGGTCGAAGACCATTGGGTTTTGCGGCCGTGGTTAGCTCCGCATGGGAGGGCTTTGAGATTAAAGAACCTGGCAGACGGTAATCTACATCGTCATCAGATGAGAGAGATACCCAATCATCCTTGGATTTGTTCGGAGCATTTGGCGTGATGACTTTCAAGGGCGGCGCAGGAGCCGCGACTCTCCTTAATTGTTTTGCAGTGTTGACGGTAATATTAGAGCGAGAAGAGCGCAGATCTAGATCCGGACTGGAGAGAAGATCAATGACGACAGGCATTGCGATTGACGCGTCGATGTCGATGTCGATGGCGAAGTAGATAATGGCAGATACGTAGGTACGGAGGTACGTAGGTAAGCAATCGGCGCGTCCAGTTGCATTGATGTCGAGACGGACAATCAATCTGAGTGCCGTGTCATGACGCGTTGAGTCGCGACTTCCGTAATTTCTGACTTGGCACGTAACCACGTGATTCACCACACCCATGCACGGACCTCCGTCGATTAAGTACGCCTCCAAAAACCCGGAAAAAGTTCATGTCTGTGTCTGATTCTGAGGTCACCAAGCCACGCGGAAATCTCAATTATAAACTTGAGGGTTCTCATTAAGCAGCCATGCTCCTAGGAGCAAAGAAGGTATGGTATAAGTCTACAAAAAAAGCCCTCCTGGGTCCTCGTCACAATGACGCCTGTGCCATGCTTGGGTATGCGCGAGCCAAATTCCAACGCCAAATAATGCAACGCCATATTCCTATTTCGTCCTTTCCCCTGTAATTTTGCTGACCCGCACCGTACTCTTCAATAACTTATGTCACCTTCATCTGAATCATTGGCTCCGTCCAACACGGGCTCGATAAGATCGTTCTTCAGTCTCTCGTCAGTCGTTGCCATGTGTCTCTCACGTATGTCATTTTGTATAGCCACAAAGTACTTCTTTAGACTTTTCAGCCCCCTCAAGAAGCCGTTGTCAGGAGAATCAGGATGCCTGGGCGGGCAAGGTCGGGTATTTGAGGTGAAGTCTTCTTTCGTTATACAGTTGGCGAAATCCGCGATCTTGAAATCAATCTCTTTTGCATGACTCAAAGCTTTCTCCGCAGCTGCACTGTCACTCTCATCCTCTATATTCGTATCTCCATCATAGAACATCAAGAGGCTGGCCGCATAAAATCGATACCCGGCAAGACTGCGAATCAATATCTCCAACTTGGAGAGCTTCTTAAGTATAGTGGGAATATGGCGCAAAACGCTGGAGTAGTCGACCCCATCATACAGGAATCTGGTGAGAGCTTCCTGGAACTCTTGTCCCGCTTTGAGTTCCCGTCCAAAGTATTTGTCCTGGAAGGTATAGCTTTGGCTCTTGACATCCCAAACCTGTAGGCCACAAACACGGACACCTAGCTCTTTCGAGGTCGTGGCCGCGCATTTCTGCCGCTGTGACATTTGTTTTTTCTCGCTGGCTTCTACTCCATACTGCCGAGTTCCCATTTTGAGGTCCATAATGCAAGGCCGTTTCATTCCAGCCGTCAAATCCTCAAGAAGTAGAAAATACTGGACACGCGAATCCTGCTGTGTTTGTGCTTCCTTAGGATTCACAGGACGAGGAACGCCCAAAAAATCCAAAGTCCCAGTTCGAGCAGGGGGTGGCATGTGGTCAGCAGCCCCTATGTCAGCGTCAGATTTAACTGAGGCTAACAAGTCTTTGGTTGCCTCGCGCAAAGTTTCCGACCCTTGAGTTTCGGGTTCCAAATTGGGAGCTTTCGTTCCGTCTGATGGCTCAGGATCCATGGAAAAAACTTCGTCAGCATCTCCCTTAAAACCTGCGTCATCTGCCTCTTCGAAATACTTCAAGTTACCACGATCCTCAGCGACTTCAGATGGCTTACGCCGAAGGCCACCACTTGAATAGCGTCTTTGCCGTTTGCCAGATGGAGCGCGCTGAGTGCGAGGAATCTCGGGTTCTGGTGCACTTGTGCCTGCTTTGTCATCAAACTCCTCCTCCTCCCCGTCACCATTCGATTGTGCTCCTTGGCTTGAATTTGATGGTAGTGTAGCTGGCGTAAGAGGATTCAAGCCGCTCCGCTGTGCAGCCGCGGTTTTTAAAGCCTTTCGGTGGATAGACTCCTCTGCTGGTTGCCCTGTACTCGGTACCTGGCTTTGTTGGGCAGTCTTCAGGCTTGACTCTGAATTAGATGCTCGCAGATTGGGCCCCCGTCTATTTGGTAAGGATCGATTTTGTGACGCTGGTTTTTTGTGGCGCTGAATTGGAATTGGTTGTTGCAAAAATGCTTCTCCAAATACTTCGTTCCGCAGGGTTTTGTTGACTGTCGTAGCACCCCAGCTGACCGCATGCTTATTTGACAAAGAGGGGCGAAATGTGAAATCCTTATCGGGCAATGGCGCTTGAGTTTGCGGGCCCCGGTGCGACGACGCGGCGACGTTATCACTCTTTGATCTATGTTGTGGGCCTACCACATGAGGATGAGTTTGAAGAAAGCTGGTAGGTATAATATGTCTATTGTCGGCAAACGTCACGGTCGGAATTGGCGCTGAAGACGATTGGAGCGACTGGCTGATCATCCTCGAGGGCTCTGATTGATCATTGATAACAGTATAGCTGTTGCTCTCGGCACTATCTGCTTTTTTACCACTGTGACCTTGGGGGTTCATCTGAGTGACGCCCCTCCGATCACTAGCGACTTCTGGGTTATCCTTACGTGTTGACTTGCGTCGGATCTGCTTCTCAAACGTGACATTAAGAACACCAATATATCTAGAAAACGGAGACAAAAAGTAACGTCATTAGCAATGGAAGTCTCGGTACGAAGATACGGGGGTATAGGGTCTTTGGGAGAGACTCAGCGTCGGAAGAATGAGTTGGGAGGATCTAGAGCTATGAAATGATACACACCTGGGAAGGAATTTCAATAGCTCGGGGTGGTAGCGCTCAACTCTTTCGTAAAATTCGTTCTCACGATTGTTTAATTGCTTACACACTGCACGCTTTGAAAAGCGCCACATGGTAGTGTGGCCGCCAACTTGATGTCGATACGGGATTAGCTCAATGGCTTCCAACGGTCGTTTAGTCTTTTGTTGGTGATCATGAATGTGACTATTATACCCACTGGGGAGCATATGACCAGCTTGCACTGAGCCAGTTGGCGTCGTGTCAGGATCATCTGCACCAGATTCTTC
>Ga0247778_1000401_pt1 | contig 60705 bp, 75 predicted proteins | sample UWRJL049202B5_FD_179939 | JGI IMG/M metagenome (GOLD analysis project Ga0247778, IMG submission 179939) | Plant litter microbial communities from Arlington Agricultural Research Station in Wisconsin, United States - UWRJ-L049-202B-5 | ecosystem: Environmental > Terrestrial > Plant litter >... | reverse complement strand
GAGACGTGGGAGTCGTTGGAGGATTGCAGGAGGGTAGTTGACATGTTGAGGGAGGGGAAGGGAGGAGGGGGGGAAATAGAGGGGTTGGTGGGGGCGGATACATATATACTTTCTCTCGTCGGATCTCTCGTCGGAAATGGCCGAGGATTGTTGGTTCTCTTTTAGGAAGGAATGATGATTATCAGACAAGCTGAGACATTTTGGTATTTGGTGTTTGCTTTAGGAAGGAACTCAATTGTTTCATTTTTAGGATTAATCCTTCGCAAAAGTTTGGGGGAGGTATTTTGTACATGGGGCAATCAAGACCGAATTCAAATGCGCAACAATCAACTTTGCCTTTTATTTTGCTACATAAAACCGAAGCTGTATACTAGATCAACTACTAGATAGGTACGGTCAGTGGATTCATAATACTGTATTGCTGTCAGTACAAGGTCCCCGAGTCTGGATATTACCCCGCTTACCTTGCTCCGCCGTCAACCACCATATTTGCTCCTGTAATATAGCTACTGAATCCACTTGCAAGAAACCCAGCAACACGCCCTACTTCAATAGGTAGACCCGCACGCTCTAGTCCGATGTGGGCGCGTTGACTCTGCAGTAGCATTAGCTGAGGAGCAGTTTGGCAAGGAAAGAGAGCAAACCTCTTTGGATTGCAAGCTTGCTGGAGGAAACTGGGAAGTCATCCCTCGCATATCAAACTACAGTGAGATCAGTATTTACTGCTGCTCAGGTAATGGTATCAAACCTACCCCTTGCAGATCAACTCCGACGTCGATTTGACCCGGAGAGATACAATTGATCCTCACTCCAGTACCTTTCAACACAGCGACTCCTGCTCTCACTACGCCTAGCGCGGCGTGCGAAGCCATGGTAAAAGCTGGTCCCCAACAACCCCCATAGGTGCTCGCCACAGAACTAACCACAATTATGCTTCCATACTTCTGATCTTTTGGTGCCGCATTCGGATATGCCTGCTTGGGAGTCGTCTTTCCCATTGCTGGAGGGGCATACTTCAGCGCGAAAAATGGTGCCATAGAATTCGCCTCGAAGCATTTCTGCAGATCCGCTGGCGTCGTGGCTTCGAGCGAAGAGGGACCGAGAAGTCCTGAAGAACAGACCCAGACGTCGAGTCTACCCCAGGAGTTCAGGACATCGTCAATTAGGCCGAGAGTCTCTTCCTCTTTGGCTACGTTGAATGGATAGCCAATGACTTTCGTATTAGGCTGCTCTTTTGCGATGGAGTCGATGAGGTCCTCGTAGCCGGCGCTTGTGCCTTTATCGCAGGCTGTAGATAGTCAGAGCAGCTTGGAAAGAGGTTCGAGGATTCTGTCTGGAGATATCAATTCGAACATACCGTAAATACATGCAGCGCCGTGAGCTACTCAAGGATTAGCAGGCAAGTTTCAATAGATATTTGGCAGGGAGAGTGTTATTTCGGAAGGGAAAGCTGCTGCGAAGTCTGGAGATGATATTTGTAACTGGCAGGGTAGACTTAAGACACTTATCCAGACTTACCAGCCAGTTCCTTTATGATCGCCTGTCCTACAGGTTGCTGAGCACCCGTCACAACACAAACGAAGCCATACTGCCCCTCGTCAACTCCAGCCCCTCATTCTATATCTGACTCGAACTCACCAGCTTCCCGTCAGGTCGATAAGGACTAAAATGCTCTGTATCCATACTCTCCGACATATTGAAAACAGAAACTAGAATCCTAATGGGATTCGAAAATATAGATATTCTACGGCTAGTGCTCGTAGTTTCAAGGCAAAGAGAAAGTCTACTTTTACCTGCAAAATTGAGATAAGATCAGGCTACTTCCATGCGCGGAGATCTGCTATCAAACAGGGGGCTTGAGATGCCAGTATCGTGTTCTGATTGCAATCGAGGTGTATCCATTGGTCATGGTGATAATATGCAGTTTGCTTTTGGCGTCAAGTTGAGATGGAGATTTCTCCGAGGGCGGTTTGGCCATAATTTCGATAAGAACTTTCTTACACGTGATAATCCGTTGAACTTTCACTTGAAGGTCATAGAGCTGTTTCGGTAAGATACCTTTGAATATAAGAATAGAAAAGCTATAAAACGATATTTTCGTTGAGCATGTTTTGACAGAAGAAAGTTCGCAGTTAAATCCGTATCGCAATCGCTGAATTGCGGTTTCGGCGGCATCAAGCGACGTCATCTCCGGAAATTTCTCAAAGAGCTCCAAACAAACATTGTTCTGCAACATGCTTTCCTCAACCTTGTGGCTCGAATTACTTTTCATTCAAGGTTGATTCATTCTCAGAGTTAATACAATCATTACTTTTTGATATGCGTTCCTCAGTCCTGCGAAGAAACCAGCAAGCGCTTCGAACTTACGAAGCATCGACTCGCCGCACGTTTGCCACGAACTCACCTCGAGCTATTCCTACAATCCCATCTATCTGCCAGTCATGCAGTAGAAAGCTCTTACGGTCGGCGAGCCATAGTAGGTCCCAGAGGCGTTGGCAAAGCTCCTCCACAACAAGAGAAGCTCCCTTCGAGACGGCGGCTCCAGTGCCTCAAACACATTACGAATTCTTCCCGAAAACTCTTCCTCAAGGGCCACCGCCCTCTGGACCCTTCGTTATTGATATTCGAACTCTACGCAAAGAATTTCTGCAGCTACAGGCAGTCGCGCATCCGGACCGTCATCCATCTCACCACAAAACCCGCGCGGAAGCGACATCAGCGCGAATCAACGAAGCGTATAAAACGTTGCAGAATCCTTTATTACGAGCACAATATCTACTTAGTCTGAGAGGTATAGATGTTGCTGAGAATGAGACCGCAAAGGTGGAGGATCCAGAGCTGTTGATGGAGGTTCTTGATACGCGGGAGGAGATTGAAGGGGCACAAGAGGAAGAAGAGCTAGATGGGCTGAAAGCAGTCAATGATGAGAGGATTGCTGCTAGTGAGAAGATATTGGATGAAGCGTTCAGGGAGGATGATATGGAAGGTGCAAAGGGAGAAGCCGTTCGGTTGAGGTATTGGGTCAATATCAAGGAGAGTTTGGATGCCTGGGAGAAGGGAAAGCCGGTTGTGCTTGTCCATTAGGTTCTGAAGAATGATCAATGGGCCAGATGAAGGTGATGATTGAAATGAACTTTGTATACTTGAGAGATTCATGGGCGGATAAAGATACCCATTATAGACGACCTAATAGATTTCACTCCTTCACATATCACTAGAAGGGCGACGAATTCAAGTCTGTGTACTTTGTTCAAAGTAATATAGTTTCAAAATCACCACTGCTTCAACATACTTATTTTTAGTTGTTATATTAAGCCCCTGCTATAATTGAAATGGCGAGGCTGAGGATGAGGCTGACAAGAATATATATAGCAGTACAGTAGCGCGATATTAAAAAACAGGGGTTGCAAAATGACGAAGCGTTGGGCAACTTTTTTTGACGTGAAGCATGAGATGATAACATTACAAAACCTCAATACTCGTTAACGACCACGAACCATTATTTGAGAACCATAATCCTCCGAATTCGATACAATGGCGGCCCTGGTCGTATAGATTTCTCACAATCCGTTTGCGAGCCCAAGGGCTTCGCGTTCCCCTAAATCTCAGGATGGCATCCTTGCGCGGCGTCGCTGTTACAGCATCTAGGATTCGCTCTGTACATATCACAAGCATCACTGCCAGTTGTATCCATACCTCGAAACTAATATCTACCTTCCAACGGCGGCAGCCTTCCTCATGTCGTACAACCCCATCCTCGAGAGCATTCTCCACCTCACGAACCTTGCGCTCTAATTCAAAGTTCACCTACGGCATAGCAGCCTCCTTCACAGCGAAAGACCGTCGCTACAATCCCGAAACAAACGTCTTCAACTTCAACCCTTACAATCACATTCGCGCGCGACGGAAAGACAAGAGAACACGTCCTGATAGTGGCCAAGATGCCTTCTTCGTCAGCCGAGTGGGAGAGAGCACCGACATAGCATTTGGAATAGCAGACGGTGTAGGAGGATGGGTAGACTCAGGTGTCGACCCCGCAGATTTCGCCCACGGATTCTGCGACTACATGGCGCATGCGGCATATACACATAAGCCCGAGGAATGGAGTCCGCCAATAGGGGCTAGGAGTTTGATGCAAAAGGGTTATGAAGACATTTGCAAAGATCCGACTGTGCCGGCTGGGGGAAGCACAGCATGTGTGGCGATTGCGAAGGGGAGTGGGAATCTTGAGGTTGCGAATCTGGGGGACTCGGGCTTCGTGCAGTTGAGGCTTAATGCTGTGCATAATTACTCGGAACCGCAGACTCATGCTTTCAATACGCCGTATCAGCTGTCGATTGTACCGCAGAAGGTTCTGGATCAGGCAGCTGCTTTTGGAGGGACGCAGCTCTGTGACATGCCCAAGGATGCACACGTTTCCCAGCACTCGTTACGGCATGGCGATGTACTGGTTTTTGCTAGCGATGGGGTTTGGGATAACTTATCGAGTTCTGATATCTTGAAGATCGTCTCGAGGATCATGGTCGGGGCTAGGGCCTGGGTGCGGACGGAAAAGGGGATAATAGTGGGCAGTAGTTTGCCGAGCTTCATCATGGCAGATGATGGGAAGAGCGGTGCGGAGGAAATCCCCAGCTTACAGCACTTCTTGGCCGTGGGCGTCACGAGCGAGGCCAAAGCGGCGAGTGTAAATAGGAAGGTGGATGGGCCATTTGCTAGGGAGGTTCAGAGAGAATTCCCGGATGAAAACTGGCATGGTGGGAAGGTAGATGATATTTGTGTTGTGGTAGCGATTGTTTGCGAAGAAGGGAAGTGAGCGTAGATTCCCCTAATGTTTGAACATGAGGCGTTGTACAATATTGCATAGAGGCCTGCTGGAATAGACAGGCTTGCAGATGGTGGTCGGCTCTTTATAGATTGGGATGCTTCAACGGCAATGATATAGCATATAATATATTTGTATCCCCGAGGCATTGACAAGGTCAATGAGTGTGATCTTTAAATCTGATTGATCGTTTTTTAGTGTTCTTGAAATCTATTTTGACGATTCAATTTTAGATAGCAGAGTCAATTCACTCTTTTCTGCCGTTTGCGAATCGGAGCATATGTCGGCTTTCCTTTTCTTCGCCATCATCCATCGCCAACTCAACTCAACTCAACTCAACTCCCTCAACTACGCTCTGCTGTTCTTGACACCTTGAACACAACATTGAGCGTCGATATTCTCCTTCGAAGGCATCTTTCCGGAGCTTTGCTATAGTCTTTGCAATTCATAGCGTCGACCAGCTATTGCAAATTCCCAAATCACCCTCATTCACCCAAAGCCCGATCTTGCTCATACGCTCGTCTTGCTAATATTACTCAACCCGACCAACCTTCGTCTTTGCTCAGATTACCCCCCACAGTCCAGAGTTACGAGAACCATGGCCAAAGGCAAGAAAAACGCGAAAGCCGGCAAGACTTCCAAGACTACGAAGGATCATGAATCAAAGGTGAGATTCTGATACCCAGTTGAGGGTTGGTGTTGGAGCTGAAGCAGTGTTACTGACCCGTTCAAACAGCAATCGGACACCAAAGCTGATGACGGGTTCCCAGACATCCCAGAGGCTGAGGAGATGGAACTTCATGAGAGGCTTTCGGGGCAGCATCTTATTCATGCTTCTTTCTTAAAGATCGCTCGGTTGGTCAAAGAGTTTGAAAAGTATTACGCCGAATGCAATAATGTGACTATACCTCGGAAAGATGTCGCAAGTGTAGAGCGCCTTTGCAATGGGCTGCTCGAGCTCCACCCAAGCCTCAGGATAGAGAATCACCACCATTCCCAGAACTCAGCCCTGAGAGAATTGGCTCGAGCTAGAGGGAACAAGTCAGAAGCAAAGCTAACAAACAATGAGATCGAAGCAATTGGGCCTATCATTTGCAACATGTTTCCTCGTAACATTACTGAAAAAATTGTTACAATAAAGGAACCACACCTTCGCCTTCTCAAGCGCGTTGAGATACTTTCGAGGCCTGTTTTGGCGCAGCATTACCGTTTCTTCATTACGACTCCTACAGACTATCGTGGAGAGCATAGTCCGCCAAAAAATTGCCCGTATTATATATCCTCGACGGACGAAGCAGTACTGGAAGACTGGTTAAGTGCGTTTATTCTACGACTGACACCTGGCATGAAAGGATTAAAGAGCAGCGGAGACAAAGTGTTACCTGTTAGTAAACCAACTCCTGGTCCTTCTCACAATACGAAACCAGCAGGACCTAGCATCGTTCTGCCAGCAGCTGCCACGGGGTGCTCAACAGCTACAGTAAGTCTCACCTTTGCGTTGCAACCATAGCTTTAAGCTAATAGTATGGACTCAAAAGTACTGGCGTGAGATGTCTCGAAAGTATGAAAGAAGCTTCGCTGCACTCAACGCAAAGTTTATGGACTTTTGCCATTCAACAAAATTGATGGTACCCGATGATCTTGGCTCTAAGTCTGTGTCTTCAGAGGAATTATTTGATCACATGTTGTCAGGCCTTGAGAAAATCCGTCAAGAGCGAGATAGACTTCGTCAGAAGAACAAGGAATTAAATGTCAAGCTGAAGGTAAAGGACCGGGAACAGATCGATATGCAAAGATTCCCGGAAAAAGTGATCAAGATGCTTCCTGAGTCCATCGATAGGTCCAGAGGTATTTCCGATATGGTATGCCAAGCTCAAGGTCCTGCACCAAGCTGGCTAACTTTATTTTAGGCTATCGACAAACAACTCTCAGTCATTTTAGACGGGATCAAAGCAACCCTTCAAGCTCGAGATGAAGCAGCGAAAAAGAATGAAGCAGTTCGTCAAGAACTATTAGCCTGCCAGAAAGACCTCAAGGATAAGACCGAAACACTCGTGCACTTTGGAAAGTGCCGTAACGATGACCGAGACAAGCTTTGCAAGACGGAGTCCGAGAAGGAGGCCCTCAAGAACGAGAAGAAGAAGCAAGAAATGGAATTGGAGAGGTTCAAACAGGCGTCTCAAAGAAGCTGGACAAAGTGTCGGCTGAATTGGCCGATTCTGAACTCATGGTACTGCGGAAATCCGAGGAGATACAAACCCTTGCATCAAATTACGACGATGTCATGACCAATCTGGCCGTTGCACACACTGAAACCACTCGTGTCAAGGCGGAGCGAAGCAGCGTCAAGGCCGATTACGACTTGCCGAAGAAAGAATTTCAGGCTTGCCAGTCTTCCATACTCTCAAGCCGCACTACACACGGGGTCGAGAACGATCGAGTCCAGAAGGCGGTGCACAAGCCTGTTGCTAGAAGAGACGGGCAATTGGAGGCTCTGAAGAAGAAGGTAGCCGATCTCGAAAAGTGCCGACTAAACGATCAGAGGATTATTCAAGAACTTTCGGCGGATAGACTGACTTTGAAGGAACTGAACATTGAGAAGGAGGAGAAGCCAACCAAACTCACTGCTGTTCAAGTGGCTCTTGAGAAGGAGTTGGCTTTTGAGCGTTTGCAGAAGAATGGTCTGGAGGAAAAGTTGTTGGGCTACCAGAAATGAGGATCTGAAGGGGTTACTTTGTTCGGCGGAGATACTCTTAAATGACGTGGTTCTGTGGGGGATTGTTATGAACTGCAACTACTTATTTACCTGGCATTGTAGATGGATTTAAGGCTGGGCAATGCTTCGAGTAGCAGGAATAGATGTCGTTGCCCGAAGATTAATTTGCGATGAGGACTAAAACGTGACTGCAAAGTGGGTCATACAGTATGTTGCCTCAGTTTGCTTTTGCTGTATATACTTATACTTATGTATGTGCTAGTAGCAGAGATCTCTACAAGGTCTCAATTCTTGTGAAGCCTTGTGGTGGGAATGAACGTCGACGAACGAGCCGGACTCACCAGTACCACCCCAAAATTATTGCCGTTGATGCAATATCTTACGAAATCTTCCAAGCTCTCTTGAATAAGTTTTTGTGTACGCCATTTCACTGAGAAGCCGCTGGCCCAGCCTGCATTCCCATCACGATCTTAATCTGCTCCTCCGACATCGTGCTATTTGTCACATCCTTCCACTCATCCATCGATTTCTCCATCCCAGCCAACTTTCCTTTAATCATGCTATAAGCAGCCACACCTAATGCCAATCTCAAGGGCAATGGTCGCTTATCCTGGTTCAAGATTGCGTTCACCACCACATCTGCTGTTCTTCCCGGGTCCGCAGACACTGCATTGAACACTTCCGCGTTTTGGAGGAAAGACTCCAGTTGTCTGGTAGGGAAGCTTGGGTTCTGGTATGCAGGATGCGCGGGTACGTATTTCGTGCTACCTGCTGCGAATTTGGTGCGCATGCCTCCTGGCTCGAGAATCAGGAACTTGATGTTCCAATCAGGCGGCATCTCTTGGGAGATACTTTCCGTAAAGCCTTCGATGGCAAACTTGCTAGCAGAAGTATTAATAAATGCCCCGATGTTAGAAAGGGACGGCAATATGCTAGCTGACCTTCCATGATAGAAAGAAGCGCCAGGAAACGAAACCCATCCACCCAGTGAGGTAACTTGGACTACCAATCCTCCTACGCCCTTTCCATTAACTTCCCTGAACACCCTCACTGCTTCTTTGGTTACATTCACAGTGCCCCAGAAGTTGGTATCAAACTCCTTCCTCGCATCTACGTCAGGTATGGCCTCCGTATCACCAGAAACAGAATAGCCAGCATTGTTGACCACGACATCTACATGTCCGAACTTTTCGATAGCTGCAGCAAAAGCACTTTTGATTGCTTCTGTAGACGTAACATCTAAAGCAAGAGCGAGGATGCGTGGGTCGTTGGAGGGAAGGTACGAGAGCGACGAGATGTTTCGGGCTGTGGCGACGAGTTGGTGACCTGCTGCCACAACTTTCTTGCAAATTTCTGCTCCGAATCCTCCATCTGAGCAGCCAGTGACTGTCAAGAAACTATTAGCAAGCCGTGGAAGAAACGAGGAGTGATTCTTACCAAACCAGACGGTGACTTTCGAAATTGTGTTGGCGGACATGGTGAAGTGTTCAAAATTTTGAAATTGCTAAATTTGGTAGAAACAAATATGGATAATATGAATGAATTAATAACGACTTACATTGACTTTCCGTGCTTCTTATACATCTTTCAAGACTCTGTTGAGGGTAAGCCGTTGCGGCATCTCGAAAACAACGGAAATCCGATGCTGCAGGAACGCGCCACACCGCAGCCTCATCTGCATTCCACTTTTGTTTCTGCTGGCCTTGCATAATATTTGCCTGTATTATGTCATTCTTGCACAAGGATTATATTCGACGCCCCAAACACGGCTCTTGTATTGAAATGGTGGAAAATTCGGCTGACAGTTTTGCCAAGAAAGCATGGCAATCCAGTAAGCCACTTGCATGTCAGGAAGCCAGACACATTGAGAAGTAAGGAGCTCTATCGTAGCTAATATTTGCGTGTAAAGATCAATTAGCTCAACGCAGCCGAAAGCAAAACCAGATGCCCAAGACCGTCAACATCAGCGTACAAGCCATCCAGCAGTCCCTGAACCGAACTATCAAATTTTGCTTGATGATGGAGCTCTGCAACACGACCACATGTCATCAAAGGGTCACTCTTCTGCTCATAAAAGTCGGAATCGTATTCAACGTTCCATGAGGCGCTGTCTTTGGCTTCCCAGATGACTCTCTTGCAGGGAACCGGCGCTCCTCTAACGATGCGGTCGTAATCCGGGCAGTAATCCTCAATTTCTAGAAACATGTGGAGAAGATAGTAAATGATGACAATTCTAGTATAATGGTTTGTTAACAGAAATAATACTGGGAGCCTTCAAGAAACTATACCTATTCGTCGATTCGGCAAATATCCAGTCTCTCCAGTCAGGCTTTGTTGATTGTCGTTTGAGAATCGTGCCAAAGGCAGGTCTGACCATGTGTAGAAATGTAAATAATCTCTGGGAGGACAACTTTAGTTCATGCTTTGAAGATGGCGAGATATCTAACCTCGAGTGTCCAGATCAATCCAAGCTCGAAATTGTTTTCGTCGGTAGGTCCGTCAATCACCCGTAGCAACATGTAAAGTGTGATGCTCTGGGCTGCACTTAGCAATTTCCATTTGTCGAAACCACTGCACTATAAGATAAATAAGTTTAGTCAAACATAGAAAGTCTGGATGATGAAACTACCTGGCTATATAGACGCTCCTGCTCAAATTTTATCGACCGCCATACAAAAGGGCTACTTTGATTGGTCTTGGAGTAGAACAGCTGGATGATATTAATGCAAACCGACAACGGATCCTCTATGGACGTATTTGCATTTTGGTTATTGGTTGAGGAAGCATGCACGAGTGGTGGGTAGGTACTTGTGCGGAGCATCATCCTCGGATAGGTTCTCAGTGTTTGAAGTATGAATTGTCCATTGGCAGAAGCAACGGGACTGGCCATTGTCCTTCTCAGCAATCTCCGGGGTTCTGTGGACAGCTCTATGCGGTGTGTTAAGGGTGGTGTGAGTTCGAAATTTATGGGCTCTGGGTTGTTCCAAAAGCTGGGAAGCCCAGCGTTGAACTGAAACGACGAAGAGCGCAGAGTTGGTTTTCTAGTACCACCAAAACAATCTCCAGCCCAAGAGTTATCAACATAGATGTCTTCGACTGTATCGAAGGATGTTGCGCTTGTTGCGAGACTTAGCACTAACTTGGGTGCGGGGTCTAGAATGTCTTGATTGGTCAATGCCCCATTTAGTCTTGAATCTGGCTCTACAAGTTGAAGTTGGGCATCTTTGGGACTTTCAACTATCCCAGGCGAAAAGTTCTGAGCTTCGTCGCTGCCATTTTCGGAATTTGCAGGTGATATAACTCGCCGGGTTGTCGACTTTCTGGGGTCGTAAATGCATTGCTTCCCTCGCATTTGGCACCTAGAACAAACGGGGCGCTTTCTGTCACACCTTGCCTTTCCAGTGATGCAGGAAAGGCAAGACGATTGTCGCGGTGGAGGTGGTGCTGTTGCCTTCTTCCGGCAGTAAGGAATATGTCGGTCCCTGGTTCTAACTTCTGAGGATTAACAAAACAAACACCCAATGCTCCGATTTTTGATGGATTGATTCGACTAACGCTTTTCATACCCATTTCCACATATTGGACAACGGAAAGACGGATTTACTAATTTAGATCCGTCACTTTCATTGCGGGAGACGGCTTCGGCTCGTTTCCGGATCGTAAGAGAGCTTGAGGTGTTCAGCATACTGCGTTCTTCGGGAATGGATAACGATATCACACGTGGCCAGAAAAAGAAAGAATTGGTATTCAGGGTCCGAAAGGGAATTCCATTGAAATCCCATCTGATCAACGGACTTCCGTTGTCACCGCCAGCCAAGGCGGCCGTCTGACAAGCCCTCGCTCTTACGCGGCCGCTCTGCCGCTTCGGCTATTTTCAGGGGTATCCCATCGCTTAGCAAATAAGGAGGAACGGCTGCGTTCTTTCGATGTTCGTTCCCACTGCCACTCATCGCATGACCTGATTTGAAGTGCCAATCTAACAAATGCGATCTGCATAGTATATACACTTGTAAAGTCTTGGAAATCACTTCGCGATTATCGATTTACACAGAATAAGGAAGTCGGCGCGAAAGTAGTGACGTCTGCGACTCCACTAGCAACGAAATTCGAAAATGGACAGCATCATGACTTAGAGCTACCTCCGAATTTTAATGGTGGCAAATTTGAATGGTACTGAATATATAAAGAAGTTTCCACCTCCCTCACCGTGCAATATCAATAAACTTTCATTGCTGCACGGCTTTCAATCCCGAATCGTCAGAAACAATATCACACATAAACGCAATGGACGGCGACTCAACAGCAAAGACGCTTGATAAGGGCGCTAATAGCGCTATTAACAATGTAGATGGAAGTGATGGTATCCACGAAGCATCCCATCAAGCCGTGCGCTTCCCCAGCCCTCTTGAACAGCAACACGACTAACAAAATGAATCAAACAGACCGCTGCAGGCGAAAAGACAACCGGTACTAGAACTTCAGCTTTCAATAAGGATGGCGCTATAGGTAGCATGTTCAAAGAAGATGGAGCGATCGGAGGGACTGCCGATAATATTGGTGGCCCGCTTGCGAAAGATGGGGCTATTGGGTGAGTGCAACCTGGCATGATCAAATTCTTTGATGGAAATATGGCGTGAAGCTAATCTGGTCTTGACATTTAGAAAGAATTTCAATGCAGATGGTGCGATCGGTGGGAAGGTACAGGAAACATTAGGAAAGAATGAGTGAGGGGTGGGGTTGGGTAACAAGTGTAATTGAATAGAAACATGAAAAAGCAGGACATGAGAAATAATGGCAATTACAAAACCCCATGTATGATTAATGATTCCTTCAAATTAATTCCAACAAGAAATTTAGAGGCGTGGGGCCTTACTCTTATTTGGACCCTTGAATCATGGAATTATGAGTAAGCTGGAAGAAGGTATAACCCTCGGGCGAGAAAAACGTTCTTCAACCCCCCAGGTCCCCTCCCCCTTTTAGCTCTCGCTTAATCTTGCTTTCACAGGCCAAAGTAACGGCGGCACGAATAATCAGTAATCTAACAATAGACTCTTTATTGAAGCCACTCAACAAGGCTGTGCAGAAATGTTTCTTTGTTGCCAGTATTTGTTTCAAAAAACACAAGGCTGTATACGAAAGAACAACAAGGAATAAACCAGAACAATAACCCCTCTTTCTCATATCATCTTTGTGCAATACTTCGACTTCTTTCATAAATACAACATAAAAAAAGAAGTAAAAGAGAACAAGCAAAATCCAACAATTATATATGCATCTTCACAATGTCCATTGTCGACTCCCTTCCCGACACCAGAAACAACCCACACAACCAAATTTACGCACATTCCAAACTCCCATAAGAAATAAAGAATAAAAAGAAAGGCAGAGATGTGTCGAGAGATTACCACCACATACAGCAGGTGTCTACACACAGAAAAACAATTCATCCGCTGCCAAAACTCTTACGCCAAGCCAAAGAAACAAGGTTTCTTCAAATCCCTCTTCTTCTCCTCCACCTCAAAACCAAAAGCCTGCCGCCGCAAAACCCGCGAGCGCAGCACAGTCAACGGCCTGTGCATGCACTGCCGCGCCAACATCGCCCAACAGCAAGAAGCCCTAGACAAAATGGAAGGACAACGCTATATCGCCGCTCGCGAATACAACCACTCCAACCCCACCGCAATCCAGCACACAGCAACCCGGGACCAGCAACTGCTCCCCAGACAGACATTCCGCTGCAGTCGTTGCATAGCCGAAGGCCGCTTTCCCTCCCCGAGAAATCGGGAGAGCAATAGCGGTTTGTGCTGTGACTATGGTAGGAAAGAATGGAATGGACCAATAGGCCAAGCGCACCGCGATCTCACTCCTTTGAATACTCGTACTCGTTGGCAGCACGACCATCTGGCTCGTCCACCTGTTCCACCAAAAGACGTGCCTGCCCTCAAACGCGTCCCAGACCAACGCAAAAGCGTGCGTGATGCGAGAGAGGCAGCCAGCGCTGCGGCTAGAGGTTATAACTGGGATAGGGACGCGCGCGGCGATGCACCACTCGAACCGGGTCTCGCTCGCGCGTTTACCAATCTGTCAGGGACAGCTGGAAACGCGTTGCCGAGCGAAAGAGAGATTGCGCCGCTAATCAACTGGGATGACTGGAACGATATGCCCCAGACATCTCACGGTCGCTATCCTCCCGCACCTCCCGCACCAGTCGCTCCGCTGCCAACTCGGCCTCTGCGTCCTGGACGTAGAGAAACGCCGGGTCGGATCTCGACTCCTCACATGGAGCCATGGATGACTCCTGCGCCGCTGAATATTCGTAGACCAAGGACTCCCGAGTCGGTGGACATCTATGATGTTTCTCGGCCGACGTCTCCAGCTCCGCTCTCGAATAGTCCTGTCAGTCCGATGACTGGGACGTTCCCTCCTGACGCGAACTTTGGGGGAGATGAGTCGAGATATCGGGATCTGGATATGGAGCAGTTGCGTCGAGAGTACGCCGAGGCGGAAATCGAACACACAATTGCGCTCTTTGGCCGGGATGCCGTGAGGCGGCGGTATTGATAGGTAAGTGCTCGAAAGAGCGAGAATATTTCCTTTTTCTTTATATTTGGAGCGGTATTTTGAGCGAATTTGGCATTTGAGCATCGTTAGTATGGTTCAGCAAATGGAAGAGCTCCTGCTGGCAGCAAACATGGAATTTAGTACTGAAGAATCAAATGAACTTTTACAAACCAAAAACTTAGAAAGGATTGCGTGTTGAAGTGACCGACTTGAATGGATGACTTGTGAAATGTACAGAACAGGAACTCAATTATCGTTTGGTATTCATGACGCTTGCTTATAAAGGACTCATTTTGTACAAGAAAACAGTAAAGAAGTCTCGCTACCTCGCACCTGCTCCAGATTGTCTGATCTTCTTGAAAACTCCCCATTCTAGCCCTGCTGGAGAAGGTACCTGTTCTTCCCGTCTAAGAATTTCCCACCATCCAAAATATCATATCGTACTAGTATGAACCCATCGGTCCATCCTCAATCTGATCATTACGCTGCTTCCACGGTTTCTTGTAGTTTGTTCCTCCCTCTCCCCTTATCTTGATCAAGTACCTTAATTCGCTTTCCCATTCTTCACAGCCCCATTTGACTTCTCCGCCTTGATCTTCCTTATCTCCTTCTCCACTGCATCATTAACCCTCTTTTGCAACTCGGGCCTATACCCAAACTTGAAGAGAATCTCCATAAACACAAAGAACGGAGCCAGCACGAGCGCCTGCACAAGGTTATCCAACAATGCCGGCGCCCTCCCTTCGTAAACACCGTGCCCTACAAACTGCGCAATCCACGCAAAGATCTCCACCGCAATACCAGCGGTATTCGCACTCGATGTGTAGGTAGAGGTGAGGTGGTTCGCGTATGCGGTCCAGCCGACAATTATGGGGAGGAGGACGGAGCCGGCGACGGGCTCGAGGAGGATATAAAAGGCGCCGTAGCCGATGGCGCCGAGTGTGCCGGCATTGAGGGGTAGATTGGGAATGGTAAGCCAGTCGGGGAGGGGGATTAAAGTTGGGCTATTTGTGGCCTGAAGAGGTCAGCTTTGTATTGTGAGACGGAGGGGTGAGAATACCAGGAGAAGGCTGGCGGCGAGAATCATGGGCACGCAGGTCATATGGATGCCGATGTTGATGGGATTATGGTGGTAGGCGCCATACTGGGAAGATCAGCTTTTGCAGATGTGATGGACCATAGATACATACGAAGCATAACTGTTTCTCTAGATTTAAAGACATCTTGATGTTGGTTCAAAGTGGATGCTTTCCAGGGAGAAGAGTGTTGGAGAGCTCTGTAAATCTGCAGTCGATAAATCAATCAACGCGACCGTGCTTGCCGCAATATCATCACTATCACTATCGCGATAAAGAGGCAGATAGATCCGAGGTGAAGTTGACAACGATGCAGGAGACTCTAATCGAACGAGATGAAGTGGATATCTTCCTCTGCTGCGTACGTAGTATCACCAACCAGCATCATCTGCCCATCACATGTATGTGGACCGGCCCTCCGAATGCCAAGCAAAATCCGTTCATTCCTCCGGTGCAGCACATGCGACTTTTTTACTAGTGCTGGCATCTGCAGGGTGAATGCGTTTATCTCATCACCAACATTCAAAATACCTCGAGCTTCTTGCCGCATCTTGAACATCAACATCTCTTCCTCTCTTCGGCCTCAGTCTTTGCCCCAAAGATCCAACACACGCATCGACTGCCTCCGCGCGCGCTCTGTGAATCTGTGAAGGTCATTATCTCCAGAGCTGTGCCAGAGCCTCTAGTCTTTGCGCTGCCATTCCTTTAGTCAAGGGCCTGGTACACTGTACGTTTATTTTGCTAACCCGGCGCGTTGCTGCGTTCTGGACTGATGACTGCAGATATTCTCCAGTGTCAAGCGCACCATATCTACAAGCTTCAGGAGATCTACGCGATCAGGGGAAACACATTCATGGGTGCAGAAGGGCGCGTTAGGATATAGAAGAGTTGCGCCTAGCACGAGTCCCTCGAGCTCGACGAGGAATTCAAATCGCCCCAAGTTCCAGGTGAATTGCTTCGAGTCGCATGCCAGTATCAAATATAAATCAAATCAAGATCCCAAGTTTTCAACCGTTCCTCACCGTCGCCCACGATGTTCTTCGTCCTCAGCCTGACCCACCAGGTCACTTTGCACCCGTCATACTTCGGCCGGAATATGCATGAGTTGGTTACAGGGAAGCTGCTGAAGGATGTGGAGGGAACCTGCACGGGTCGCTACTTCATCATCACTATCATGGACACGGTCGATATTTCTGAGGGGCGCATTTTACCAGGCAGCGGGTTGGCTGAGTTCACGGTGCATTATCGTGCTGTGGTTTGGAGACCTTTCAAGGGCGAGACTGTGAGGCGGAAACAAAATTCCGAGTTTGGACATGGCTCATTCTTTTGCAGGTCGATGCTATTGTGACGTCTGTCAATGCTGTCGGCTTCTTTGCAGATGCTGGCCCCCTCCCTCTCTTCGTCTCCTCTCACGTGAGTACAGGAGTACTGCATGTTAGGGCCGGGCTGACGTTCTGGCTAGTTGATTCCTCCTGACATCAAATTCGACCCAAATGCTACCCCTCCACAGTTCACAAATAACGAAGACTCGGTCATCGAAGTTGGAACGCACGTGAGAGTGAAGCTGATTGGTACTAGAGCTGAAGTCGGAGGCATGTACGCAATCGCTAGTATCAAGGAAGATTACCTTGGGTTAGTAGCCTTGTTCCTTGCACTAGGGCTGGCCTCAGAACATTTACTAACCTCTTTCAAAGATGCTTACAAGGAGGCTCATGAACTACTGGATAGTCCAGCTATGAGTCAGCAAGAGAAGTATTACGTTCCATCTAAATTGTGAACCATGGACGTCAATTTTGAGATCGCGCGTCTGGATTCGGACTGGGACCCGATATTTCCATCATATCGGGAGCTACCGCCACTAAAATAAGCGCATCATCAGTCACTCAAGCAACGTCACCTCGCACAGTGACAAAAGAGCTTGTTCTCTGGTATACAAGATTGAGAGAATTAGAAGAATCTCAGAGATTATACCCTGTTTATTGCTTCCCGTGCCTGTGCGGTGAAATTCTGTACATGTCCCCCAAGTTAAGGCGTTATTTCTCGTTTTCGCTCAAATCGCCCCGCTGCCCAACATTTTCGAACGGGCCCAAGTTCGCACATTTTTCCTACCTACATTCAGTATAAGTCCGCAGTTTAGTGAATTTAATTCAAGCAAGCCATGCTCAACCAAGTTTAGGTTCTAGCTAAAGTTGGCTGGGCGAGACCTGTCTCTCTTTTGCACTTTGTAGGGCTGAACTAGAGATATATCGTCTCCATCGGTACCAAACCTTCCTATTATTTCATGACACAGTCAAGGCATACCCATTCTAATGCTTCGTCTAAAGTCCTAGCCCGCACACTATGAATTTTTCTTTGTAAACTGCTGCTCTTCAAAATTTCTCCTGCTGTGACCTCTACGATTCACTTACAACCAGCCACCGCTTCGAACTTCTGCAGCAGAACAATTACTGTCCACGAACTTCGAACTCACCCATCACCTGGAGACACCGACCTCGACAGCGAAACCGGGCATCGTGCCCTGGAATTTGCGTCATCACTAGGTCAATTCAACTTAAGAAAAACAGTCACCGAGTTCAACGCACAACAAACGACATCTCACAGTGGTACAGCTCAAAGTGACCACTACGAGATATAAGCACCGCTGATACACAACAGGGAAGAAACAACAAGCAAAAAGTCATAACAGTCATCAAAATGAACGCCATGAAGGTCACCACAGGCACCACAGTCACCAACGACCGGGCAATGCCTGATATCAAACATCACCAACAAACTAATTCACACCACTGGGACCCGCCAAAGCTCAAGCCCCTGAATCATCTCTCAGGGGAGAAACATCCCAGCCCAACGGCGCACCTGAAGGTTCTCCGAGACCCCAGAAACAAACTTAATCTCACCGACGAGTATCTCTCACCAGCACAAGGAACGTCGGAAACATACACCCGCTATCTCATCAACTTAACCGAAAAGCACAAGACGTGCGACTGTAAAGACCAATGGGGACGCTCAAAAACAGCTAAGAAGCAGGTCCTGGATGCGCACCGATTCTTCGAGAAGCTTAGCACGTTGGCAAGAGCCTTCATGGAACGTGAAAGAATGTCGACTGACAGAGCCAAATTGAAAACAAAAGAAGATTTAATGAAAGAATGGGGGAAAGAGGCGGACAGACGTCTCGAAATGGTGTTGAAGTGCGAAGGATTGGATTTAGAAAAGTGGAAGAGCATCCAGCAGGAGCTCAGAAAGGCCACCTCTGACTGTGAAGTGGCACAAATGGAGCTGACACGTGCCGAGGAGGCGCAAGATGAGCTCTTGGTACAATTTGAAGACGATGAGACTGTGTCTGGGTCATCGACACCACTCACCAACTACGAAGATATTATCGATGGTACCGACTCCGACAGCGACACGGACTCCAATGATGACTATTCATCTGATGACGAGGACGACTTCTCTCATTTCTACAACTATAGCGGAGAAGGCGAATCAACAACTACCATCGACCAGCACGAATTTCAATCTTCACCCAAACCCGCCAGACTACGACCAGCAACACCAGAACTGGACTCCGATGATGACGAAATAATCGATCGGCTAGAACGCACCTGGACGCTGGACGAATACGAAGCCTATCTCAAAAGAGCCGTCGAAAACTACGACGAAACAAGAGAGCGATACGCTCTCAAGGAAGCCCGCGAGAAATTCCTCAACATCGTTCGACCACGGAAACAAGGACAACTTGCACGACATCCGTGCATCCTGACGGTAATTCCAAATCGGCCAACGAGACCATCTGTCCCAGACCCAGAACACCTCCCCATCCCAACAATCCGCCTCACCACACCGGCCGGCACTCAACTCACCGTCGAACCACAGCTCTCGCCCCTCCCAAATAATTTCGACGAGTACGTTCAAGAGCGAGATGCGGCACAGGACGATATGCAGTATTACCGGGAAGAGTATTTCTCCGGCGAACCGTCAACGGACTTCGAAAAGAGACTCGAGAAGGAGAACCGAATTGAGAGCATGAAGCAATTCCACAGCTTCATGGAGCGAGAAAACATCTCCTATCCCAACTTCTCGGAAATGGAGAAAATTGGAAAAGACGAAGACACCAGACGTCCACCAATGACAGTAATTCTCGACACCATCACCGAGGACCCGGAAGAAGAGGCAGCGACGCTAATCGAAGACGCCAAACAACGGGTTGAACTCTGTCAACAACGCCTCGATAAGGCCCTCAAAAAGGAGAAGGAATTCAAGGATATTCTAATACCGGCCACCATTCAGATCCGCGAGGAGATTAAGAAGGAGATGGAGGTGCAGGCGGAGAAGCAATGGCAAAACCATGATCGATACGGATATTTCAAGAAAGCACCTCGGGCACCAAAAACAAACGACAACGACACAGCTTACGAAATCAAATCCCTCCTCGTTAAAATGCTCATAGGCAACGAGTATCGCGTCGATCCAACCGACAGCTTACGATTCATCAGCACCACCGGCGAAACTGTCTCTTTTGAAGGCAGACTACGAGAGCAGCCGACATGGGCCTATCCAATCTCGCTACTCCCCACCGCCATCAACTATGCCCAGCAATACAAATTACTCACGCCCGCACATCTCGAAAAAGATGATACGTACGAAGTTGTGAGACTAATTTCCAAGGAAGCCGGCCCATTGAAAAATTTGAGGAGAGTAAGCAAGTGGTACGCAGACCTGAAAGCGGCAGCGAAACTTGCCTTGAGAAACAAGGAGAACGCATACACCACAGCTTGGAACCTGGTGATGGCTAAGTTGGAGCAGATGCACGAGGTGTTCCCGGCGTTGCCGTGTGAGGAATCGCAGGTTCCAAAGGAAAAGGAGGATGCTGTGAGGGATTTATGTGCAACGGCTGAAGAGATGCTGAGGTCATTGGAGGCATCGAAGTCGGAGGAGAAAGCCAAGGGTACGAAACGACGTCGTCCCATAAAAACGGAACCCAATTTGCAACAAAAGAAGCAGAAGCTATCGCAAGCTTCTGAGGGAATTGATAATGGCGAGGACATGGATATTGTTCAGGATGCCACTACACAAGTCGAGCTTCCTGACCAGCAAATGGAAGGAGCCATGGAACAGGAGGAAAGACAGGAAACCCCGAAGCGTACGAGGAAACACCGCTCCTTCCGTGAGATCTTCGGTTCAAAGAAGGAGCCGAAAAGGAGGACACCATGGCCGGCATGGATGCTTAGGATGGCAAGGAGAGCGAAGAACATTAAGATTTGGAAGATGCGGACCAAAGTCAACAGAGGGAGCGGGTCAGATGAGCTGAGGAGGACTCCAACGCCACAAGACAACATCATTTCGGCAAAGAGGAGAGGAAGGAAAGTTTAGAGTTTGGGATGTAATTGTTAGGAACGATTTGGAGTTGGAGTTGGACTTTTGGATATGGATGGATACCTTATACCCAGGAACGCGGGTCGTTTTTGTATGATACCTATATGTCTTATTGGGAGATGGCAAGTCAGGCCAGGAGACCTTGGGATTCTTTCCCGGCTTGTCCTGAAAAACAGGTTGCCGGGTTTTATTGACCCCTAGGGTGGACTGGGATGATGGATGGAATACAAATTGATTACTCACACATACATACGATCTCATGTGATATTTTAATGTGATAGTGATATTTTCTCGTAGCCCCAATTTATGCCACTCTCGTGGTGTAGCTGCCCTTGTATGCCCTAAGCGGGCGTTAGCGAGTGCTTTATAGGGCCATAGCCCCCATACTTCCAGTGAGCACTCGCTAAAATCTTGGGCTCCCATGCTCTGAAGCTCGCCAATATATTAGTACGCGGCTGTGCAAATGGCAGGAATCGTGCAAAATATTTCCCACTAACTGCGAATTCAAACTCCAGAAAATGAGTCAATGTGTTTATAAAACTAAACACATTGTAATATATTTGATGACTTGCTTCAGTTGGCTTTGAGCTTTGGGAACTTTTGACAGAATTTGGATTGAGCGTCGTGGATATTATATTGATCCGCTACATAGGTAGGTAGTTCGCAGTTGACCGCACAAGGAAACTCGACCAAAGATATGAAAACACATTTATGTCGCAAGTTTAAATGGATTCCTCGAGCTCCTCATTATAGAAGGACTCCTATCAGAATTCATCGAAATCTCAGAAGGAGCCGCCATGGAACTTGTATCACCCAACTCATAAACTCCAGTTTGTGCTATCAGATCAAGGGAGTTGCGCCTCCTCGACCATTGACCTACATCCTCAGGACTAGCTGGAAACGTCGCTTCGGGCTGCCCTTGTTTCAGATTCGACTGCGACTTGACTCGTCTCAGTGAGGAAGGCTGGCTAGGCGAGCTTTCTCCAGAAGAATTTGGCTTCTGCAATTGACGGCGTCGGCGAGCGGGACGCCCTTTGAAAGAACCGTTGTATCTTGCTATTGATATTCTTGGTAGTGGTTCTGCTTGTATTATTTAGCATATGAACTGCAGGGACGCTCGTTTTTTACTTGCTCTGAGTGAGGTCTTCTGTCATAAGAGTCCTCGGAAAGCCACTTATCGGAAGATTCGAATCGAACGAATGAAGATACGGGCCGTCTTGCAGGCAGAGGGAGATGGAGGTTCTTGATAATTGCTTCGACACAGTAATACGGAGAGGGTCCATGATAAATCGTCCTCGAATGTACATATCTTCCAGAACATCTTCGGAGATTGGGACTTTCTGTGCGTTTTCATATTTTCGCTCCTCTCGGACAATGAAATGGGGCTCGAAGTTTCCTTTCATGCAGTCAAGTATATATCGCCCAAGGGCCTTCATGTCCTCAGTCCCAGTATGGAAACGACAGCAGATGAAGCCTAGCCAGAAATTAGTTACACGTTTGAGAAGAATCATTCAACGCACCATCGCACTCATATTTATCACCTTGCTCTCTAGTCGATGCTTCCGTCTTCTCAAAGAAGAAAGTGCTTGCGATTAATCGATGGGCCACCTCCCTGATGCGCGCACTTGTTGTAGTGGTCTTTAATTGATCACAGGCAGCTTGTTGAATGTCACGAAGCTGGTCCACTGCATCCATTTTCGGGACATTGAAGCCCAAATCTGGGTTTAGCCGTATGTATCGTCGTCGGTCGCTAGCATTAGGTCCTCCTAGGACGTCCAAACGAAATTCATTCCATATCTTGGTGCAATTAAGAATACTATCAAATCTGCTGCTAGGTGTGCTCCAGAGCTGCCCAGTAAAAGTGGAAAAGGTTCTGAGGTTCCCAAGCGGAACGTTTGGACGAGGAGGAAGATCCTTCTCTTTCTTGCGAGCTGCACCAATCTTGCCGAACCCTGAATTTGAGGTAGATGTATTTTCGCAGGTGTGGCCGTGCTGTCCGGTCCCGATTGACAGAAATATATCTGGTTGCTGCAGATCGACATCTTTCCAAATTAGCATTCGTTCGTGGTGTGCAACTCCCACAGGATTGTTGTGGTAGAGAGCGCCGTCGATGTATGAAATCTTTGTCTCATTCTTGGTGAAAGTTTTGAAGTAGGGTGGAGCTGCTGAAGTTGCTCGAGCACTATAATGATCAGCTGGGTGAGGAGAGGGCAATAATACGATCTTACGCTTCCCAAGTCTTCAGCTCCAGACCTGGTTTGTCTTGACGCTCGAAAGTGTAGCTTCCTGAGAATTATGAGTGGATGACCAATGTTGCTGAAAGCCATATCTTACCATAACCTCGAAAATCTGGACGATTGTAGTTTGCTAAGACAATAGGCTTTTGGTCCATCAGAGTTGTTGAAGTCACAGCGACTTTTATCATATGCCCCTCCTGGCTGTTCAATCCGCCAAACAGAGGTCGGTCTTCAAAAGATTATTGCAACGCTTTCTCAAAAGGTTTCGTCTTGTACATACTTCGGTGATTTACCATCGAAAGTTTCCCGAGGAGAGGTACGCCGAGTAGCTCTCGAGGATTAAACGCATCGCCACACAAACTGGTGAACTTACCGATGCATTGCTCTACGGTCCAGTCCTCGACGCCAAGTCCCAAAGCAATAATTCCACCAGTACTAAGTATGTCAGTGGGCCATTTCAATAAGTGAAATTTGAATATACCTCGTCCCAACGATGAGGTCAAAGAACGCTTGTATCGGCAGATTACCACCCAAGGCCTTCTCAATTGCCCTTAGAACTTCGAGTTCAACAATACCTCGAACACCGCCGCTAAAACAAGAATTAGCCTTCCACTTGTTCCAGAAGCGATTGGAACCATTACCCGTCCAGACTGAGGATTCTTGTACCGGCGTACAAAGGTTTGATCTTGATTTTCCACGGAAAATCGGTAATAAATTCAGTCTCGTCCACATGCAAGGGACAGGAATCAAGTTTCAGCATGGTTTTCTCCGTTTGGCGACCATAAGACTTGACGCAAGGAGTACACAAGACATGCCCGCAGGGAAGTGGATGCTCTGGTAATTCTCTCAAGCATGAGAGGCACGTCGAGTGACTGACAAAGTGGTACACATCTCCTACGTTCCTATAAAACTCATTCATCATACGGCGATGGATCCTTGCTGCGGCATCTGGTTCTCCTAAGGATGGAGAACGAAACATCAACTCATGAACCTCTTGTTGGGTCTTCTCTAAATGGACGCGGATGTTATTTATCCACTCATCGGCATAGTCGTCAAAATGAAAATTGGATTCGTATCCACCAGCCGCGAGTATCTTCCCTGTGTTGTTTTGGTGCCCTTTGGGGTTATGGCCCGACTTCATATTGCAACATCGACCATTTCGATTTCTGAACATACAAGGCCAGTACATGTTACAGAAATTGTCAAGCGCCTCGTCACACATGTCAGCGTAGATGCCATCCAATAGCTGGGCAGTGGAGCCTGTTCAATATCAGCATCATTCACGGACACGCTGAGTATTCTCTTTGCCTACCTAGTAGACTCTGCCTGGCAGAATTTAGCATCAAACATGATGCGACCATATGGCTAAGTTCTCTGAAGATCATTGGCCCGTCATATTGATTCACAAAGTGATTGTTGTCCCTGACTGCTATTGCTAGCTTAAGGATATTGCCACCGAAATCGCGCGGTATGGGATTATTCTTCACGGCTTCTTTCACAAAGTCGAAAGGCACGTCAAGATTCTGCGAAAAATGGTCAAACGCCGACTGGAGGTAGACCTGGAGCTTTTTGTCGTTAGATAGCATCCGGACACGTTTCTTGGTCCAGTACGAGGTCTCACAACACTTTCGAATTTCCTTGTGGAGTTTGCTGATTTGCTCATTGAAAAGCATGTAACGTCCGTGTGTAGGAATTCTCACTACTGTCACTGAAGAATAGTAGCACTCTAAGAGATCCTTGGTCGTTGATATTGGTCGGCCGGCCTGGCGCCACATCATCGCATATTCTCCAAATCGCGGGACTCTCGAAATGGCACCTTCAATGTCCGACATCAAAATAGCGGTTGCTTCTTTGGTATCCCATTGCTTCTCATCAATTTTAAGATCTGTGGCATTGAGCGCAATGATGACATGAGGTAGGGACGGCTGGTTGAGCGATTTTTCGATTGAAGCCGACGCCCAGTCAAGAAGTTTCTCGAGTACAACTGATTCGAAGACCCTGGAATATCTTAGTTTCATGAATTATCGGATGCTTGAGAGGAACTCCTTACTTCGGATTGCGTAGCACATACACAACCACATCGGAGAAGGTATAAAGAAGACGAGGATATAATTGGGTAACGGCGTATTCTCGCTTTCGAGTTTCCGGTGTTGTTGCCCAGGTGATATCTCGTTGGGAGCTATGAGCGACCTTTCTAATCTTTTTACGAAATGAGGGGTCGTTGCGTGAACTGGTTGATCGAGCAGCCGGCGGAGCTGCATCGTCTCGATGCTTATATCTTGCACCACGCGGGACATTTTCACCACCATCAAGTCCTTCGCAGTCAGCATAAAGCATTGGTGTAGTACTGTAGTAAGTAGTAGGATCTGAATAAAGGTGCACATCCCCCGAAGTCGGGATGTTGTCATTGATTGAGCCCGTGACTGGAGATGGAAATCTTGTAGCGCAATCACCGATTCCTGTGGAATTCTCCTGATGATCAATCAACATTTTTACCAACGTACTCTTACCGGCACCTCGAATCGAGTTCGTTAGCTTGACTGACAGATCCACGGTGGAGTTCTCTCACCTGTCTGCCCAATGAATGAAACAAGCTGAGGATACCGCACATTGACTTCGGTTGTGCGGCTCTGGGCCATTATAGTAGCATATCTTTCGTAATCTTGAAAGATTGGTAGATTTGCAGAGTCCCTTGCAATTCCAAACCAGGTGGTGTTTTCATCGCTCCTGTGCAATTCGAGCTGCTGCTCTGTCGTCCGTTCCGGCTGAAGGATTTCTCGTAGCCGTGCAACAACTTTACGATCGGTCTTCTCATGCGGTTTACCATCAAAACCTACTGCCCCGGGACGATGCGCTCGCTCCTTACTCCAGCACACTTCGCAGAACGAGTCGTTGTTGCATTGAATACACGTCCATGTTCTGCTACCCGTCCTTTTACAGACATCGCAAAGTTCTGCTGCTGAGTTGCTTCGCGACGGGGGTGGAAGAGTAGACTGTGCTGACTGGAAAGGCTTGTTGGAAACTTGTGAAGGACTTCGACTGCGAGCTGAATATTCTGGAATATCGGGGATGAGAATCTTTGGGGGTTTTGGAAAATACGAAGTTACGGGTCGAGTTCGCGGAGCCTGATCTCGACTTTGTGCGGAGTAAGAAGTAGTACTTCCAGGACTGTCTGCTCGAGGGGCCATACCGAGCTCCCAATTTTGACAGTTCTGATTGTATGAATAGACAGACAATATGTTTTGACTCCACTCGATCCTCCCCGAAAGTTTGGGGAAGTCAACATTCTTAACAAATTTCCTACTGCGTGCATTTAAGCCAAAAAGATCAGGGAATTTTGCCTTGAGGGCCACGGGTAGAGCTGAGCAAACCTCAATCTGAAGAGTGCAGGAGTGGCTTACATGGTGCGATATTGGAGTCGCAGCCTCGTCATTGCCGTGCAAGCATTGGCCATGTCTTCCAAATTGGAGCCTTATTCAAACCCGGAAGAGAGAAACCACGTAGCCCAAAATGCCAATGAAATGGTTCAAACCAAAACAAACCCAATCGTTTGACAGTGTGGAACACCGCACCAGCGCCAGACGAGCAATGTAGGCTTCGCCAAGAGCATACCGCCTCGCGGGATGACCGACAAGTCAGGGTAGCGGACAAGCCCAGTGGAATTGCTTTTTGGCTGCGCCTTATGCAAATACTTATGTTTCGGAAAGTTATGTATGGGACTCGCGGCAGTGTACAAATTAACCTGAGTGGAAAACAATGGAAGATTTATTCCCATGGAACCCACATAATCTGCAATAACATTACCGCCTATAGATATAATGAAAACACAAACAGAGTTTACCTTTGACACACATTATCACCTCTTTCATAACCTTCCGTTCCTCCGGTCTCAGCCTTCGTGACTCGTACGAAAAGTCGATTACTTCTTGGACTTCTTCTCCTCCCCTCCTTCCCCTCCCTCATTCTCTCCACCCCCGCTCTTCCTCTTCTTCCCAGCTTCCTGCTTCCCCACACTCTCTGCCTTCGAGACCAGCTCCAAATACTTCAGCATGCTCGCCATCTCATCACTACTCGACCGCTCCTTCGAATCATGATCCGCGTTTCCCTGCGCGGCAGCCTGGATCTCAGCCAACGTCGGCAAAACATCCTGATCGACATCTGGAATGATTTGTTCGTCGGTTGGCGGGATGTATGATTGTCCAAGATCGTTTTCGGAGTTCGGAGGGGATTCGGAAAGGTTGGAATTTGAGGATTTGGAGTGTAATGTGTTGGGCGTGAGGGATCTGCCTGCTGGGCCGAGTGAGTCTTCTTCTGAGTACTCTGGCTCAGTAGAAGAGTGCTTAGAAGCCGGCGTAGGCCTTGAAACTTTACTGGAAGTCTGGGTTGGCCCTGTAGTGATAATTATAGTTGAAGTCTCATCATCCGACTGGTAACCGGTGTCAGTAGACATTGCGTTTGTTGTTGGTTGCGGCTCCGTACCGACTTTCGTTTCTTCAATAATTTCGTCTTTTGCTCCCGTATTCCCATTGACATCTGAGAATGAGCCAGCAGACGAACGTGATTTATCAGCAGTATACCCTTCATCATCAGTATGAGCCGGATGCTCCTCGTCATCAGTCTCCGTCTCATCATACTCAGGCGGCAACTCATTATCCGTCCTATCATCCACACCCTCTAACGAATAATTTAGGTACCTCACAACCTTCCACCGCCAAAACTCCTTCGCCTCCTCACTCAACCCCATCTTGTCCATTAACCGAAAAACATTGATAACATTCCCCACGCGATTCCCTTGCTTGTCCCTCGTTGGTCTGAAACTTACGATAGGGAAATGATCAGGGTTGTAAGCATAAAATTCGGCGAGTCTGACCAGACCAACGCAGAAATCAACCCAGTTGTGCACTTCTCCTGGCTTTAGTGTCCCGCGCGCTTGTCGGAATTCTATCGTTTGCGGGTATTCGTCGCCGCGGCATAAGTATGTCCAATTAATGATACGATTCCGATCTCCGTTAACCGTCAGAGGTGTATGGCTCTTAGGCCAGCACATGAGCTGAGACAGTTCTTCGACAGTGCTACACTCATCGATTCGTGCTCTAAGAGCCTGAAATGTGTATTCTTCTCCGAGTTGGATGGTTGAGCAATCTGCCTCGCGCAATTTATGTCTCTTTTCTGGCTCGTTCTCGCGGAAGATGAAGGCGAGGCGGTTGCTACAGAGTGTTCCGAGTGTTGCTTCGTAGTCGTAACCACGGCATGGTGGATGGAGAGTGCTGATTTGCTCTTCGTATACAAGAGTGAGAACGGCGAGTTCCTTCAAAACACGGAAATCTTTAGGCGCTTCCACATGCACGTGAAGGCCGCACTGATTCGTGATAAAAGCGTCGTATCTTTCATCCGCGGCTCCTTTCACGCCGTCAAGAATAGCGTTGATTTCATCCTTGTGGGTGGGATCACCGGTGTTGAGGACTCGTGATACGAGTTCGATGCCGTAAGAATCCCATTCATTCGGTTTGATTTCGCGGTCAGGTAGCCAGGCCTGGAGATTTTCCGAGCCGCGGCCGCAGACGCTGGGTTCTGACGTGATGATCCATTTTTTGTAGTCTTCATAGCCTACTTTGGATTTTCCTTCCAGGGTGGGGGTTCCACGCACTATGGTTTCCAGGTGGGGTAACTTAGCATCGAGTTTTCTTTTCACAATCTCTTGTGGTTGTTGATCATACTACGCCTTATCAGTACGCATTCCTCGAGGAAGATGCCTGCGGGGAGAGATGCGCATAAGAGAAATACGTACCGCATAATTTTCTGTGGGGTAGCTTGCTTCTAATACTCCCCAACTATTATAAGCGTGATTCGGCAACGCATAAGGAGATATCCTCGTAAACCGGGGATACTCTTCCCGCTCATGGTATTTCATGTCCTTCTTGAGGGTATTGGGCATTCCTCCATAAGATCCAAGCTCCAACTCATCCTCGTGAAATGCAAAAACAAATTCAATTTCGACGCCATAGTTAATGGGCCTCTTGTGTAGCTCGGGTTTCGACATTGGGAGGAAATATGCAGCCAAAATTGGAAAAGTAAACAGGACTTGAGATCATGAAAAATATCCAAAGATTTTGTGGAGGCTTTGATGGAAAACTAGGCTATCAAATGATTTTCGAGCTTCATTGTCATATTCCTGAATGGACTGAGGTTGACTAGCGGGTACTACCGCCGGAAATGGAACACGGGACCTCAAAAGCTAACACCAACGCTGTAATAATAAAGGAGGACTTTTGATTATTGGATAAAGAAATGTGGGCGCTATGGAAAATGAAAAATTCTCGATGCTAGTAAGAGTTGGAACAAACAAAACACCACTTGGTGGATCTGGTCACCTGGCACTTCAGGAATATATACTATGGCACTCTAGGTCAATGGATGATCTCAGCCATATATCCTGACATGAATGGTGTTCTGCTAGTTCTTGGTTTTCTCTCGCTTTCAGATACTTTTCGTTAAATTTAACGCTGCACAAGCTTCCATTCTGCGGCACCCAGGTCACCTGAGGTGATTTGAGTTATGACTGAGTTCGTAGATGATGCTCAAGCTTGCCTGCCTGGCTATTCTTAACACCGAGGCACTCATCAAACTTCTGATGGTCGAGGCGAAGGTCTTTCTTTGGTCGATTACCGATCCGAGAAAACTCGGCGCAGGAAGGAAGATTCACATCCATGTTGTAATAGTTGGAATAACTTCGGGAATCAACTCAATTCCCTTATATGTTCAAATAAGCAGAAAGGTACTCAACAAAGAACAAACTGCTGTTAATCCCCAACAGCTGTTTTTCCTGCCTCTGTGTCCAAAGCCTCACAACACCAACAGTAGTAATTAAAAGTAATAACAATAACAGGCCATCCTGGAAAATTGGAGATAAGCCCTTCAACAACGATCACACATGCAATGTTTTTTTGCAATGTTTTTTGGGGCTGTCTTTTGGGAGAAACTATTCTCAAGCAAACGAATATTGACTTTTTACCGCGCACTCTTTTCAACCTCCATCCTTGAATCCAGCATTCGGCCCATCTCTGTTTAGCAAATACTGAAATCGCTCCCTATCGCTCTTCAAAAACTCTGGCACATCCTTGTTGTCCTCCACACGATCATAAATCTCGCCTTCTCTATCCCACAAATCCAGCCCCTGCCGTATCCTCTCCACAATCCTCGTGCGATTTCTGAATTCCTCTTTATTCAACAGCATATGCGAGAAGCTGTCCATCTTGAGCAAAACCTCATCGACAGTCTCGAAACATGTACTACAATGCCATCCCGCATTCCATAGATCTGCCTTATCCCACCAGGCCTTGATTCTGTTGCCACCCTCGCCATTCCTCAGGTCAGCCGGCAGAATTGTATTCTGCCCCTGGTAAATCGTAGCTTTCGGCTTTGCCCACTGCGGTCCCCTGTGTAGCCATTGAAATCCATAATAGTAGAACTGGCTCCTAAGCGTAAGCCTCGTCTGGAACTCGCAGTTCCGCAACAGCACCAGTGTAGCGCGCCGGACGATCTCATCTATATCGGAAACCAACAGCACATCTCCGATATTCGGCTTCTTCTCTCCTTCTAGTCCCGGCAGAACCTGCAAATACATCGCGTTCCGCTGGTAATCCTCATAGTCCCATGTCCGCTTCGCGTCCGTAGGTAGATGCTCAACTTCGTGGTATATGATCTGCTTATGGAATTTCTCGAACCGCGCCCAATTTTCCTTCACCGTGAGAGGTTTCGGGTGGCCCGTGAATGTGAGGGGAGATTCGACAACGACAAAGTAATCGACGTTGGAGGAGAGGGTATTGAGGCGGATTTCGAGCCAGTCTAGCTCATCGTTTATCATGAAAAGATCGTATATTTTGCGGCGAGTGGAGCGGAGGGGATAGGATTGCCAGTTCTGCTGCCGGCAGATGGCGTTGGCTTCGTCGATTGGGAGGAATTCATGGTCTTTCGCGAAGTCTGAGTATTGAGTAGATTCGAAGGAGATGTCAGAGAACGTGACGGCATGAGGCTGGGACGTGAATGGGTGTTTCTGCTCGTTGAGGAGGGCCAGAAGCCAGAGGAGGCCCAAGGCGATTGCTATCTCTCTCCAATGTTGTCCGCTTGTCCTGAGAAGCCACTGCCACCGTCTCCGATAGCTGGAGCCGAGCAGCATGATTTTCGTAGCCTGCGAAATCGAGGTTCCGTCCCCAAAGACATGTTGTCAGCCGCAAGATGACCGCCATTGCGAGGGCTTAGTCCTCTTCGGAAGTGAATTGGCGCTTGCTGTTCAATAATATTCCTTCTTCGGAGGTAAGATGCTACGCCGCCCCCTGGAATGTGGCTCGGTTGTGTTAGCGTGGGGTCTATTTAAGGGGTAACATTCCGATGCGAAGTACAGTCGTGTATCTCGCGTTTCCCACGCATGAAAGCTTTGTATATGACATGAAGGGAATCAGTTTCGAATTAAAGTTCTCCTCTTACAATGGTCTTGCAGTAAAGGGTTCAAGAACTCAAAGTAAGCATTTGCCAAGCCGCCAGGTCGGGACCTAAATTTAGAAGCAAGGACCTGCAGTAGCTTGATTTTACGGCATCTTGGACGAGCTTGGGGTCACGTATAATCGCTCTTCGAAGTTTCTTTTAATATATTTTATTTACGGCATCGAACTTACCATTTATATGATCGCACGCGGTCGATAGTCTCTTCATCAAAGAGAATGATCTCCCTTCTTAGGGTACTCGGCCTAGCCGGTCTATGAGCAAGCCTATTTTCGGAATTCCTGGGTCTTGTCGTGATATTGTACAGCCGCGGAGAGGACACGAAAGACTCTGTTGGTGACTCTTCATCGCTAGATAGCGGCGAGACTTCTTCGTCTTTTTTTGCCTCCGATGAATCTCCCGCTTCATCGGTGTCAGATAGTGGTGAGACTTCTTCGTCTTCTTTCATGTCCGGCGAGCCTCCCTCTTCCGCCACTTGGGGAGAGGAACTTTCGGCCTGATGAAGGCCTGAAGTATCGGGATCGGGGTTGAGGTGACGGGGGGTAACTGGACGATGAATTGCTGGAATTTCTTCAGCAGAAACCTCATCATCACTGTCTTCACGGCCTTCCCACCAGTCAATTGATCTAATCCAGTCTTCCACGGTGCGTCGATTCGGAATATCAGCTTCGCTGGCCCTCATTGCGATATCAAATCGATTCTCCCAGTCTCTAGGAGCAACGATTCGGTCGTTGATGAAATATCCGGAGAGGGCATCTAGACGATCTGGGATTTCAGAAAAAGGAACATCGGATGGCAAGCTAAAGTACTCACGGATGCTGGCTACCATTGCTTGTCCCTCGGCTGAGGTTGGTGAAACCAATGGGGCATCTCGCGGGCTACTGCCGTCTGGACCGGCTGATGTCTCTTCGTGGTCAGTTGGTGTCGATATAGTTGGGATTGGTGAGGGAGGACGTTGCGCTAGGTACTCGCGTCTTACCTCGTCGAGTGAAGTCAGATCCAGAATTGACGGAGTTAAGAACATGTTCCTGAGTTCGTTTGCCTCGTTTCTGGTATTTCCACCCTCTTCATCCCCAGAAGAATCACTCTCGAAAACTGACCCTTGCGAGGGCTCATCAACGGGAACACTGGCAGCAGGAGTCGGTCGTGGTGAGTCTTCCGAGGAAGACGATCGCTCTTCGATTGTCTGGAGGCGAGCTGGTGGAGGAGATACCGAAGGAGTTGTGAGTCTGACCGGATTCGGATCCTCTCGACGAGCTAGGCTGTCTCGCATCGCTTGGGGAACTTCAGGAGCTATGATGTTAGACTCTGTTGGGGGACTTGGAATGCGAGGAAATCTTTCCAGAGTCGAGGTGATTCTCGGATGAACCTTCGAATCCCCAATCGTCTTTGCGATATCCGCACATGCCCCACAATCCCTCGGAGCCAAATCTGGCGGACCATGAATGCCATGGATCCTCTTCCAGAACTCCAACGCTTTCTCAAGCTCAGCCTCCGCAGCTCTCTCTTTGATTCGGCGGTCTTCCGACGCTTCGTCAACTTTTGCAGTTTTCGTCCGAGCCGAAACCCGAGAAGCACGCTGGGCTTTTTTCAGGGAAGCAACGGACTTCGAAGTCTCATTCATCGACAGCAATGCCACTGTCTCCTCCACGCCTTTGGCGGGAGGAGCGTGTTTCACTGCTGCCTCTGATTTTGGAACTGCCTCCTGGGATGCGGGGTTCGATAACTTGCGGCATGCTTCGCATTGCCAATCACTTCTTACGTTGATCGTTTTTGGGTGAAAGAAAGCGTTTTTGAATTTTCCCCATACTGTGTTTTTTCGCTCGGGCTTATTTTCTTCGACTGTTATGGTATGGCCGCAAATATACTTGGTGTTGGTGATTTGGTGAGACATGGCCAAGATGGCTTTTCTGGATTCTTATATCGATTGATTCTAGTCGTCGGATTTGAGCAGGAAGTTTCGAAGAAGTGACTGACATTTTAATTTTCCAGGAAGAAGCTCCATCATTTCTACGTGGCTTCTATTGTTTTGACGCACTTGTTTCAATCCATGTAACAATACTATTGTGTGGAACAGCTAGAAGGGACAAGTCCCCCCCGAAGAGAATCACAATTATGAGTGCATGACTCACCCGTTCCTTTGTCGAGTGCCAATTTCTTTGACTCTATCTTGTAACAGAACTGAATTGTCTAATTACTTTGAACTTGGAACACATACTTTTGTTCTCCACCAAAGACTTTGTTTTAAGTACCCTGATATTCCGTGTTTCTCAAAACAATAGAATTCCAAGCGATTTGGTTTGTGGTGTGAGAGTATCCATTCCTTTACCGCTATTCTGCAGTTTGTAACTAATGTCTCACTTGTTATGCCTCATTTTCTTAACTTAAAGTCGCTATTGCAGTGCATAATCGCGAGGAGGGTCATGTGCTTACAGGGGATGAGAGATCGCATCATGGATTCAATGTAATTTTTTTTTGGTGGCGGAGCCTCATTTGGATGCTGTTGCTGTGGCTGAGCTTGACATTTCTTATTTAGCCAGATGAAAGGTTACTTCCATTATATGAACCGCAGCATTCGTGCTACCTAGCCCTCAACATCAAAATTCACTCATCCGCCCTGACGATGGCGTTCAAAACTCAGACACAAATCACAAGGCATTCTTTCCAATGGTGAGCATGTCTCTACCTTCAGTTCTTACCACCCCTCCCCAAGAAAAGGTGTGAAGCTAACAATCCTCTAGCAAGGAAGAACCAGAAATAAAAACGCGAATACAATATCCAGAACGAAGAGATAACATCCAGAGATAAGGGAAGGGAAGATGTCGACTGGATCTCCGCAACGATCTAGTACTGAGATTGCCATTGGCGGCTATCTTGAGCCAACTTATGGATATCCTACGGCATTTCCTGACGCTTCAACTGGCCTGGAATCGGAGCTTGTTCAAGGAGACTCCATTGAAGAACAACCTACTCGTAGCCAACACAAACCATGGCTGTCTGGTTGGTGGTTTTGGGAAGTTTGCAGCGGCGTCCTGAGTCTTGCTTCCATGTCAGCTACATTATCAATTCTGATGGTCATTGACAACAAGGCGTTGAAGTTTTGGAAGTTCCCCATTCAGCCAAACGCACTAGTGTCAATATTCATCAGTGTTTCCAAGTCGGCTATGATGCTGCCAGTTGTCGAGTGTATCAGCCAGTTGAAATGGCGCCACTTCCGGGATAAACCTCGAGACTTATCCAAGATTCAGATCTTTGACGACGCAAGCAGAGGACCCTGGGGTGCCATAACCTTTCTATTTTTCTCGCGCGGGAAACTTCTTCTCCCATCGATCGGAGCGTATATAACTATTGCTGCGCTTGCAGTGGACCCTTTCGCGCAGCAGGTCATCCTTTTCGGGTCTCGAGAGAGAGAAATCAGCGACAATACTTCATTTACTCGAGTTTCACATATTTATGATATGAGCTCCCGGCTCGACAAAGCAAATCCTGGCCGGGTTTCAGGATATCTGGATGCCACAGTGGCAGGCTATATCTTAAACGGTATATATGATATTGAGACGCCACCTGTTGCTCAGTGTACAGGTAAAAGCTGTCGGTGGCCTACTTATAGGACTATGGCTGTCTGTAGCAGTTGTAGGGACGTTACCTTAGATACGAAGACGCAGTGCGAGATCGTTACGCGTGCAAGAAAGTGCACATACACTACGCCAAATTAATTTGTGTTAGATGTGGATTACGGGCACACGCTCTTTAACTCAACGGGGAAATTCAAGAATTATGGATTTGATGCATATGGTGGTGGAAGTCGGAGTCGGAGCCCTGATAGATTGGGCGTTTTCGGGACGGTAGAGCCTCCCCGCATAGACAATACCCCTCGATCATGGCCTCCTCCGTTTCCTCCACTGCACGAATGCGAGTTGTATTGGTGTATTCGGACATTTCACAATAGCTCCGAGGACCCAGAAGGATCAGAGACTACAGAGATGTTGAATACGTACGACAGCTTTTTGAAAATGGACGACAATCACTATCCTTACGTGATATTCACGGTCCTAAACAAGGAAACCAACCACAACGAGACGTTTGTTTATGATTACTGGGATCATGACGCAATTGGAGCCTTTTTGACAAGTCTCTTTACCATTCCAGAGTCCGGAGGAGGCATTTCGACCGCCATCTTGCAGGGCCCGGGGATCGAAAAATTATTTTCAAACATTGCTAACAGCATCACGAATGCCATTCGGAACGGACCGAATAGTACTAATATTTCCGGAACTACTTTGCGAGAAGAGACTTACTTCAAGGTTAGGTGGCCATGGTTGATACTCCCAATCACTTTAGTTGTCCTTTCAAACGGACTGTTGGCCTTCAGCATAATCGACAGCAAAAGGCACAATATTCCGATATGGAAATCATCCAGCTTTGTGATGCTTTTCCATGGAGGGGAGGGGGACGATAGGATTCATGGTAATATCAGTGCGCTTGGAAAGCACGAGATGCAGGAATTGGCAAACGGGGTACAATTGTAATTGAAAGAAGACGAACGCCATAGGTTGAGATTACTGCAGATATGAGCCCGAAGCTTTGGCAGCCACCTGTTGGAGACATGGTGGAATGCTAAGTGTGAATGTTGGCATTGCAGTATTACCCGGCCCAATTAGGGAGAAGCCTCTTCTTACAAGTCGCAGCTTATTTGAATCTAACATCAATCCCAGCCCGGTTGTGGTTGGGTTTGCTGACTGTACCAACACTTGCCGGTCAGGAAATGAGGCACAGTCGATGAGAACATTCGATTTATGAGTATTCTTTCAAACTGATGGGACTTAGACTAGTTAAAACACTATCACGTAAAAGAACAGTCCTCCCACAGATCAATCATGTCGAAACCAACCATAGTCCTCGTTCCAGGCGCCTGGCACAAGCCTGAAATCTACTCCGACGTTAAGGCCCTCCTCGGAGCTCACGGATACCCCACTATCGGCATACCGCTCCCCTCAGTCGGTGCTACTCCACCCAACGAAGACTTCACCGAAGACGTGACGGCCATCCGCAACTGCCTCACTCAACTCGTCTCGGAAGGAAAAGAAGTTGTTCTGGTTGTGCATTCATATGCCGGACTTCCCGGAGGTGAGGCTCCTAAGGGTCTAGGGAAGAAGGAGCGTGAGGCTCAGGAGTTGAAAGGAGGGGTCATCAGATATGTTGTTATTAATGGATTTGCGACCCCTGAAGGCTTCCAGCCTACACCCAAGGGAGAGTATTCTCAATTTCCGGCTTGGATGAAAGTTGATCTCAAGGTGAGAAAATGAACATGTATTCTATTCGCCATAGCTGAACACATGCCTCAGAGCGACATTGTCAGTGTCCTGCCAGAAGACGCCAAGAAAATTTTCTACAATGACATCCCAGCCGCCAAAGCTGACGCACTCACCGCCCAGCTTCTTCCCCAGAGCCTCAGCGTGTATTCTAGCACGGCGACTTACGCAGCTTGGAAAGATATCCCTTCGACTTTCCTAGCAGGTGATCTCGATCAAAGTGCCCTTGGCCCGGAAATGGTTCAGATAATGATCAAGGGAGCTCAGCAGATGGTACCCACGGCTTTTGATGTAATTGAGCATTGTAAGGAGGGAGGACATTGCTTGATGATTAGCTTTCCGGAGTGGACTGCGGAAGCTTTAAGGAGGGCGGCTGGAGAGAAGATTTGAAGAATGCAAGATCTGCTATGGACTTAGGATTCCTCCATCTCTGCGTTGTCTACGGTCGAGATGTTGCATCTTTTACTTTCACAAGCCTGACTCTATACTGAATCTTACCATCTTTGTCCCTCACAGCCCAAGTAATCCCATTCTGATTATTATCCCTCATAGTTGCCAGCGCATCAACCGTCATCGTCAACCAGCTTTCATCCGCAATCTCATACTCCATGTCCCCCTGCAAATCAATCACAAAATTTCCATACTGTCCCAGCCGCGCATACCCCTGGTTCACAAAGTCTCCTACCTGAAAACGCTGGATATTTACCGGTTCCAGGCGGTCATCGAGGTCGTAGATCAGACGAGCGACTTCAAAAACATTTTCGTCGCGTGGAATGCGCGCCGGGAAAGCGTGGATGGCTTGTACTTGGTCGATTATCACGAAGTTGCCGTCGCAGTTTTGGAATTGGTTGCCGTTCTCTAGGTGGTCACCATTACGTTTTTGTTGGGTCTGAGGGAGAGTTTGGGTGTACTAAATATAAATTAGAAAGTTGGAACGATAACTAACGAGTCTGCACGAGAACAGCCTGCCTTACCTCGATCGATTCCTTAACGAATTCCTTGGGAGATTTATTCTCAGTAACAGCATCATTCTAAGTACTTGTAAGCATTTTGAGCAGTGGACAAGTATTTCGTAAAAGACGTCGTTACCTCTTGGTAGGTGGGTAAGGAGGAAACAAAGGCTATGGCATATACGATAATCGAAAGTAGACGAATTTGCATTATGCTTGAGTAGTAAAGATCGTTCGGAAGGTCGTTGAATTTTTCAGTGCTGGTTGTTTAGAAATCGTGTCTTCACGGACGCAGGTGTTCAAGAAAGTTTGGACTTCTTTTGCGGACCCATTTGTGAATATATAGTAGACAAGTGTTGCTCTCCTCTATGTGTTCAGCTTTGGGTAACTGAATCATGGATTATTGCACTCCAAAGGATCTCTGGATCCTCAGGGAATCCTTCAAATTGTAATATTCAATTCCTTCTGCTGAAAATTTTCCGAAATCCAGGGAATCTCGGATTCGGTAAAACTTCACATATGCTGTTCTGGGTTTTACCTTAGTCATTTGTCATGAAAGTATGTTATTGTTAATAAATCGTAAAGATTTATAAGTAGTACATGCTTTTCGTTCAATCCTTCAAGTGTTTGAGGTCACACGAATACAGTCATGCACATTTGATCTGATATGAGAAATGAGATCAGCCAGTCCAGCCGAGCTGCATCCTTAAAGAGATTGTTGCTGGTAGTGTACATTTATTGGTGGCATCGTAATCATGCAGCTGTTTCGGCCCAGCCACCACACTCTCCAAGAGTTTGGGGAGGACGATACGGAGTCAGCACTAGTTAACAGCATGGAATCTCTACATTGAGGGCACCGTATTCATCTTAATCATTCGTCTCAACATTCTTGGCAAGCCGATTAGAATCTGGTCCTGCCCTCTAACTGAAATCTATAAGTAATGTCCAAATTTCAACACAACAACGAGCACCAAGAAACGGCCGCAACAGCTTCTCGGAGACTTGGTATATTTTATTAGACATCAACCCCCTCTCTGTCTAACCTAGTCAGAAACCGCCTCTATTATTCCATTTTACCTGCCTGCTACAAACGCCACAAAAAGTCATTTTCAAATATGAAATCGCTATTCCTCTGCCTGTCCCTCACGGCAACAACACTAGCATTCTCCAACATCCTTCGCCGCGCTGTTGATCCCGAGAATCTTACTGACATTACGACCATCAAGCCACGAGAAGATCCCCAATTCCCAAACTACTGTCCAAATTTCGGGGCCTGTGGCCAGGAGCCCTATCCCGCCTGTGACTCCGACGGCTGCGAGGGTGCAAACAGCTGGAACAACCATCTTGGACGATGCACGGCAGGGCCTCGAAACCACTGTCCTTGCGGCAGCGTCTGTGAGCCCGTAACATTCCTTGGACCGCCACTATGCGAGCATGGATGGAACCAGCAAGATGGGACGTTTGGCGTTGAGCAGTGGGGCAAATACAAGGGCTGCGCTTGTGCGAGCATTTGTCCGGACGATAAAGATATGCCTCACTGCTGGGATGCTGATTGTCAGGGCATTAATCAGCGGGATTTCGGTCCAGGAATATGTGCCTCGGGAAAGTTTGCGGGCTGCAAATGTGTTAGCACTTGTCTCACGAATGATATCGACTGTGGACACCAGGCGTGTCAGGGGATTGATAGCATATGCATGGTTAAGGGCCCATATTTAGGATGTAGCTGTGGCAGACAGTGCCCTTGGCGAAGTCCTATAAATTGTCTGGCGCTGAACTGTAATGGTTTAGATTCTGGCTTTTGTACAGAGAATAATTCTTTCAAGGACTGCCCGTGCCATACGGGGCCTATTACAAAATGAGCTAAGAATCAAATTTTATGTTTTAAATGTACCGGTTAAAAATTGAATTTGTATTGCTAGTCCAAAATTTTCAAAAGACTGAAAATTATTGACAGGAAAAGAACATGCACTTGAGGATTCTAGGTGCCACAGGACTAGACAATAAATCAGTTAGTGTCGCAGCTTTCTCGACTCACTGATAGGTCATGCCGCATTTGTTTGGCTGGAAGAGAGCGATCCAACTATCGATAGAGCAACATGCTGACCAAGACATCCCACTTTCCTATTCCGAACCAATAACTCCTCGGCGGTATTGCTATGTCTTGTCCCCAACTCGAGACATCCAATTGAGAATCGTAAGGTTACTGTAGTATTCCAGCCAGTGAATATCGACCGCGCCATTGGATCCAGAAAGCCACAAATCAATCATACGGAGGTAATCAGGCTAAGTGCACTTTCGACATCCTGGACATGAGTCAAAATCCCGCACATCATGGAACCCATCTTGATTCGCAACCCGCAGAAGGAATGGGCGGCGACGCAGCTCTTTGCCAACCGGCGACGGCTCAGGCTTTCCCCCCCAATCTGGCGAGAAATCATTGAATTCTCTCCTATCTCAAAATCTTAGAGTCTTACTCGAGTAGCTACAGGGCCCTCAAGAATGTCTTCCGAAATGGGGCACGACCTAGAACCCCTAAAGGGCCCCAAAGAGATCGATATCACCCTGTAAGCGCCTTCACTGACATCCTGGGCCTATATCTCATCAGTCTAGTCGGTGTTCGATGTCGAATCTCACCTATTTTCAAGTTTCTGGGACCCAGAATAGCTGCGATCACTGGATGTTACGAATGTTACTTCGAGCTTGCGAAGAAATGGAAATATCGGGATGGGACTGAAAAGATGCATGCAGAATACGGTACTGTACACACCCGAAAACAACTGACTATGAAGCTTTTGATATCGATTTATCTTCAGACTTCTTCGGCGGCAGAAGTACTCGACGGCTCGAGAAAAGAAAGCCAGCCATTACTGCATTGGGATTCGAAAGGAAGTTCATTCCGGCTCCCAAAGAAATCTTCGAAGGCGAGAATAAACTTTCGTGGGTCACTCCACAGACGCACATGATCCGCTATTCCACTGATGTCCATCCGCCCGCCGAAACCTCATAAAGCGTCGAAAGCCGTGCCGTTTGAGACACGCCCAGGGCCCTAGAACTTTGATGGCGCGGGAAAGATCGTTCAACTGGAGCATGCATTTGTTTATACTGGAAATATCATTCGCGAGATGTGTTGTGTGCACTCTTCAGACATTGTGGATCGTTCGGCCTTTGAACCTCACTGGAAAGAGAATTATACCTATGTTCTTTCGACGCGAAGCTCAGAAAAATCGGGAACCTGATGACAGGAAAGGAAGCAAACCGAACAGGTGCACAAGGAGGAAAGTCATAAATCCTATCTGTACAAAATATCACCACCAAAGCCCTCTAGCTTTCTCTTCCATAAAATTCAGTGCGGCCGCAATCGATCACACATGACTGTTCCTCATCCCATGCCGTGGATATTTAGGTTCTCTTCCCTCGTTGTCGAAGCATACTGCTGTTGGCTGGTGTTTGGATACCGGCAGCCAGGGCCTGTAATTCGGAATGAGAAGTCCCTGTGTCCCCAGCCGTAGAAGATGACTCTTCTGGCGAGTTTGTGGGGACCTCTACTGTAGTGACATTTGCTAGGCTCTGTATCTCTGCTTGCCTGTCTCGAATCATCTGCAGGAAGGTGTCACTGGTGTCTGTCTGGTTTCTCGCTTTTCGAATTCTGATCACCGTAGTTGAAAGCTCATCGCATATCCTTAGGCAGTCCTCAAACCTATCCTGCCGTTTGTAGCACTCAGTCAAGTTCCAGAGTGCATCAAACCTATCAGGATGCTCACCCGCAGCGGCCCCTGCACTACGATATCTCTCCGGTCTTGAAATATCGGTTAAGATGTCCTCCGCTTCCGTGAATCGACCTTGCTTGATGAGAATCTTTGCAAGATGGCTTTTGCCAGCCAGCACGCCCAAGTGATTTTCCCCCAGGTGTCCAGCAGCTATTGGCAGTAGGGATCGAATGATGTCTTCCCCTTCCGTCAACTCGCCCATTGCAGCTTTGATCCTTCCGAGATTGCATTTAGCGAGCCAGGTGTAAGGTTGGTGCTCGCCGAGTTGTTTCGTGCGTTCCTGCATAACGAATTCCATGTCCCTGTGGGCTGTACTTAGAATTTGGGAGCCGACTTCCTCATTGTTCTCGAGGAGCTTTGTACCAAGTTCCAGATTCGTTACTGCTAATGCTTCAACTGCATTCAGTGTCTCAAGATTTGCTGGCCCTAATATTGTTTTCAGACCCTGCACGGCTCTTTCTTGGTGCTGTTTAGCCTCGTCATAGCGAAAGCAATACCAGAGTGTAACACCAAGATGCCCCAGAGCATGAAACAGAGCTGCGTCTTTTTCTGAAAGGAGGGATTCCATTCCCTTGATTGCAGTTTGATGCAGCTCTATAGATTCTGTGAACCGGCCTTCTAGGCGGCGGCTTTCACCAAGTGCATCCATGACCTTGAGAGTTCGAGAATGAGTAGGTCCTAATGTCTTAAGACATATCTGCAATACCTGCTGTTGTAACTCTGCGGCTTCCGCTGCTCGAGCTTGCTGTCGCAATGTACCCGAGAGCGCGAGAGTGATATCCATGGCCCTTGGATGGTCAGCACCTCGTATGTTACAGACAAAATCCATCACTACTCGTTGACGTTCCTCAGCCTCCTGGAAATAACCACATTGTGAAAACACAAGGCTCGTCTTTGCTAGCCGCAATGCTTTCTGCGAATGGATGCCAGACGACACTAAAGTTGGCGGCCACAGTCTCCGAAGACTTAATTGGTTTCTCGAAAATTCCTTTTTGATCCTTTCTTGGAACTTTTCTACCGCGATTAGATGAGGTAAAAGCTTCCTAGGCAAGTCGATGTGGGAATCAACAGTATCGCTCAATGGTGGAAGCAAAATGCATCGCGAAAGTGTTGTCATTGCTACCTCACACCAAATAGCTTGGTCTCTGGTAGCCATTTAGGGTCTTTCGCGTACCCAGGTGTGAACTAATGGATGCATAGAATAGCTATCAGACGTTTCATGATGAGTTATGAGTGACAGTCGTTGTAGCTCATGCAAAGCCTTCCGTAGTCGAACATTATTGTCATCTGAAGCAACGGAGAGTTCAGCATCTCGTAGAAAAGTTGGCAGAATAGTTTGGCTCCTATCAGCGAACAAAAATGCAAATGCTTGAAATACTCGAGTACGAAGGTATCTGGACCACGAAGCAGGTACCCATGTGAGTTTCAAATCACCAATGCTGGTGGTGTCTTCTTCCTCGGCCTCCTGGGACTGTGTAGTTCCATTCAATACCTCTCGTTCAATCCTTGAATGTTCAGAGGCTGCGACAAGAATATCGAAAGGTATATTCTCATGGTGAAGGAATGAAAAGAGTTGGAGTAATTGAATGGCATCTTTGAACCTTTGGTAGTTCATGGCTTCCAGTCCACGATATAAGATTTCATAGCTCGAATAGATCTCCATATATTCCTCCATGTTGCCATTGTTGTTTTGGGGTCCACCTGCAACGCGTTGATTCTGGCGTATTATTTGCCAACTTCGGTCATAATAGGAGAGATAGTCATTGAAGCTGCAAAACTTTGCTTTGATAGCATTTCCTGCATGGACAAGAGCCAACGGAAGCGCCCCCAAAGCCTTAGAAATTGTTGTCGCTAGTTGTATCGTGAGACTTGTATGTGGACGTTGGTAGTCGGCTGCTCTAAGCAGGAGCTCACTGGCTTCGTCGTCCTCCAATCGCTCGAATTGATAAAACCGCTGACCGATCGTACCATGGGTCTTGATGTTTGGATTGCGGGTGGTAATAAGTATGAGACCCTGTCCACCATCAGGAAAGCACCTTTCTAATTTGGAATCGTCGATATTGTCGGCATTGTCAATGAGCAGGAGCCAAGGACGATCGCAGCTCGAAAGCCAGCTTTTCGCAGCTCTTTCGTTAGGATCGACTCCGCAAAGCTTAGCAATTGTCACGAAGCTTTGTTGCGCGGTATCTTGAGAACTAGCATCGATTGTAAAGACGCCCCAGAACCTGTAAAGCTTAGCAGTCATAGAGGTAAGTTTATGTGAGTGAAGCTACCTTTGTTTGTTGTCCGAGGCAAATTTGCAACAGAATTGAGTCTTGCCCGAGCCACCTAGGCCAAATACTACAAATCGTTTCTGTATCGCGCTAATCTCTGAGGAGGAGAATGATAAGTCGAATGCTTCTCTCAAGTTATCCAAGTATAACTTTCTGCCAGTGAAGATACTTGTGACAGTCTTGGGAGTATCGAAATGCTCATTTAATTTGAGAGACGAGGCCACGGCCGTTGCTGAGCTCAAGGAATCACTCAGCTGCTTGGACTTAGGCTTATCTGGAAGCATTTATTGATGGAAAGAGGAACTTACTAGCTCCCTGTTGATCAACGGAAGTCTCGATTGTAAAGAGGCGATCTGCCGGTGGAGCTGGAAGCCTATCAATTGAATGTTCTCAGAACCTCTCTTTGTATATATTCTAGGATGGTCAACAATCAATTCAATACCGTGAATTATCGAGTACTCACAAGTTAAGCATTGTCAACGAGATGTGGAGATTTTCCCGATGGACTATTAGCTGAAGTCGCGCTTGGTCGAGCTCTCCGTCCTTGCTATGCTTCCTCATCTGTTTCGCAATACCATCTCGCCATCCAGTTACCTTCTCACCATTCTTTCCAATAACATTCAGTAGTGTATTGTATAGTTTTTCAATTGTCGCCTCACAGTTCTGCAGGTCCCTTGCAGTGTTTCGCCACAACTCGCGATCCCCAGCTGGTACTTTATCAAGCGATTCCGGTGGCAAGTTACCTATTTCAGCTTCGTACAAAAGCTTTATCGAGTTGTTGACAGCGTCGAAAGCATTGATCTCGCGCAGTAAAGACGCAATTTCGCCTTCCACGAACTTTGCTGCTTCTTGAACATCTCTGAGGTATTTTCCAACCCGCCAACAGACATCCACCAACGAAGTAACACCCACCACGATTGAGAATGGATCCATTGGTCGGTACCAGTGAGCTCATCGGTTTGATATTCTATCGTATAGTTCGTAGCAGAAATCTGCGAATATCGAGGGCTGGGGGAACTAAAGCCGATTAATTCTCGAGGCAACGCAATGACTCGAAATCGATCCAAGCGTCTGAACAACTGTCTTTCAAAGGTGTGGCATATGAAATTGGTAACGGTTACGATAGCAATCATTGACCATCATGTTGTGCAACCCTTAGCAGTGGCAGACGGGTTCAGGCATAGTCATGGATGCACTGATACAGTGCGCGTGCAGAGTACTTCGGCGAACAGGGAGGCCCCGAAACTTGACCAAAATATAATATTGCAGTTCGGAAGTGCTACCAAGATTTGGCGGTAAGGTTGGCTCACATGCTTGGTGGACACAGGAGGTTCGGATGCTAAGGTCTTAGACTTTGATGCGGGACTTCGGGTAGCGAAACCAGGGCTTACAGGATTGAGGAAGTAAATTATGCGGAGGTTTAACAGTGGAAACCATCAGCCAGCAAATCTGAGACTAAATTGATGATGCCCAATGCAAGGTAGATAATGAATAGAACTCGCAGGCAGGCGATAGAGATTGATTAGTTCGAATTCGAATGTTTGTTTGATCTGAGATGGGCCTGGAAATATGTATTACCTAAAGCCAGAGAGCTACATTACAAGCATCATTTACGAGGAGCGTGGCTCTCTTTGCTGCAGGCAGCCGTGACGTACGAAATCAGCACGGGCGCCAATCCTTCTCGTAAGTGGCCTGTTGTGGGCGATAACTTCCTTTTGAAGAGGTTCTACGACATGTTATAAACGATGAACGAGAGTCGTCGCCTATAATAGAAGATGATAGGGTAGAAATATTAATACACTGCCGCTTGGCGGCTGCATGGATTCACCTCGCTACGGAGGTAGTGTGCCACAATTTCAGCCCAGCCCCCATATGCGCATTCTTTCTTAGAATGCAAATGTTGCGGTGACTTCATATTCTTAAGAGTCATTTGGTACCGCGAACTCGCGGGTTCCCTTGCAATTTATACAGCTGACCGGAAACATGGTTTCCATCCTTTCAATCATCCAAAGCAGCTCACCTCAACCGAGTCTGCGTGTTGTCCTTGGCACACTTTTGCTCGTATATTTCGGCTATGTCTGGGGCCGGAAGCGTCGTCAATACCAAGTAAGTTTACAAAAGCCTATGATCACAATAAGGCTCTGGTCTAAACAGGTTTGTAGGCAGATCAATCACTTGCGGAACAAAATGGGTGTCTTCCTATGGAAACGCTCTTGCCCTACAAGTGGCCGTTTGCATTAGACATTCTCAAGCGGCAATACGATGCCCTGCCGTCTCAGCGTCTCCTAGCTTTCCAAAGCCAGTATTTCAACGAATTAGGGCTCAACATGCAACTAATGCTCTTTGGTCAAACGGGATACATGACCATCGATCCAAAAAACATCGAGGCTATTCTATCAACGCGGTTTGAAGACTTCGGCCTCGGCTCGCGGCGTGAAGGTTTATATCCTCTTCTTGGGGAAGGTATTTTTACTCAGGATGGCCGCGCATGGAAGCATTCGCGTGAAACTCTTCGGCGGCAATTTGTACGGATGCAGTACCAGAACACAAAGGTGTTTGAGAAACATGTTGATGATTTGATCGAGAGCATATCCTCTTCGAGCGGCATTGTTGATTTGCAGCCAGCGTTTTTTCGCTACACCCTATCTACGACAACATCATTGATCTTGGGGGAAGCTACAGATGTTATTGATAACACTGATCAATCTATCATAGATCATGACACGTTCGCGAAGAGTTTTGACTATGCATCCATGATTTCAGCTATTCGATTACGGCTCGCAGACTTTCACTGGTTGTACACGCCACCAAAATTTCAAAGAGCTTGCGACGATGTCAAAGCTTATGCTGATCATTTTGTAGCTATAGCACTGAAGGATCTTGCCAAGAAAGGAGAGGAGTTTGCTTTGGCACGTCACCCGTTCATTGTGGATCTATTCAGAGAACTTAACAGCGCATCTCGAGTGCGAGACCAGCTCATACACGTTCTCATTGCCGGGAGAGATACAACGGCATGCTTAATGTCATGGACCCTGTAAGGCCCTTTTCCCGTCGAACAATTTAAAGAGAGAAGTACTCCAATATTGACGTTTGGGATCATCAGCTTTCTTCTCGTACGCCATTCTCAAGCATTCGATCGCTTGTATCAAGAGGTCAGAACGGTCTCGAAGGACGGGGTGGAAGTCACCAGGGCTCTAATAAACAAAATGCCTTTTCTCAAATGTGTTTTAACTGAAAGTAAGTCTATCATTCAATTGATTTCGGCATCAATTCCTCATCAATCTTCATAGCAACGAGATTATATCCTCAACTCCCCGTCAACGTCCGTATTGCGACGAAAACGACAATTATTCCAAGTGGTGGTGGCCCTGATGGCCGCTCTCCGGTCTTACTCCCAAAGGGAACCGGCATCGGCTGGTCGACTTACCATATGCATCGCAGTCCTACCATATGGGGTCCGGATGCATCCGAATTTCGTCCTGAGAGATGGGAAGACACAGATCTTGAAAAGAAAGTGGGCTGGGGCTTTCTCCCATTCCATGGGGGTTCTAGATTATGTCTTGGTAGTAAGTAGGCTCGAATGCACTGATTTCTTTCGTTCTGCATCAAAAAGTTCTTCGGGAGCGGTGACTGACTCTCATCGTTTACAGAGGACTTCGCCTTGATGGAAGCCTCATATGCCATCGTTCGCATACTTCAAACATTCCCGAATATCAGATTACCGCCTGATATTCCGGTCGAAATGACGGGGCAGGAGCGACAGAATCTTACTATTGTAGTGTCAAGCGCTGAGGGTTGCAAGGTACTACTTGATTAATATCAAAATCAGGATTATAGGAGGAAACATGTCTACTGCGGCATATTCAAGGGACGAGCTTGGGTTGCGGTCTACAACCAGCGAAGGACTAGTCAGCTCCGGCCGAGGAAAATATGCCACCACACTTAAACAGCCAAAAGCGCCCGATTCCTTTTAATGGACATTGACGGATAAATATGTCCTGTGGCCGGGACGGAGAGGCTACTTTCATAGAGTAAACATTTTGGTTTCGGCTACCCTTAACCTGGAAGATTCTCAAAATTATGGCCCCTTGAAACTCGTACCCAAACCTTCTTACTCTCATAACATAATTCCAAAATTGTGAAAGATCCAAGTTTCCCATCACGAATCCTGCTTTTTCTTCTACTGGCGCCTTTTCCGAGGATTGGACTTCTTCCCATATTTCTCGTCTAGAAGCGCTGCCTCGTCTTCGGGAGCCAATGTAAGAATAGAGTCGATCAAAGACTGCCAATCTTTCTTATCCTCAAATTGAAGATTCATGGCCAGGGGGGGCCGCCCATCACGATGCCTCCTCTTGTAAGAGTCGGAAACCGGCTGGTTACGCATGTCAGTGCGAGATTGCCATTTCTGATCCCTATATAATTGTCCTTTGCCGAGATCTAGCCATTGAGTAACGAACAGTACGCTGCGTTGCCAATCGTATTCCTTTTCATCAATTCGAAACTCGGTGAAGCAGGAATCGCATTTTTTAGCATATCCTGAATCTATTCTCTCGTCTGAGAGACAGACCTTCTTTGTTTCAATACTGCTGATACGGTAATGTGGACATATTATGTCGTTCACCCGCCAGGCACCCCGGGTCAGTGGGCCGCGGCGTTTCCGTCGTAGCCAAATACTCTGTTGACGTATAACCAAAGATCCATTCATTATTTGAGCCACAGCGCTGGTCTGATTCACGTAGCCATCCCGTTGTTCGGTCAACGGTTTCAAAGATAATTTTTCCAGAAGCTCGGTGGTGTCGCGGCCGGTGCGATGAAGTTTCATGACTTTTTGGAAGTCGACATGACTGAAATTCGAGTGCATACCCGTCAATTCTTTCAGTTCACTATCAAAATTATCGCAACTGGGATGGTCATAATACGGTTTGCATGCGTTATGATAGCCAGCACAAGAAACCTGACGGGACGGGATAAGAGCCTTGACAGGATGGAGAACATGGCAACGGCAGCATGATATATAGTGAGGTAGATCCGCTTCTAAGAATTCGAGAAAATTTTGACGATCATAGACGTTTGACTTCTCTTTCAGATATTGGATGTAGTCCGTGTCCAAACCCTGGTAGATGCGGCGACAGGTGAGGGCGAACAGGGCCTTGGAGATGGGTGAGAGATATGTGGCAATATGGCGGAGGGTTTCCAGCGGAAATTTATCAAGCGTGGGCAGCTCAAGGCCATCGAGTCTGGGCGTGGGCTCAGATGTAATACTGAGCTCTGACAAGGCCGAAGCCGCAGCTGAGAGAGATGCCGGAGGCTCTGCCTCGAGATGTTGAGCCATTGGGATCCTGGTTTGGCGACCTTGATGAAGTTTTGAAGATGAAATCGACGTTTTTTAAGTTCTTGAAATTTTTGGACGGCGGAGAAGTGTGGATGATGTCACGCTACTACATCATTGCTTCCGGTACCATGGTAAGGGAAGGAAGCTACGATTAGCCTGTTTCCAGAGCCGCATAACTCTGAATTTGACCATTGATTTGCTAGGAAGAAACACAAAGGACTTGCGAATAAGAATGTGAGGGCATAGACTGAGCCCTCACGGCTTCTTCGCACAACCACGCGTCTTTTGGAGCAGAAAGACTCAGTAGATACGAAACAAACCTGCGAAAATGCAAAACAATTGAGTTAGATACAGCACGTAGCTCCAGAACTACCGGAAAGAAGCTGACGCTGCTAATAAAAGCCCTGGTGTAAGTTTTCCCGAAAAGCGCAAGCACAATACCAGCTCATCACTAACAAATCTAGTTTCTAAGATTTTACTACTGAACAAAGTCTATAGCCTCGACTCGCCTCAAACAACCTTATAATGCTTAAACTCTCTCGTCTTAACGTTCCTCTCAAACATAAGATCAAGATCCTCATACGATCTCCCCTTCGTCTCAGGAACGCGTAACCAAGACCAGACGAAGGAAATCGCCGAAAGTCCCCCTACTCCACAATCAGCAAACAAGACTCAAGCAGAGGAAAGGAAAGCACGTACCGAAAAAGAAGCCCAACTTCCCCCTCATATTCGCCTGATCCGGATTAATCATATACGGAATCGCAACCGTCATCACAATCCCCATCAACGCCTGTTACATTAGCTTTGAATTTCGATCTTCAGAGTACACAATTTCTTACCTGCACCGCCGTCGCAACCGCAATCGTCCTCCCCCTAACCTTCGTCGCACTAACCTCACAAATAATAGCAAAACAAACCGGTCCAATCGTCAAATCATACACCCCATTCCAAACCACCATAATCGTACTCTGGGCCCAAATCACGCTAGGACGGTTCTCGTAATTGGGAACGCAGTCGAGAATGGCGATGAGGAACATCATTAGGGAGAGCGTTGCGAGACCGACGTTGTAGATTCGCCGGCGCCCGAATTTCGAGAGGAGGATCCAGGAGAGGCAGGTTCCGAGAAAACCGACGGCTAGGTAGCCGACGGACATGTCGAAGGCTTTGGAGCCGGGGAGACCGGCTACTGTGGGGGATGTTAGGGGGTGTGAGATGGGTAAAGGGGAGGACCTACGTTTGAAGAAATAAGTTGCGTAGCCCACGAGGTAGATGCCGCTGAATACTTGGATCGTGTAGACGCCGATTGAGATCTCTGTTCGTCGGAGATTGATTTGCTTGAAGCAATCCCAGTACGTAGTACCAGTTTCCATTTCCAGTTCCAGTCGATCTGTTTCAATCATCATTGCCAGAGTAGGTTTGTTGTCTACTTCCTTTGAAGATAAACGATCTAGTGACTTTTGAGCGTCTTCTAGTCTGCCTTTTCTTACTAGCCACCATGGCGATTCTGGGGCAAACGGACATGCGATTAGGATGACGAGGGGCCAAAGCCATTGGATGGCAAACGGTGCTGAATACGCCCAGTGATTGTCGAGCCTTTGAGTACCTGCTATAACGCCGTTTGCGAGAAGCTGGCCCATGACGAAGCAGAGATTGATGTACGCTGTGAGATGACCTCTGAGAGCGATTGGGCATACTTCCGAGGCGTATGTTGGTGCTATAGTTGCGTAGGTGCCGAGGATCAGACCTCCGAGAAGCTCTCCGGCCAGCAACACTTGCAATGAGCGGGCGAAAAACTGGATGCTGCCAGCAGAATCAGCACACTCTCCTACAAACCGCGCTTCTCTAACACCTGAGTACTCACAAAATACACCCCGCAGTCCCAATAACACAAGCCGCAAAAGTCTACATCAACCCCCAAAATCAGCCTCTCTTTTATCCCCACTCTCCACCACCCCTCCTGAATTTCACAAACTCACCCATTTCCTCCCATACCACTCCATCGGAAACCCCGCCGCCAACGCCCCCACAACCTGCCCAATAGGATTCCCCATCCCCAGCCCCGTCTGCCACGGCGCACTAATAATCCACTCCCCCTCAAACTCATAGCCGAAATCCCTCTGAAACGCCGGCGTCGCATACAAACTCCCTAGTAACTGCGGATCGAAAGCCGTCATTATGATACCTAGGGAGAAGAACATAGACCATGCTACGGCGGTGGGGTAGAGACGTAGGGCTGCGAAGAAGGATGTATTTTGTTCTGTTTCCATGACGTGGTGGGACGAGAGGCCGATTTCGTGGATTGAAGGGTCTTTGATGACCGTGCCTGCTTCTTCGGATTTGTCCATGTTGAGTTATTGTTGTGAGTATAGACGGGATAAGTGAGGGTGTTGGAAGTCAGAGTGTGAGAGGAGGGGATGGAAGGGAGGTTAGTCTTTAAGCTTTCAGATATGGAGAACCATCCCGTATCTTAGCAAAGGAGAACCCCATCATTGGACCGAGATGTGGAGTCGCGATAGCTAACTTATCTCAAGCATTCAGGGTTCTTGTGTTTCCCCATCTTTGCAACGTTGCTAGGGGCGGGGATGGCTTGGCGGCTTGATTTGGGAAAGGTAGTGATATGACCCCTGTTTCTTCGGCCTTTCGCCGGGTTTGCCGTGTTCGCCGGCAATATGTGGAGTAACCTAACTCACTAAGTTACTGTGGCATTGGGGCACTGAACTTGGTGATGCTGTTATCAGTCCTTTCGGTGGCTGAGATGAACTTTGAATGAATCTGGCAACCTGGGTTTGAGGGCGTGAATTACAGGTCGGCAAATATACACACGGTATCGGATTAATTGCAGTCGCAAGTCTGATGAGGCCAATTGGTTTGATGCAGGTCTTGATATTTGAATTTGACTCGAGTCACAAGTAAAGATTCGCTGTAAAAACCTTTGAGTATCCAAATTCTCAGAAGTGGGTAGCCCTTGGTGGTGGATAGCCAAGATGATATTGCGGATTTGGGACTATGATGACATGTATATCGTCTCGACGCCTTATTGCTTCGCATTTAATGTAGAGTTTATGACTGGGCCACTGCCGCCGCAAGCTCTCGTTCCTCTGGATCTTGATCTCCTGCCGTTCCATCTTCAAACACATGCTTCGCATTGGAGTCGTTCAGTGTATTTTTCTCAGGATGGTAACTCCTCTCCAAAACTCTGTACCGACTATGCACCACATCCGCGTCGACATAAGTACCCTTCAACCACCTCTCACCTCCAAGCGCATCAAATTGCTTTCTTCCGTGCAGTATCCGGCGATTGTTGAAGATTACACACTCCCCCTCTTGAAGTCTGTACTCCAGTAGATTTTCCTCCTTCTCGGTCTGTTTTGCAAACGCTCGTAATGCGTTTAAGAACCCATTTGCCCCTGTGGAACCCTTGGTGTGAGGAAGCAGATAATTGGCTTGAAATGGAGGCGAATAATTCATATATCGTATCTTCGCTGGCTCTGCTGTCCGCCCGCGAGATTCCTTTCGCTCTAGTTCGATGACAGGATGTGTGTGATAATAGTGTTCGCCCGCATTCTTGTACTGATATGCAACTGGGGCATGTGCCAAAAAAGCCTGTTGTCCCTCATGAAGTTTCTTGGCTGCATTAAAGGCATCAGCAAAAAGAGATGCTCCTCCTTCCGCAGTACTCTTGAGACAGTGAAGGAATTGGAAGCCAGGAGGATCTGCCATGTATAAGAGATCCATGTGGAGTCCCAGGTGTTTGGCGGTGTACGCGACGTTTTTGGCATCAGGAACAGATTTGACGTCCCATGTCCGTCCGTAAAGTGAGTCTCGGATGTTGCCAATCCGAAGAGCAATGTCTTCTACTGACTTTTCCGACCCTGGTACATTCCGAACAATCATCAGGCCCTGCGTCAATAATAACCATAGCGCTCTCCAGAGACTTTTGTCGGAATTCATGTAGTCTTCAAAGTCAACAAACTCCAGCTGCTTCTTCATTTTGGCCGTATCCCACAATACGGCTGTATCTGACACTCGGGTACGATCACGAATGACTGAATCATTTCCATAGTAGTGGAGCGCTGATTCGGCGAAGACAGTGATATGGTCTTCCCCGAATCCAGGTACATCGTCATTCCACTTGAGACGCATCTCTCCGTTCCTTAGAGTCTCAAGGGATTTTATTGTGATGCTTGAAGGGATGTCTGTCGTTTGAAAGTTCTTCTGCGTCGAAGAAGGATCAACGCACTGCGAGCAGGTGCAAGCATCTCGAAGCAAGGCTGGTTGAAAGTATTTGCCGTCGACTATTAAACCACCGGAAGGTCTGTGTATGCTAACAGGAAGCACAGGATCGGGCTGGTCCAAGCTTGCTAGCAAAGACGGTCTTTTGTAAGTTCCTGGGCTCTGGAAAATCCGCACTGCTGGGTGCACTGCGGGCTTTTTTATAGCTTTCACTGCGCGCGCGTGGTCGCCAGTGCTTGCTTGTACGCGACGAATTACAGACACTTGCCAGTTCGCGTATTGTTCCGTCACTGGTACTTTAGATGAGTACGGATGCGGGACACCTCCGACTCCTTGTATTCGACGAACTACAGACTGATCATTCTTCAGCTTCCGATCAGTCTTTTGATCCCAGTTCTCGTGTCGTCTCCTCACGGCTGGTTTAGATGATTTCGGTCGCGTGATGGTTGGCGGTCGGGTGAGAACCCCTTTGGAGCCATCCAGAGGAGAGCCAAAGACTGGAGCAGCATCGTTGTAGCGTCGAGACGATATTTTAAGACCGTAGCATTTCGCCTCGATTTGGGTTCGTCTAAGCAGACTGGATCGTAACATCCTGTAGGCCGGTCTGTCACGTGGAGGTGCTTGCCGGAGAGAATTTGATATTGAGGGCAGGAGGCAAGATGATATGTTTGTCGACAAGGAAGCCTGCTACCGACTGAGTGAGGAAAGATTTAACCACATAGCTTTAATATGAAGCTGCGCAAGTAGATTGTCGGAGTTATGGAAAGCGCAAGTTTCGATGTTACTGATGTTAATTTTAGGACGATGAACAGCCGAACATATCGTCCAAGCAGAGCCAAAAGCGGCAGCCGAATTAGATTTGTTCTGCGCGACTTAAACTTCGGAACCAGTGCCGCTTTGCATCTGCATCACAAGACGACTTTCCCAAAACGAGCCCATGGCGGCGCCTCAAGCCGATGCCGATGCCCTTGCAGCTTCAAAAACAAAAGTTGACCAGCCCGAGCATAGAGGCACAAGAGCTACCCTCAGCGCGCGAATTGTGTCTGGAGCCAGCAGATGCATGTCTGGCAGCGGAGAGCACCTGAAGGATGAGGTGAGAATCACTACTTCAATTGAAAATATTCCCCGCTGATGCTTTTCAGGGTTCCAAAACCCAGGTTGTTGTCGCTGGAGCTACAGCTGGGTTGATCGCAAGGCAAGCTACAAATCTACCTGTATGGAGGAGAAGGAGCCTTGCTAACTCTCAGCTGCAGATTTGTGATTGCCCCTCTCGACGTCGTCAAGATCCGTCTCCAATTGCAAACGCATTCCCTATCTGACCCGCTTTCGCACCGGGATTTGCGAGGTTCCCCGATATACAAAGGCACGCTTCCTACGATCAAACACATATTACGAGAGGAGGGCCTCACAGGACTATGGAAGGGCAATATCCCCGCGGAGTTGATGTACGTCTCGTACAGCGCTATACAGTTCACGACGTATCGTTCGGTGACTCTGGGCCTGCATACTGTGTTTGGAGAAAACAAAATTCCTGCCGCGGTGGAAAGCTTTATTGCTGGAGCCAGTGCAGGAGCTGTGTCGACTACTGCCACATATCCACTTGATCTCCTGCGGACTCGATTTGCTGCTCAGGGAACTGAGAAGGTCTATCATTCTCTCGCCGCGTCCATTCGCGAGATTGCGCGCAGTGAGGGCCCTCGAGGATTCTTTCAAGGTCTTGGTGCGGGGGTAGGACAGATAATTCCGTATATGGGATTGTTCTTTGCCACGTATGAGACCCTGAGATTACCCATGGGGACTCTAAACATGCCTTTCGGGTCCGGCGATGCTACAGCCGGAGTCATCGCATCGGTGATCTCGAAAACCGGTGTGTTTCCTCTCGACCTGATTCGGAAGCGGTTACAAGTTCAGGGTCCTACGAGATCGAGATATGTGCACAAGAATATACCCGAGTACAAAGGAGTATTTAAGACAATGCAAAATATCATCAAGGTGGAAGGAACAAGAGGACTCTACAGAGGGTTGACAGTCAGGTGAGGGTTCTTCCACTACTTCTATTGGATTATGCTGACAAGATCAAGTCTTTTGAAAGCTGCTCCAGCGAGTGCCGTAACCATGTGGACTTATGAGAGGGTATTGAGGATTTTGCTAGACATGGAGGCTACAGCAAATGCTGCGGCAGACTGAGGGTACTGCGGTAGGCACATACGGGCGAACTTCACCCACAATATAATATATCGCCTGACCTACCGGGCAGTTTGGAGTGTCCTTGGGGGCATACATAAAGTATGCAATTAGACTAAGCCGGGCGTTGAAGTAACATACCCCTGTATTCCCTGTATTTAAAGATAGACCGAGATGGAACTCTTCAATTGGATCCGAATTGCGGTGAAAATATTACTTTTCTCACAGAAATATTCTTACCAGCGAATCGGGGTCTTTGCTGGGAATCCCCGCCCCCTGTCTCGGTGGTCGCCTTTCTCGTGCATGCAGCCTCACAGTCAGCCTTGCATTTAGTGGCACCCCCCCTGTGCAGCCTTGCGGGCCGCATTTATCCGATGCGCCGGGCAAATGGAATGCTGCACGTCTCGCGCTTCTCCGTTCCCGCATCGAGGCAGATGCACAAGCACAAGACTTCACGAGCAGGCCAAAGACATCGTGATCCACATTTGCTGCTCCCCTCCCCTTCCCTTCTTCCTTTGGTCAGTTGCCGCTTTCCCTTCTCACAGTTACACGAAGCCATGTTTCCCTCATAGCTTCTCTTCGCTCCTTCCTTCATCTCGTCTCCCAAGACTTTCTTTGTTTAGTTGTTCCCGCCCTCTTGCCTTGCTCGACTGCTTGCATGTGATCGTCTGACAGGATCCTTTGACACACCACCACCTCGAAAAAAGATAATGCAGCCGCCCATTGCCCCTCCCCGAGTCGAGGAGATTCTTGCTCCCCTCCTGGCTTCTTTGCCTGGCGCTTCAATTTCTCCAGAACCTCCGACTGCGCTGCTGCCTCTCCTTTCACCAATTCTGCGGCAGCGGGTACAGCTGTTGTCAGCCTCGAGTCAGGATCCATGGCTGCCGCTTCTCTGCTGGGACAGCACGAAGACCTCGCAGTTGGAGCAGGCTGTTCATAATGAGAGGTTAGAGCCGCATCCAGTGTCTGGGGAGGTCGAGGTGGACTGGCAATATGATGTGGAAGTCAGGTACAAGCGGGTGGATCAAGAGACGCTGCAGGCTATGGCCTCATTACGAGAGCTTGGGCTAGATGTCAAGCTTATATGGTGTGTGGGAGATGAACTAGGAGGCGGGGATGGCTGGAGAATTGGAGAAGTGAGCGGGTTGGAATCAACAACTTCATCGTGGGGAGAAACCAGTATCACCGAAGCAGAAGAGATCTTCAAAACATCCCAAGCGACCTCCCACACCACGCACAATGGCACAAATGGCGACAGTATACTCACACCTGAAGACGACGAAGAAGACGACGACGATTACTGGGCCCAGTACGACAACACACCTGCCCAAACACCAGCTCCCAAACAACCTTCCCCTCTACCCAACGGTCTCGGCGCACACACAGACGAAAGTTCATACTACGAACAATATGCCAGCGTCCAACCCGCAATGGACAATCACGACCCAGACGAAGCCCAGCAAAACGGAGACGTAGAAACCTCCCTCGGCCACGACGAAATAACCAACGAACTCCGTCAACACCTTCACACGCGCCCAGAACTCAACTCCGCCTCCCTTGCAAGCCACGAAATAGATACCACGCCCTACATAGCGCACCCTCGTCCGGGTTCCAGCACAGGAAGCAGCGGCAGCGATACGGTCGCTAGGTTAGAACGGACTGCTGCGAGGCATGAACAGAGTGAGGTGGGAATCAAGCAACATATTTCTACTAGTATGAAAAGTCTGTACAGACTTTCGAGGGTGGCGGGTATTGAGAGGGAGGAGTTTGAGAGATTGATTAGGACGGAACTTGAGTGTTTGTCGTTGATGGATGAGGATGATTGATGAGATTGAATTTTCGATGCATGGCATGGCGGGGCGTTTGAATCTCGCATATTTGTAGGCAGACATAGCTATGGAGTTACTAGGCCTTTTGAATGTTGAAAATATTCATATGAGTGTGGGTGTTTTTAGTTCAGTCTTGATTCTTGATCGTTTGAGAAGTCTGTCATTCCCAGCTATTCAGTGGCTAGGGCCCAAGCCAAGTGAAGGGCTTGTCCCATTATTTTGCAATATGGTCCAAATACCCCATTTTTATATGTGTATGCGTCTCAAATAAGCTTGTGCATTTCGCAGCCACGAATACTAGAGGAGCCACAAGTTCCCCCGCCTCTCGAGTGAATGATGGTTCTCGTTATACGACTCTGTCAAGTAAAGCCGTTTCCCCTCTTTCGTTTTCCTTTCACAAATCCCGCATCATTTGCACTATATTTCCTTCCAAATTTCAATTCACGTTACGCTTCAATTATCGTGGTGTCTAGGTATGATTATATCAATGATACCCCTCTCTACCTTCAAGAGCTTCCTCCGCGACTTCACCAAAAAAAATATCGAATGTGGGCAGATGGCATGACTGAAGAGGAAGCAGGCGAAGATCTTGGCGTCAAAAGCGGGGAGTGTTTGGGGATGCTCTTTGTAGGGTGGCTATTGGTTTGGGTGTTGGGGTTGGGTTAATTGGTAGCCATGGGACAAGGTGGGCCAGAGATGTTTGATGGGTAAGTGATGTCTTGATATTCAAATTTTTTTATATTAATGATCTAGTAAATTGCTGATCAAGAGCAGTCTAACGATGCCGATAGTCTTGTTTACACTTTACAAACCTCTCATCTCAGCTATAATACCGCAACCTGCGAAGTCAGAATGGGCATCGACCCAAAGCTCTTCCCTTGCGCCCCACTTCCTGTCTTATCTACATTCTTCTCCTTTCCCACCTCCTTCGCCACTTCGGGAGTAGTGGTTTCCATATCAAGCTTAATCTTGAATTCCACAAGTATTCTCTTCACCTCCTGAATTTCCTTCCCTATTTCAGTAAGATTATTCCTCAATGCAGTTTGGCTTTCCCTCTTCAGTTTCTTCTTGTCTTTCTGAAACCATACCATGCCAGCCCTTTTCTCTTCTTCGGTAAGCCTGTGAAGATGACGCGAATTAGCATTTTGCTTCTCCTGAGAACTGCATGTCATTGTTCCAGTAGTAATAACACATTCTCGGTTGCAGATTTTCCCAACGCCACCCGGAATGGAAGGGGGCCAAAGAGAGGGGGAAAGAACACCGCGATTATCTTACCATTTTCCAGAATCAGTTCTTTTGACTTTATCAGATATGTCATTCAGATGTTGAGTCAGCTTGTCCAAGGTCAAACGCATTTCCTGCGAGTGTTGCGAGCTTTTTTCGCGGGACCTTTTGGCATCTAGGTGGAAGTATTTGAGCTCTTCTAAGCTGTTCTGGATGCTGGAATATTGCGACTGAACGGTGGATGGAACGACCTCAGAATCTGGCTTCGACTCAGTTGTTTCAATCAGGTGATTGTTCGACTCCACGAAGCCAAGAAAATTGTATGCTGGATCATCTCGCAGATGGAGCCAGAGCCTAATCGGAACGGTGAGGAGCAGCAACGACGACCCCGTAGTGAAATCGGCCTCAAATTTGATATCCTTCAAGGACTCTACGCCTTCCGGTGCTCGTTTCAACCAATTAACCCAGTCAACCATCTGAGCTTTCAGTTTCTCGGCCGTCACATTCTCAGAAATATGAACGCTGATGAGCGCCTTATGAGCATGTGGCTCCGATACTTCAGAAGGAGTCATCTCCGTTGGATCAGTAGTGCTCTTCCATCCTTCCATGGAGCTACGGCTGCCGTCCACACTTCCCTCAGCCGGTACTTCGAGATGTTCCTGCGCTTTTGGAAGCGTTGGTTTTCGAGGACGGAGTTTCTGAGGATCTTTAGGCGCTGCAGTCGGATTCGCGACTCTGAGTCCTATGCTTGGGGAATCTCGGCCATTAACTGGCCACCAGAAAGGTTGAGTCTCATACAATTTCGTTGCTTGCGGCTCTGGTACCAGCTTCTCGGCTATTTTATCAACGTATAGGATGGGCTCTTTGGTGTACCAGAGCTCGTACAAAAGACGTTGCGTGAATGATGAAAGGCTTACGCCTTGTGCTGGTACCTCTCGAGCACCAGCTCCCAGCACTTCAGTTGTTGACGTAAGTTTGCTCCTTCGAGTTACGGCGGCGCCAGCGGAGCAACAATCCAAGATAATCAGAGTGTCTTGCTCCGCTGAAACGAGCCGCTCTTGGATCGGGTTCCAGTCTACTTCTCTTGTGAACCTTCCGGTACTGTTGATGTTAGTATCTAGCGGTCGAGGAGGTCTTTCGACTTACGGGCCAAGATAGCAGCATTGATCGTCATCTCCTACTCTACCATGTCCGCCATAGTATATGATATACAGACTGTTGGGATCCGAGTGGTCCAGTTGAAAGTCATCGATTTTCCTGGATGTATAGAGCCCACAGCTCTTGTTATTGGGTATTACAAATCGTTCAACATTGAAGTTGTAGCGCTCCGTGAAGACTTCCTCGACTAAATCCAGCTCAGAACTCACGCCGAGGTTATCAGCGTCGCCCCAAGACATGAGCAGCACGTGTACGCCACTATAGGTTGTTTCTTTGCCAATCCCATTTTCACAGGCCTTCTTGATATCTTCGCTCAAGATTTCCAAGTCTCGGATATGGTCACACTTTCCTGGCGTAGAAGGGTGAAGCCGCTCCAGAGACGAAATTTGTTTTCCCTTCTTCAGAATAGCTTTGTCCAGTGGATCTATTCTATCGTCTCCCTTTTTGCGTTTGTTAGTACTCAATATTTTTGGTGGAAATTAGAGCTCTCACCTTGCTAGATCCTGCCTCTTGTTTCTTTACTTGATCTTTCTCTACTGTGGTTGATTCTAGCCCATCCAAAATTCGGTTGTTGTTAAAAATTTTGATTATGTCGGCTAAGATTTTGTCGTCGGACTCCCTGTTCTTTGATTCTGCTGTTTGTTTAACATGGTCGTCAGGCTCTAGAGCCGTGGAATTTTCGTCATATTGTCCAACGGTATCCTGGAGATTGTTGGGAGCCTTGAGAATATTACCGTTGGCCTGGGTCAAAGCAGTGACAGGCTTGTCGTAGACATTCGACATGAGCCCATTATCTGCGAATAATGATTTGAGTTGCAAGATGACGTTTGTAGAAGATACACTCGGCACCTGCTCTGGTTGGAATATTGTTTCACAGTTGTCCTGATCAAGAGAGCCGTGCTGAACATTTCCCCCCTCCAATTTATTGTCGGCCATGCTGAAAACGCGGATTTTGTGAGGATAGCGACAGAAAAATGTTAGCAGAAAACGACAAATAGGAAATTCGAAGAACGAGGAGAATAGCAACGAGTGAGGACGGATTCGATAAAATATACTCACATGGTCCCGAGTCTGGCCTGTCGTGGCGCCCATGCACGCGCATCCAGCCTTACAGCAAAGTGGAGGCGCAGCTCACCCCAACATACTCACCGAGACACAA
>Ga0247778_1000398_pt1 | contig 60982 bp, 61 predicted proteins | sample UWRJL049202B5_FD_179939 | JGI IMG/M metagenome (GOLD analysis project Ga0247778, IMG submission 179939) | Plant litter microbial communities from Arlington Agricultural Research Station in Wisconsin, United States - UWRJ-L049-202B-5 | ecosystem: Environmental > Terrestrial > Plant litter >... | reverse complement strand
TCTCCCTCATCTCCCCCACCAGCTCCGCAATCTCCTCCAACGTCCTCGCCATTTCAGGAGGATTACTCAAATAAAACGTCCTCCCCTCCCACTTGGCCCCCTCATCTGTCAACACCAGCGCAGTCCCGAGTCCTAAATCCGCAATGCTGGTCCAACTCACCTTCCCATCCCCCGCCACCACAACCTCATCCCTCTCATCAGCCTTCGGCTCCCAATACCCCAAATACAAAGGCCAACTCTCATTATACAACCCCTCTCTAATAACAGTAACCTTACACTTCCCCTCTTTCTCCACCTCCCTCAAATACGCCTCAGTCCTCAAATGCGCCCTCATGACCCCTGCTTCACTCTCAGACCCAAAAGCAAGACTCGTATAATAAACGTGTTTCACGCCTGCTTGAAGCGCGGCGTTTATAGCTGCGATATGTGCGCCTTCGCGGCCGTGGCCTGGAGGGGCGTTGTTGAAATCCAATGCGATGTTTGGTGTGGAGACCAGGAATAATTTTGAGCAGTCGGTGAAGGTGGAGGGGGAGGGGGCGTTGAAATCAAACTTGCGAACCTGGGCGCCTTTTGATTTTAGATCGCCCCAGCGGGGGTCGGTTATGGGGGAAGAAGTGCAGAGGACTAGTTGGGAGGCGGGGAGGAGGTTGTGTTCTAGGATTGAGGAGAGGACGGCGGAGCCGAGTTTGCCTGTTACTGAGGTTAAGGCCAACATTTTGGGCGGTTTGGTTGGATTTGGGTTAGGGGATGAGAGATTGATTGAGTGAGAGAACTTGGAGAGGTATATATCGGGGAGGAAATTCTTTATAGGGAGGGAACTTCAGTAGAGTAGAGATTTTCGGCGATAAGTGGGAATTGTCAGCTGATCCACTGAATACGTCATTATATTTCTCTCGGGTTCCATTTCATGGTGTTGAGTTTTGAGACAAACGAAAAAGTATAGCCATTTGAGGCCTGTGATAACATAATCACGGCGAAGTTGGCCCGAAGTTGGTGCGGGACTGAATGCCGGCCGTTAGTTAACAGTAGGGGGGATATTGGTAAGCTTCGGTGCGGAAACTTAACCTCTTACTCTTTGAGTTAACGTCCCAAGAAAGTAAAATTATGTACTCGTCCATGGCCGGGGTGTAAGGACAAATGTGATACTTAATCATTGGGTATCTAAGCGCACTTCTCCAAGATCTTCATTTCGTCCATCAAGATTCTCATACGGGCATTGCAAATCCAAGTAACGCCATGAGACGCACCAACTTCACTTCCTTCGTCATATATGAACTCTGTAACGAATGTTAGAACGCCTCTACCTCAAGGATATTTGGGACCTACCAGTGCTTCGCTGCTTTGACTTATGCTAGGTCTCGCATGCAGATGGCCAACATTCTGCCTGTTCGCCGACGGGCGCAGTCTGATACGGCATAAATCCAAAATACTTTATCTCTTGCTGAGTTTTCACCATTTCTATCCCGGACTAGTGAGCTTTGAATGGTCTTCACATTGGCCTCGTTGCAACGTTGTTGGGAGTTTTGTCCTGCCAGAACTACAAGGGGTCTCCATCAGATTCGGGCCCGACAACATAAGGCTGTCTTATCTCATCTAGCAAGCTCTTAATCTCTTCCTTAACATCCTCGAAGTCGCTAGGATGCGACTTTTCGTTTTTTAGCCCAACAGCTAACGAGGTGGACGAATGGGACGGAGGTCTCGATAATTCATAACTGTCCTCGGCGTCAGTTTTGCGGCCGGAATATTGTCTCACACTCTCGTCTGTCTGTTCCATGACAGTATTCGACTTTGACAGTTGCAACGGAGCAGTGTTGTCCACGGTGTCGAACTTGTAACCCGAGAACAGCAGCTTTGGTGTCGATATGGTTTCTTTCTGTACTTGCTTCTTGGCACCTGGGGGAAGACGGTCGTCCTTATTCTTACTGAGGATGTCGTAGACCAATTGTATGGTTTCTTCTTTAGATCGTGGTAATTCCGGTTTGGGCCGTTTGGCTACCGGTCGCCGTTTGAAAGAAATGCCCACCACTCGTTGTGGTACAGCATCCACAAAAGGTTGAGATAATGGGGTTGATTCGTGCACGTAGTGGGCCATTGGACGTGCTGCCGTCCGTGAGGAGTCATAGTTGACGCGGTTTTGCTTTTGTCTCGAAAGTTCCACATTAAAGGATTGTGAATGATTTGCCAGTGTATTTTGGTTGGAGTTTGTTGATCCCTCTTGGCTATGGTTGGATCTCACATCCCCAAAGTTGTAGATCTCCCCATTTTGGAGGTCTTTTTCGAAGATTGGCAGTGCCTGCACCCCGATATTAGAAATACATGACAAGCTTAGCCCAGAAAGCATAGACCAGGAGAGAGAAATTTGGACTGAAGAGGTGTTCGAGAAGCGGTTAGGTTGGTTTAATGATCGCTGGTACACCCGTGATTTTTGCAGATCTTCTTCAAATGCATTCGTAATGAGGGCATACTGGCTGGACTCCTGGCTTGCGGCCAAAAGGGGTGCGGTATCTGGAAGATCTCGCATACTTTCCTGGCTGAGCGCAGAGGTCGACTCTTGGTCTTTATGTATGATCATAGACATGGCCATTGAGTTTTCCATGGTTGACATTCGGTGGGCCAAAGAATCATTGCTTTCTAAAACGCGAACCATGAGTATCTTTAGCTCGCTGGCATCCTGTTCGGCATTGTGTGTAGATTGACTTCATTCGAATTAGTGAAGGACAGCAAGAAGCTCAATGAGGAAAATACCAGGTCAAAATGCTCATCATCAGCGCCAGCGATGATTTGTGGGCTTCCAAATGGCGAAGATATGCTTTCAGCTCCGTGTCTTTCGAAGCCCACCGAACACTATCCAATAATCCAAGCTTTTGATCTGCCTCCAGGCCTTTCTCCAGACCTTTCATACAACCATCGAGGTCCGAAAATGTCATGACACATGCTGTCAAAGTGACAACTATTTCGTTGACCAAAATCAAAGACGCACGCTCCTGATTGATCGATGCGCGGCTGAGAAGTAACAATTGAAGTTGCAAAAGAACAGATCGCAGTGTATCGACTGTGCTTTTGATGGCACTCATTTCTTTGGGGCCGCTTTTTCGACTCTTCGTAATCTTGTCAATCACGAACGAAACTTCCTTTGCGGCCGTGAGGAGGCCAGCCACAGATGCGGCAACGGATAGAGGGTCGGCCATCTTGGGCGACTTCTAGGCCTGAGGTGGACAGCATGAATTGATTTAGTCTCACCTAGATCGCTTGATCGGGGGCAAGCAGAAGAAATAGACTTCATGAAAGTTCGCTGGGGCTGAGTTTGAGATCCTTGCTTTCGTGGCGGCTGCTCAGCCGCAGGTGGCGCACATTATTTCATGCTTCAGGCATCATTATCATGCGAACCAAAAAGACTGAAATATGAACCAAGGAAGTCGCGGCCAAACCACCGGAAGGAGAATAATCGTGACTCGGGAGAGCCATTTCTCCTGCGGACGAAATGAAGGCAGTCAATGTCATCATTTTTTCTGCAGACTGAACCTGTCGTCTGAGTTTCAAACAGAAAAGAGTGTCTCCTTGACTGGAACAAGGAGCCAGCGCTGAAAACGACACCACGAAGATCTTAGCCCCGGATCACGTGAATATCTTGAAGTTTGTGATAATTAGTCCTAAAGAGCGGCAAGTATATCGGATGATGAGAAATTATAATTTTAATATACTTCGGATATCATACTCCTGACCCCTTATGTGAGCGTCTTGTGATTAAGGACAATAACGCAGATAGTATCACATGACGCAGGGGCAGGATAGAGGGAAACCAATGTGACCTTGTAATATTGAATATCGTCCTGGGACGTTACTCATGGGAACATCTATTGTTAATGGTAATATTCTGCCGTTTATGAGCTTCCGATCAGAGTTAACTCATTTCGAAGCCGACGCGAAACGCAGCATATTATCTCCTCTATTGGAAATTCACCAATCCAATGCACAAAGCACTACCTCAACGAACGCATTGAATTGTTCAAGTTGCTCCACTGCTCCTTCATGAAAAAAAATTTCAATCTCGCAATCCATCGTCCACACTCTGGCGTTTGCAACCTATGGCATACTCCACGTAGAGCAGCATCATCGCTCCTCAACTCTTAATAAGCAATCATGGCATCGCTTTCCATGTAAAATCCCCTCTATCCTTCTAGGTTGATGGAATTTGACAGCATATAGTGGTAATGAAATCTCAACCACTCCCGAAAACCCAGCAACGGAGGTCAACCTCGAGGAGCTCCAAGCCCAGCTTGCAACGATGGTCGACGAACGAGATGCTGCTCTCGCAGAGTCTAGAATGCACCGGAGTCGACTTGAATCTACTTTTTCTAGTACAGTGGAAGAGCCCTGCTTATTTCTCGAACAGCTCCCAATCGAGATCCGCAGACAGATCTACGCTCTGCTTCTTACGAACAATGTCCTCTCTGAATGGAGCTCTATGAGCCACAATGCATATTTCACTTCTTGGCAGCATCCATCCCAGCCTCCGCTGGTCTTCGATTACACTCCAAAATATGCGCTAAGCCCAGCACTTCTTCGAACCTGTCGTCAAATCTATGAGGAAGGGTGTGAAGTACTATACGGATGCAACAAATTTATTGTCGATTGCTCTGTGTCGGGCCTTTGCCATTCGCCAGTTGTCAGAAGTTTTCCCGAAGTTGGGCGTATAATCGCTTCGCATTGCAGGAAAGCAGAACACTTGATCCATATATCTGCCGTTAAGAAAGCTCAACATTGGAAGATATTCCTGAGCTCGGCCATCCATACTTGCCTAGATCCCATACCACAGAACTTGAGAGGATTTTATGAAGCAATTCGCGATTCTCCACCGAAGTCAATGCAGGAATTAATTATACCACAGGGAGCTAGCTTTTTCTACAACTACAGCTCATGGGGTGGGGTACGACCCAAGTATCACGAAATTGAGCTGCTTCTACAGCCGTTGCGGATTCTTCGTAATATTCCAAATTTCGAGGTTAGAAGTGCCAACATCGGCGAGGTTCGATATTTCAATCCATCCGCCAATCAATCTTCAATTGAGCCACTCACGATCGCCTCGGATTTCGAAAGCGGACTGAAGTCGTTAGTGCAAGGCAGTGAACCAAACGTCTGAATTTTGAAGATGTACAACAGCCTTTTGAGATACGCACAAAGCTTCGAACAACATCCACGAAACAGGAACGCAATGAACCACGAGTATGGATTTTATCGCTCCATGTACCGACATGCCGATGATATGGATGATGAAAATATGGAAGATGTCACCGACTTTGTCCCGAAGGGTCGCGAGGAGCCGCGATTCCGCTCTTACAATAACCCTTACACCCACGGGGTAAATCTCGCGCGCCACCCTGTGGAAAGATCAATCAGTCTCGCTGGCGCCGGTTGCGAACTACAGAATATGAAGATGTTCAAAAGAGCGCGAGCCTCTATTCTTGTTCTTCTCGAACCTCAGTACCAGAGAATATTGGCAGCTAGCAGAAACCTGGCGGATCTCGTCAAAGACTACAAAGTTTCTAGGGGCATGTTTGATGCTAGTATACCTAGATCTCAACAACTTTTCCTAAATGTCCGAAGCTCAGCGGCAGCACTCAGTACGTGGACTCCTAACTAAACCAATTTCCATACTCGCATACTTTGCGAGACGTTACTATGACCTTAAACCTTTTCCGGGTCTCGACTGTCGAGATCTTGAAAAGAAACATTTGGTCTTGCGAGCGGTCCAAATAAACATTGATCAACAATACTGACCCGAAGATTTTGCAGTGGTTCTCGAAGATTATGCTAGAGCATTCGCACGAGACATGCCTGAGTATCTCCGAATAGACATCCGATCGAACAAGCGCGCCTTCGAGAGTGGCTACTCAATTCTTTGTTTAAACCGAATAATCGACCATTTGGGGCTGCTTTTGGAGAATGGGTACACTACCGATGCCCAGGAATACAACCAATATTTCAAGTTTGCTGTAGATGAGTTGGATAAACAATATCTTCAGATGCGCGCAGCGCGCAAGGCTCTCTTCGAACATGACATTGGCGACTGGGGCTGTGAGCTTGACTTACAGCTTAGCCTTGCTGACGAGATGATTGACTGGACTGTCAATGAGCCAAAAATGACGCCTCAGAACATGCCTGAGGGATGGGATCCGGCGCAGAACCAGCAGGACGGCGGTTGGGAGACAGATGACTCGTAATCGCAGGATGATGGAATCGAAATGAGCTCTACTTCTCATACCAACAGAAATTGCATCCTAGACAGCTGCATACTGGGGGAGTTAGACGGAAAGTGTGTGGTATCTGAATGGGCCTTCAGTTAAGACTGAAAACATGGGAGTCCCACAATTGTCGTTTAATAGAAGATTTGACAATTTTGCCAGTTTGGGCAGTAACTCGCCAGAGAAGTTAGACAGAAAATAGAATGAAATCAGAAAAGTCATTCCTTAGTCGTGAAGATTCAGTGCAACTATAAACATTCTAGAAACCATTTGTAAAGGTTACGGAATGAGCCTTAGAAGCTCCATTTCCTAAATGGAGATAGAACTCTATTGTTGACGCAGGGAATATTTCAATTCACATAAGTTGTGCCCGGAGTGTCCTCTTCCATCATTCACTCGCTGCCTACCACCAACTTTTCGACCACAACAGCTCCGCTCAATTCGTACTTCTCGTACCTCGAGCCATCGACATACATCGGCGCTGTTTAATTATCGGAACATCATAGCGACCCCATCTTCGCTCCTCCGCTGGTTATCGAACCACGCAGCAGCTCGATTTAGATATCTGGTGAGCACCTCTTGAAGGACGACGCAGTCAAAGCTAACGTTGTGTAGCTGCAGAGATGTCGAATTCAATAACTCTGAACCAAACAGCAAGCGCGGAGGTAGCGGAGCTTCGAGCTCAGTTGGCAGCTGCTGTCGCGGCAAGAGATGGAGCTATTGCCGCTCAGAAGAGCAGCTTGGGAAGAACAGTCGAACTGACGAACGATTGTTTATTCCTCAAGAAGCTACCGATCGAAATCCGCAATGAGATTTATAAATTGCTGCTGGTCAACCCTGTGCTCGCAACTCCTGCCGTTCTCGAATCCTGGTACCTTTACGACCTTCACCACACGCAAATTCACAAATATCGGCTCTCACCTTCGCTTCTGAGAACCTGCCATCAAATTCACCAAGAAGCTTCCGCTATTCTTTATGGCCAAAACACCTTCATTGTCAATTGTACCAACGCTAGTCATATTCAAAGCCCTATCCTGAGATATCCATGTAGCGGACACTCGGATAATTATTTTCGACCAAGCGAGAAATTGCTAGACCTTGAGATTGTCAAGAGAGTCAGGAGTTGGAGAGTGGCAATTGTTGGATGGGATACGCAGTCCATGGATGCACATCATACTCTGTTCACGACATTCTGCAGAGCCATTTGTCTACACCCGCCGCAATCACTGGAAGTAATTCTCATGCCTCAAAAGACAAGGAATAATAGGTTCGGAGACTATTACTTCCGAGATGGTCTTCTTTCTCACAAGTCTTACACGGAGGATGACATGTACCTCTTATTGAGACCACTAGCGCTCCTTCGAAATATCAAACATGTTCATTTCAACCCCGGCAACAGGTCACTTGGCCGTTTCACTCCAGTTCCAATAAAGGCGAGTCTGGTCTCAAATATGAGGTCATTGATTGAGGGGAGCAGCCCGCCAATGCACTTTTTCCGCATGTACGAACACCTTCTGCGTTATGCTCAATCATTTGAAAGAATTGATATATTTAAGGCACAGATGTCTCGTAGCTATATTGAGCAGGGAGCAGCTGTCTACAAGAGCGATGCAAGCGACGATTCCCAATCTGAACATGCGGATGAAGCGGAAGTAATGCGTAGTCCCTATCAACTACATCCTGTGGAGAGAGCTCTTTCGAAAGCAAATGAAAACAGCTCTGGTTTTTCCCCCGATAGGTTCTTCAAGGCACGCGATCAGGTTTTGAGTTACTTAGAGCCACAATTTCAGAGAATTGCAACTGCTGGCAGAGATATGGCGGAGACAGTTAAGCTATTGAAGAACCGCGGTGGTTTCCTTGATCCAGCCGGTTATGAGGACCATGGATGTAACCTTGAAGATCTCGCGAAAGGATTAGCTTGCCTTGAAGCATACGCCAAATCATTCAATCGAGACATACCAGAGTCTCTGCAACCAAAATTCAGAATTCTGAAGCGGGATCTTGATCTTCTTTACCGGAACATGCCGCGAGAATGCCTGTTAAACCGTCTAGATAACTGGATACAAAGATTCCGTAATGTCAAATACATCCGGTCCCAGGTTGAATTGGATGAATTTGCAACATGGTTTCGCGAAGCAGTTGATGACATGGAGGTTCAGCATTCGCAAATTCAACTTACGAGGAAAACTCTATTGGACTCCGACTTTGACTCTACTGGTTGCAGCATAGATTTGGATTTGTACAAGACGAATGAGAGAATCGATTGGACGATATGCGAACCAGATATCCACTTGCCTTCCATACAACGTAAGTTGGCGTTTGAGAGAGGCTTTCTTGGAAATTGTGATTCGGCACGTCTGAGAGCCGAGGCAAAGGCAGAAGCAAAAGAACTCTATGGTTATTCGTCTGACTCATCAAGTAATTGAGAAAGTCTGTTTGGGGACAGAGCACCAGACCAATTATGCTCGCTCAAGGAGCACTACTTGTCACAGAAATCTAGTCAATAACTAGAGCAGGTCGTCAACGACAATTACAAATCTAATAAATTGTAACCCAGGTTTCTATTCTGAAGCCTCTTCAAAAATCGCCCGCGTGAAATGGGACAATTCTAATTGAATGCCGATTAGTGCTGCCACCTCCGTACGCAAAGATGAACACTTAGGCTTTCCATTCTCACAACCCATAATTCACATAAGTATTGGGAACTCTGTCATTGCACCATGTAGCCAGATATGAATTAGCACCTTAGAATGCTGGTACAAGAGCTTCCCCTTCCCAAGAAATCATCGGCTTTCTACTTTCGATCCATTATTTTGCACATCACAACCCTCGACTACATCATCATTTTTCGGACTTAAGATCTTCCTCTGCTTTTGATCGAAGCTCTGCAGCCTGTGCTGTTGGTGGTCCTGCCTCGATACATGGACTCTACGATAGTCTCGCTCGTCGCATACCTGTTCGTGTCCGCCAACTCTCTCGTGCCCGAGACCCCCTCATAGACTCCGGCGAATATTCAACATGGCGACAACATCTGCGGATCAAGAAATTGTCGAGCTTCAAACACAGCTTGCGGTAGCGGTCGCAGCGAGAGATCAAGCTATCGGAGACAGAAATCAGGCATATTTAGCAGGGAAAGCTGCAGAGCGTGGCAACTGCTCGTTTCTCGAGAAACTACCTATCGAAATTCGCAACGAAGTCTACAGATTGCTTCTGGTAAATGACGTTCTTGCCACGAATCATGTGCTCTCTGTATATAGACCGCATGCTCAGCAGCAGCAGGAACAATATGGTCTGCATCCGACCATCCTGAGAACCTGCCGGCAGATTCACGACGAACATCCCGTGTTCTTTACGCCGCCAACACCTTTATCATTGACTTGAGTTGCTGGAATTCTGTCCAATCTCCGGTTCTGAGAAAATGGCGGACCGGGGACCCGGACAACATGCTGGGCTTTGCAACCCTTAGAAAAGTGCAAAAGTGGAGAGTCATTCTCAGTGCAGACGAAAGAGACTGCCGTTGCCCGCAAAGCCCCAGCCTGGTAATGTTCTGCAGGGAGTTATATCTGCAGCCACCTAAGTCCATGGAAGTCCTTATTCAGCCTATGAAAAAGCCCTCTTCGTTGTACAGCAATTGGTTCAATCGATCAACATACTTCAAGATTGAGGAAATTTTTCAGCCCCTGAAGTTGTTTCGGAATGTCACTTGTTTGGGGCTTCGGGCTTTGAAAGGGATGTACTACACAGACGATACGATTGAAGATGATAGGATACCCCATCACATTGCACCGACATTGAGGTCAGACTTGGAATCTCTAGTTCAAGGATCAGGGCAAGTTATTCTTGTTTTTAAGATGTACGAAAGGCTCGCTGACTATGCCTGTGTCTTTGAACGATGCGAGAGGTTCAAAAACGATATGTCAGTTAGCTACTTCCGCCTCGTGCACGGGATTTTGTACCCTCCAAACGACACTGATCCAAGAGAACGTACAGCCGAAGAGCTGCTCAATCCATTCACGCATCATCCTGTCGAGGAATTACTTCAGACCGCGAATCGTCAAAGTATAGATCGCGAACCAAACAATTTCATCAGAACACGCAAAGATCTACTTCAATATCTCGAGCCCCAGTATCAGCGTATTGCCGCTGCCGCTGCGAAGATGGCAGACTTTGTTAAATCGTGGAAGCGACCGAATAATCTTCTCGACCCACTTCTTAATATTTCATATTGGTCTTGGGAAGGTGTTGCTATAGAAGACTTTGGAATAGCTGTGCTGCATGTTGAGGAGTATGCTAAGGCCTTTCATCGAGACGCACCACTACTTATTCAAGGGAGGATTCGCGCAATGCAACGACAATTTGATCTTGCCTACAGGAACCTACCGCGAGAGCTCCTATTGACGGAACTGAGTGACTGGTTGGAAGAGGCTCAAGCGACGAGAAAGAAAGTAATCAAAAATTCGACCAACGTATCTCGCTTCATTAAGTGCTTCAAAGCAGCAGTGAACGATATGGACACCCAATACCTATCCATTCGAAAGACGAGAAAGGCTTTGTTGAGTTTGATCCGGCCGATAGCAAGGAAAATCACGGCATTGGTTTGGAAATGTGGCGTTGTGATGAGATGATGAATTGGGGCCTTCGTGAGCCGGAAATGGATGTCGAAAGTTGTGGTCCCCCGAGTCTGATTGAATAACTATTCACAGCCTAGTTATTAACAAAGTTTAGAGAGGCAACCCAGAGTTTCATGTAAGGATCGGAGTCCAGCCGCTGGTATTTTCTAGAAGCAATAAAGAAGTTTGACCAGACTAGTCATGGCAAATTAGAAGAGTCTCAAGAAGTAGACATTGTCTTAAACAAGATTCCTGCGGCACTAGCGAGTCTCAACACTATCCCCCCATCTTACATAGAAAGTTCATACAGCATCAATTCATCTAAGAACCTCGTCCTCGCTCCAGATTCGATATCTCGACTTTTATGAACTCATTTTCAAGAGGTGTAGGTTGAATGGTGGCTGCAGAAATAGCCATTGATTTACGCCCAAAGCGCTACAAAATAGGAGGAAAATTAGGCCATTCATGAGGTCGACGTCCTCGAACAAAACCTTGTAGGAAATATTCCACGTATCAGGTTTGCGGTAGACCAGAAAAAAGCGGTACTGAATATCGCAGACTTTGAATGTTCCTCACAGTCCGGGACATTTCAAAATCAGTACCGCTCTTTTTGTCTAGTAGAAGCAAAGCAGGCAGGTAGTACACGCCCTTACGGGTCTCTTTAGCGAGACTTGTTGGGCTTAACACCTGGAAGGTCACTTCTTTTGAGTACGATCTCCCCATACCACCTCGGGCAATTCACATACCAAGCGTGGTTTGCCTATCGGCGGTATATCAGCATTGCAGAACTTACAAATAACCCATCTTCTGCTCTTAGTACCCTTTTACAAGTCAAATCTGCAAACCCAATACCAGCCAGTGACACAATGGCGGGAAACAGCCCGACTGCTAAGACTCATGATGACATGGAACCAACATCATCTGACAAATCGACCATCATCAAGAACCTTCAGGCTGAACTGGATCAGACGAAGCTGCAGCTTGAGACTATCAAAGCCTCAGTACTCAATGAGCCGACGTCAAAGCCTGCCTGTATTTTGCTGCAGAAAGCTCCACTTGAGATTCGAATCCAAATCTATCGCCTACTTCTCACCAATAATTACCTTTCCAGCGATAGGGCAGTCAGCAAAGATTGGGCTGGCTGTCCGCGCGTGGAACAGTTCGGCTTGTCACCTTCATTATTGCGCACATGTCGACAGATCCGCGAGGAAGCCTCAGCTGTGTTATATGGCGACAACACCTTCATTGCTTATTGCATCAATCAGAACGGTACTGTGACAAGCCCGTTGTCGCGCAATACTAGCTGCCGTATCGACCAAAATATAGCAGTCACTAAAGTTCGCCATTGGAAAGTGGTAATATCGGCAGCCATTAGACGGGATCCGGAATGGTCTGACTGGGCTTTTCCTTCATTTTGTCAAACCATCGCGCACGCTCGACCACGTTCAGTTGAAGTTATCGTTGCTCGGAGAGGTTCTGAATTCGAAATGGTAGAAAATGACCTTGTAATCATTCCCTATTTTGAAAAGACTATATTGGAGAAGCATCATGAAATCGAGTTTGCCCTTAAGCCTCTCAATTTACTCCGGAACATTGGAAGCTTGGTTGTCAAGGAAGAAGATATCCCTGACCCACTTGCCAAATATGACTATAAGGGGCAAGCGATGGCACTACCAAAGGGCTTCGATCTAGCGTGGGTGGTTCCTCGCCTGAAAGTAGAAGTGGAAGGAGACTCACCTTGTGAACGAGTCTTTTTGATGTATCAAAATCTTGTTACTTATGCCCAAGCTTTTGAGCGCCACGAGGAGTTCAAATCGGACATGCGGGTGCTACAAGGAATGGCTCGATCACTCATAGGCAACCGTTCAGCCTATAAATCAGAATCCCGAGACAATCCTTTCAAAAGAAATCCGCTTCACCCTATGGAGGAAAGTCTAGAGTATGCAAGTAAGGCCGGCGATGAAAGCGACCTCGAACTCTTTCAGTACAGGCGCAAGCTTGTGCTGAAATATCTGGAGCCACAATACCAACGAATTACAACCGCCAACGACAATACGTTACAATTCATCAACTCAGCAAAGAAAGCCGCCATCTTTTTGGAGGGGTTCGCGAGACCGCTGCGAACGGAGTTTGCAGATGCCTACGTTGTGCTCGAGGACTACGCAAATTCTTTCCGCAGAGACATGCCCAGACACACTCGAGTGCGTATCCGGGGAATGCAGAGGAAATTCGATTTGAAGTATGATAATTTACCCCGAGAGATCCTCTTAAAGCAATTGACGGCTATACTGGAGCATCACAATAACTGGCGAGGTCGTACTGAGTTTTTACGCGTTTTCAGGGCCGCGCATGACGATATGGACAGCCAATACCAGAGCATAAGTCATGCTAGGAGTACCCTTTTCGAAAACGATCTCCAGAGTACAAGCGACATTGATCTCAAGCAATGGGAGCAATCTGGTAAGCTTGTTTGGAAGACAGCACCAGAGAACTCAAAATGTGAAGAGGATAGCTGATGAAAAAGAGTGGGCGATATCTGGACATTGGGAGCAGCTGTGGTTGTATTTTAAAGTGATGAAACATCTTCCGTAGGGCCTCATTTTTAGTGAGAGATTCACTTCAGAGATAGAAATAGATCTGGTTTTTGGGCAATTCAATGGTCTCGTTTCTCGTGAGAAATTGTGGCAAAACTCCTATAAGACCATTGAATTTCTCAGTAAATTCTCAATAAAGTATGGGTCTTAACAAATTGCACTCAGAGTTGAATCTCCCACATCATATTAACAATTTTTCAAGTCAATTTGAGTTGCTCTGCCAGGATTACTTTCCATTCATCGTAAGTGCCCTTTTGTGTCATCGATGCACAGCTAACACTGCGCAGAGAAAAATTCCTTGCCATGGCCCAAAACATCAACTCGGCAGAGTCCGATCTCGCAAGGCTTCGTGCCCAGATCGACTCGATCGCGGTACGACTCGAAGAAAACCCTGTTATTTTCTCGAGAAACTGCCATTAGAGCTTCATGAAGAGATCTACAAGCTGCTTTTGATCGATGTCAACGATGTTCTGGCCAGGCCCCACGAATTTGTGTCTCTTTACGCCGATCCCGAGTCAGAATTAGTCGTTCTGAATATGGCCTATTCCCAGCCATTCTCTCAACCTGTCGGCAAATCAGCGAGGAGGCTGGTGCTGTGCTTTATGGGATGAATACATTCTTTTTCGGTTGCAGGTTGTCCAAGTTTAATACACCGATCTTGCGGAAATGGGATCCGGCTCCTTGGGGGCCGTCGGGTTTTTTCAGGTACTCAGGTGTCGACGATTTACAGCAGACTAGGACACTTAAAAAGGCCCAAAACTGGGAAGTGATCATATCAGCAGCTGTGGATGTCAAGTTTGGAGTACCAGATCCCAGGTTTATCTTACTCTGCAGAGAGATATGCATCAATTCGCTTCAGTTTTTAGAGATCATGATTCATTTGCCATCTTATAGGCCCCTTAACTGGGAACTTCCCGACTTCAACACAAAGTCGGAAGCTAACGTCTTCTTGAATGATTTCTTGAATGATCTCTTGAGGCCACTGAGCATGTTTCGAAAGGTTGGCCAGTTCAAACTTAGGACTGGAACCGCGGAGGATTTCGTACCGTCGCCCACGGGGCACCGGGGCTTCTACAAGAGAAATCCTCTTCCATGGACGCTGCAACATCGCCTGGGGATGCTGATAACTGGAAGTTCGCCTGTCAGGTTAGTCTTTCGAATGTACGACGTTTTTCTGAGATATGCGTCAACATTTGAGAGTTACGAGGAGTTCAGACTTGCCATGGCTACGGACTATTATCATACACGAATCGGCGTCCAAGTCGCACCACCGTACCACCGCCGAATCAACCCTTTTACGGAGAGTCCAATTCATCCGGTTGAAGGTGGACTTCGGAAGGCGAACATGCTTAGCGACGGAGGTAAACTAGAAGAGTTTCTCGCCATCCGTAATGCAGTACTCGAGTACCTAGAGCTTCAATACCCATAGACTCAGGATTAATTTTCCTATCGCTAATTCCGATTTAGTCTACAAATATAAGCAGTTGGTGCTTTAACCTGAGCAAAGGATAGGCGTACCTGAGCCGAGCCTGAGTAAGGGTGAGTAAGGGGGTGTAACTCGTACGCCTGAGCAAACCTGAGCAGAGCCTGAGTCAACCTGCACATTGTAATGTGGAATCTATTTTGGCCTCATTTGTGTCCCGGCTATAGTTTCCTTGCTGAAATTTTCCTGAAAATGAATTTCTGCTCCTTCTTAGAGCTTCTGCCGGAGCAGATTTTGGATCTCTCTTGTCAAATAGCATGGGACTCGTAGTTTAGCCCCAAAATTTGCTCGGAGTACGCGAAATGTTTTGTTATCCAAGATTAATTTATGGGAATAATATTTCTTTGAACCCTGTATGATAACTATAAAGCTAGGAAAATACATCGTAATAGTAGTAATGTAAGTAATATACAGTCTCGATAAATGACGTTAGCGCCATCCTAAAGGCCTCATTCTCATAAGTATAAGATATATATCCTTAGTAGCCAGCAATTGTTTCCATTATTCCCTGCTAAAAGGATTATCATCTTTTCAGTTTCGATTCCTCATCTATCCTTTTTCTCCCATATGAGGTTGAAACCCCGAGGTCTGAACTGAAGTAGACGCCCGACTCAACCGCTCATTTTCTTTCTTTTCCTCGTCCACGGCCAATTTATACGTCGCCTTATCAAAGGTTATCACCGCCTCCCTTAACAGCTTCAACGTCGTTTTAATCTGTTCATTCTTGGATATGGGGAATACACTCTCAATGCCCGCAGAGACTTTGGTGTTCTTGTATAGAAGTTACAAGGCAAGGTGTTCTAGGCAGCGTAGCCGAGCCCACCGGCCTGCCTGCACCTTCCAAGCCCCCTGGTAGGTTGATTACTACAGACGTTCTTTGAGATAGGCAGATATAAGAATGTGCTAATACTTGTGTGTTCATCTTGAGTACAAATCCCTTAGGTATCGCTGTGAGATGCATTCGGAATTTTAGTGGGACTGATATCGAGGCATGTATGTCCCCCGCCAGCCTCAAATTTGCGTGAGCTGGATTTAAAAAACTAGATTTTGCAAAATTTTTATATCGATGGTAGCAGGGAGATATTGATCTATTCAGCCCAATTGAAATTCTGGTTGCGTTTACAGCGTAGGATGGGATTGGGCGAATGTTGCTGATGTAAGACGGTCGACCTCCGCGGTTAATTCTTCCATCCACATTCGTTTTTGTTTTCTTAGCCGCACAACTATGACGACTACCTCTCAAGGTTCAGGATATACCGCCAGCCCAAGGGTATTTCACTACAGCCCTTTGCGAGATATTCATGAATGTATTCGTCTGCTACGCATCTTGCCGGGACGCCATGAGAATGAGGTTGAATGCCAGCTAGACGAGGTGGAAACCGAGAGCTGTCCGCCATTCGAGGCCTTATCTTATGTCTGGGGGGCTCGATCGCCGAACGATCCAATTATTAAAGTCGATAACTCCAATTTCCAGGTCACCCGCAACTGCTATGACGCCACGGTGCATCTTCGTAGAACCGAGAATCCTCGAGTCGTCTGGATCGACGCTATCTGTATAGATCAGGAGAATGCCCAAGAGAAAAACGCACAAGTCGAGCGACTTGGCGAAATGCACAGCAGGGCAGAGAGAACCATAACCTGGCTCGGCATCCCCGACAGACCAACTCCTTTACCCGCGAAACTGGACGACCAGACAGTAGTGTGGATGCTACAGCAGGCATGGTGGACGCGTGTTTGGATCATCCAGGAACTCTGCTTATCCAAAGCACCAGTCTTGCTCGTTGAGAGGCATGAAGTTCCGTGGGACAATCTTGAGGCCGCAATCGAAGAGTTCTTTGCCTCCGAACTAAAAGGCCCCAGTTGGGTATTGTCCCGCGTACAACATATCAGTACCGGGGGCCCTTTCTCCTCTCGCATCGTCCAAAAAGCGGAGGCTCTCATGGACATGAGACGGGAGATTCGGGGTATTAATCATGCCGAAAACAAAGGTCTTCTCGAGCTTTTGATTCTCTTTCAATACTACCAGTCTGGTAGAAAACGGGACAAGGTGTTCTCCTTGCTTAACATCGCCCGAGATAGGTGCGGGATTAGGCCAGATTACAATCAGGGGAGGGTAGACGCCAAAGTAGCCGAGATATTTCGCACGACTGCAGTGCAGATCATCAGGGCATACAAGAATGTTAACATCTTGGGCCAAGTATGCCGGTCGGAGGCAGAAAGAGAGCCGCTTGAGGATCATCTTCCTACTTGGGTTCCGCACTGGAATCGGGGGGAAAATCTCAACCTGCATGCAGACAGCTGGCATGCCGAACGTCGAAATAAGCACCCAACACTTATCGTTGAAGATACTCTGGCTCATATGCTCTTCGGCGACGACAGGCCTAGCGCCTCAGGTCCCCGCACCGAGCTCACACCCCTGGAGCTTGAGCGGATGACGTCGCCTGATCTGCCGTTCTTTGCGTTGCGGCTACCTGGTATTGTCATTGACACTGTTGTCACCGCTGGGAACTTGCTTCCCCCCATGATCGTGGAGGTAGAGAACTCGTTAATCCAAAAAAGTGCCCAGAGCTTAAACAGCTGGCTGGAAGCCCCGGGGGTGATTTTGGGTGCTAGCCGGCAGAAGGAGCACAAAGAAGCGCTTGTCAGCGAGCTCAATAAGCGCGCATACTTACACGGGGAGATGATCAGGGTTCTGCGCGAGTGGCATGCGCTAGCAGTCGACGCTGATTATAACGATGATGAAGTCCCGGCCTCTGCGCCCCCTTCGTTGTCATCGTCGTCCTCGCCTCCGCCGCCATTCCTATCACAAAGAGAGAAAAGGTTTCAGAGGTTCCTTGCTACAATGGCACACGGTTATGAAGTGCAGATGCCATCTGAAAACGACTGGAATCTCATATTTGGTGTTCATCCTGGCTTTGGGGATCGTTTCTGGTTATTTTTAAGCCGTGTGTTTTGGAAATACTTCGTGTCCGAGGCAAAAGATAACCACGAGGACGTGCGTTTGGGGAAGATGATGCTTCCGCTGATTCTCAGGCATCTCCTCAAGTTTAGAAGACTCTTAACCGTATTTTCTAATGCCTTTAATTTCAAGCTCGCGAGAACAGAGCGCGGGTATCTGGCGCTTGTACCTGAGCTGGCTGCCCCGGGAGACCGTCTTGTTTTACTAGCCACAGCTGGGTCCCCGTACATAGTAAGATCGGCGTCACCAGAGCGTAGTGAGGGACACGAGGGCCTTATGGAAATCGTAGGGTGGTGTTATGCCCCTGGGTTAATGAGCGGAGAGCGTTGGCGGGATGAGGACCTTATAGACATACTCTTTGTTTGAAACTTCCAGTATTTAGCTCGCAATTAAGCTAGTAATTATCTCTTTCTTTTTCTTTCACTAATCGAATATAAACTTCTAATTATTTTTTATCCTTTTCTATCCAATTGCGATTAATTTTCGCTTTTTGGAATTTAAAATATAATCACATCCTAAATACATCAAAATATTTTCCACAATTAATAAACAAATTTTTAATAAAGAAAATAAAGAAAATAAATCTATTTCATATCTCCAACGATAATTAAATCGCCTAGGGGGTTGTTACGGGCTATGAGCCATCGCAGAAGGAACAGATAATGCAATAGTTGTGGCATGTATCTGCAGATAAATGCTGCCATTACCCCTTACGAGGTTAATATCCTCGTTTAGCCTATATATGGTTATGCCTGCACATCTAGCCTAATTACAATTCATCATTCTGTGCCTCACAGAGTGGTTTGTTAAAAATCAATGGCAACCGATTATGCAGTAAGATATTTATTTATATGTCGGGCAGTAAATGCCCCGTCCAAAGAGATATCGAATATATAAATAGCGGTCTACAAGAACTTCGAACTGAGCCAAAACTCTTTACCAGACCTAGAACTTAAGAACATCAGACAAAAAAGAAGCCCGAGGCCCCAAATTATCCTCACCACTCGATTCCCACAATTTCGCCACCATGACAGCCAACCAATGCGAAAGACCATACCTCGAAAATCCACTAATGTACCCCTCCATTCCCCACCTTCACTATTTTAACCCACAAACTAACGTAACCAAGCTACGAAACATTCTCAGTCTGTTCTCTCCGATCAGGTTCATACTATGGCATCAGTCTCTACACTACTATCACGAATTGCTGCTCATCAATTGCGGCTTCGTCCCCAAAATTCTACCAATGCTGGAACTATTGTGCCGTCCCAGAACCTCTCTTTCCATCTTGGCTTAGCTGTGTGTCAACAGCCTTGAACGAGACTGCAGGTCAGAATTGGGGAGCTGCTTGTCAGAGTGCTGCTCAGAGTCCTGTTTGGACTGCTACATCGCCCTATCCGGCAAGTTATACGCAACCTGAGAATCCGAATTGGTATACGAGGAGAGCTGGGGATAATGAGGATGTGCTTGGGCTTGGGAAGTTGACGACGACGGAAGAGATTACCGCTCAGGAGACGGGGGTCAGCAGTAAAAAGGAGGTGGTGAAGAGAAGTGAGAGTGGAGGAAGGAAGATAGTTGGAATGTCTGCCGGTGGTTTGATGTGTGCTTTTTTAGCACTGTCAATACTTCTTTTATGAATAGCGTCTAGTTGCAGCGAAAAGATTGAACAAGAACGAAATGCGTCCCTGCTACGTCATCATTTCCTATTGTACATTTTATAATCACCCATTCATTGGCATCTTTCAATTAAAGTTTCTCAGAAACTGGTCAAGACTGAAGGAATGTATGAAACACTATCATTTGAAAAAGCCATGCCTGAAGACTCCATACAGAGCTGTCAATTATCTACCCTCAAGTCGTGTATCCTAAAACCCTTTCCTCTTATATTCCTCTTGACTCCCTTCACCACCCTCATCTCCACCTAAAACCTCCCCATCGGCTAATTACTTATAGGCAAACTAAGATGACTCAAAACTCTCCTAAATGGATAAGGATTCCAAAGATACACCATACAATTTACCAAAAGGTCTGCAGTGGCCATACCTCCAGTGGTTAGCATTGTTCCGCATACTGTGCAAAACATGATGGGTTGCACAGTGCTGCCGTGGCCTCATGGGTAGGATCTAATTGAAGATGAAATTGTTCTGGATCCTTGTTCGAGTTATACTTCTGAATTGTTGTAAGTTGTATTTTTGGTATTGAAGGGGGCGATTCCTGGTCAACTTGGGTGATGGAAGGGCTTTTTATCCAGGCTCATTTTCTCGATGATTGTTTGAATGGGAAACATAAAGCTGATGTTATTATATTGAAGTGAAATTCCTTTCTCTGAAATTACCCTGGCGAAGAAAACAAAAAAGAATAAAGGTTGCTGTTGTCGATTCATTGTCTTCCAAGGTACCTCAAACAACCCACAATTCAATATTTTCTGCGCCGACCAGGTTTTGCCCGATCGGCCTCGAAACTCGGCACTCAGTCATTCACCTCAACTCAAACATTCTCCTCGCCGATAGAGCCTCTATATTACTCTACCACTTGCACACCAGGTCAGCGTGCTGAGCGAGAACAAGACTTTACGACTTGTCGCGCTCCTCCTCTCAAGTTGTCTGTGTCTCGGCCACCTCACTCAACACTCTCCAGCCGATCTTGAAGCATCCGCGCTGGGCATTTACCCGTCGTAAGCAGCTTCGCAAAATAGAACGACCAAGACTAATCGCACCCACAGACTACACGATCACCATGTCTGGCAACATCGCAGAGCTCCAGTCCCAGCTTGCTGCAGCTGCGGTCTCCAGATGCAAAGCTAGCCCTATCGAAAATGACCCCAAGAATAAGGCCTGTGAACAGAGCGAGGAATGCTTGTTCCTCAAGAAACTGCCAATCGAGATTAGAAATGAGATATACAAGCTACTCTTGGTCAATGAGGATCTGTGCAATATCACGATGCTGGGAGAAGGGCGCTTTGAAGAGAGCAAAGATTATCGGTACGGGCTCTCCCCAGAAATCTTGGCGACGTGCAGGCGGATCGACGAGGAGGGAGAATTAATACTTTACGGCCTAAACACCTTCATTTTCGATACCAGGGGCTTCATAGTGAGGAGTGACTGGGGCATCACGCCGATTATACGGATGAAGTCCGAACGGCTACACTATCAGAACATCTCTCAAATGCGTCAAATTCCAGCGTTGAGAAAAGTGAAGAACTGGAAGATTGTCATTTCTGCGAAGTTCAAAGTGGATGTGAACCCGCCGGACAGCAGATTCGTTTCTCTTTGCAGAGTACTCTGCCTCAATCCACCCAGATCATTAGAGATATTGATCACTGAACTCGAGGCAAAGACTGCGTCCACAGCTGGCAATCTTTTCGGCCAGCCGGGGGCAAATCCCTTACTTGGCATGACACAAGCAGTTCAAGCACAACTTCCGAATTTGCCGATACTACCACCTGTAGGTGCCCCAGCCTTTCTACCGTGGTCTTTGCCACCGCCACCGCACATTGGAGAAATGTTGCAGCCATTGAGCTTGTTTCGAAACGTTGAATCGTTCAGGCTGCGTGCATTCGACTCGAAAAATTTCTCATCCGAGCTTGCAACAATACATTCCCGCGTACCAGAAGAATTGCAAATTCAGTTGAAGTCTATGGTGACCGGCAACAGCCCGCTGAAGCTTGTTTTCCGGATATACGAGGTCCTCGTCAATTATGCCCAAGCATTTGAAAGACATGAACCGTTCAAAGACAACATTCGAGCATCTTACTACGACACAAAGATCTCACAAACTGACGGGAATATCATAAATCATCTCGCACGTTTGGCCGATGGGGAAAGACAACAAAGTCATAATCCGCACACAGAGAAACCGCAGCACCCTGTCGAGGCTGGGCTCCGGAAAGCAACTTGCTCAGCGTTGGTCGGGATATGGAAGGATTTCTGAAGGAACGCAATGCTGTACTTGATTACCTGGAGCCACAATACCCCTAGACTCAGGATTAATTTTCCCTTTCGCTGTTTCCGTTTTAGTATGCAGACGTGAGCATCTGCTGCTTTAACCTGAGCCGAGGGTGAGCATACCGGAGCAGAGCCCGAGCCAGCCTGAGCAGAGCCTGAGCATCCTGCGCACGCCCTGAGCTAGTCTTGCGCACCATAAGGTGGAACACATTTTGGCCACCTGTATGCCCTGGCTACAATTTCCTCACCGAACTTTGCCCGGGATCCGTTTCTGCTCCCTTACAGGGGCTCTCCTGGAGGAATTTTTGGGATCCCCTCTTGTCAAAGAGCACGTGACTAGTAATTCAGCTCCACAATATTAAGAGCACTATTACCTCAGGCACTAAGGCCATAGTGGCCGACGACCTAATGCCTATAGCTATCTACTAGTTTGGAGAGGTCGGTATCGAAGGAAGGCAAGAGGAAAGTCTCTTTATTGGAACAATTGGTGTATTATACATCCTCAATGACGTCCCGGTATCATCGTCTTATACAGTTACACAAAGAAGGAAGTCGCAAGACGAAAAAGAAAAAAAAAAAAAAAAAAAAATTCAATGAGAGAAAACTCTCGGTCGCAAAGAAGACGTGACATGTCGCCAATGTGCACGTGATTTTTGCAACACTGGGCGAGATTCTCCTTCAACCTTACCAGCCATACCACAAGCAGATTGTTTTCTTATCATCTCATTCTCATAATCATATAGCTCTGCCAACGATTTGGTCATTGAAGCTATGTTTATGGGGTTTCCAGTAAATTAAAAGACTCTATAGTTGGTAGAGTTTTGATAGCTTTTAAGTGTTCCGTATGATTTTGTTGTCGCGAGACCGAAAAACGTCGCTAATAATATCTATATCAAGCAGCCAGCCAGTAGCCAGGAAGTAGTACAATAGCGAGTAGAGAGGGACCTTAAAACCTAATTACTCATCTCTCTATGGCATAACAGACTTCTACGACATAAAACAATCTTCTGGTGGTTCCCAACCCAGCTGCTCTATAGGCCAGCGAACCAAGTCCCGGGACTCAGGGCGCAAGAACTTCCACACCCCTGACATGATATGTTCGGACCAACCCTTCACCGTCCATCCGGTCTCAAGTTTCTTCAGCACGACCGCAAAGCAAGCAAAGATGGCGAGCGCAAGTGGCGCCTTGCCCTGCAGGCGGTTGATGAACTCGTCGGATTCCCGGTACAGCCAAGCGAAAGGAACGTGGCTGTGCGCATCGGCAGCAGCAGTTGCAGCGGCCTTACCATCGATGTCGACATAGGCTACCGTGAAGAAGGGCTCGAGATTGTCTAGTGCCGACAGGTAGACTGGCACATCCCGAGACCGGGAGCTCAGCGGGTCCTCGAAACTTGTTAGAGCGAGCTTGCGCAGGTTTTGGAAGTGCAATTTGTAGCCGCCGACTCCTTGGGAAGCGCCCCGCAGGTCAGGCGTGGTGAAAATATTTTCTGAAGTTGTCTCCGCTGCATCAGATGCCGGTGGCGTCGGGGTTTGTGGAGCATCATTCATCCTTTCTCTGATAGATCGTACACCGCGCAGAAATATGAAAAAGCTTGCCTCGCCATCGTGATCACTAAATCCAATATACTCGCCAGGTTGAGGTCCCACAGCTAGGTTGTAAAGACTGATCAGGATGGCTGATCTATACACAAGCTCGCACTTGTCCTCGGAGATATCACTCAGCAGCTTGGTTGCGCCTCGCATGCCAGTGACATAGTGGCGGTCTGCCTGGGCCACGAACTCGGCCCGTCGGCCTGGTGTCTGACGAGCACAATGTAGTGCGGAAAAGCCAAGTATGAGATGCAAGATGTGCGGTTGCCGGAAGCCAATCTCGAGCGTCTGCATATCCCAGGAGGACTGGCCTGTTAGGGCGAAGTAGTGGTGCAGCAATTCCATATCGGCATACGTCAGGGCCTCCAGCGGTTGCATCCGTGTGAGCTGTTGGATGTTCTTCTCTAGTGTCTCTATCCGGTCAGACATGGTCTGCATGTTCTGCTCGCTTGGGACTCCGGAAGAGTCGCTAGGCGTCTGATTGCCCTCGAGGTTCGTACATACCAGCTCGGCCTTGAAGCTATAATTCGATGAAACGAAGCGCAGATTGCGTCGGTACCCTCCTCCACTTTGTGCTGGGGCGGTTTCCGAGTCGAATTTATGGTTAGCAGAGCTGCTGGCAAATGCCGACCGCTTTTCTCCCCCGCCTGAGACCGATCCTAGGTCTTCTCTTGGTTTACGTGAGAGAAACTTGCACTCGATCTCCCTGCGTACGCAATTAGCGCAGACTGGTTTGCTTTCGTCGCATTTGATTTTGCGCTGCTTGCATGGCTGGCATCCAAGACGTGATTTCCGATGAGTTCGCCGGCCCCGTTTGGCTTCCTCGGGAGACACCATGCTAAACGGATGATACTGCACAACAGAAAAGGAGGAATACGACAATCCGCAAATGTGCTATATGAGGCTCGGTTTCGGGTTCAAGGCTTTTCTTATGAGTGCATGTGAAGATACCTAGCGATGGAAGGAATCTGCTTGCTTAGTGCATGAGCTTAGTACCTCCGTATTTGCGGCTGAATTATTGCCGTTTTGGGAGCGTATTTCGGATCGCTTGGCTAAATGCGGAACTCCGCATAGCGGCATAACATGGCAAGCATTTTAACGCGCGTTTCACTACCATACAACGTTACAGATGAACAGATCACCAGTGAGTCAGTCCATGACTCTTTGTCTTGCCCCAGGTTAGCTATTTGTGTATATCTACAGCAACCAGTTTAATGTCACCCCGGCAGCCATTGCAATAATCTGGGACCACACGAACGACTAGAGATGGACCAAAATGGATTTGACTGGTAGGAAATATACTTGGCGCATCACTTGCTGTATCTAGCAGTGCAACCATAAAGAACGTGTATGGATTCTATGTAAAGTTTTATGACTGATGACTCAAGAGGTAACCACAACCTCAATATAATCTGTACAGCGATGTACATATCCCTCAATCCGGCCTTCCATGACGAAGCGGCAACTCTATCGCAGCAAACCGCCCGTGGCTCTCTTAACCGTCCCTACCAGCAAGCAAGTAGTTGCCCTCACGATCGCTCTTCAGCTGACACGTATCTCGAACAAGCCGTCCCGGATAGATCAACAAGAAGATAACCATGACAACAAACATTGGCGCAGCATCGCAAGAGTAGATGAACGCCTCATGCGAGATCACATAGCCACCAGATCCCTGAAGGTATTCGGTCGTCTTCACCACGCCTCGGAAAATCAGGAGCACAGTCACGACCTCGGTGGCCCTGAAGTGATTCTGCCAACTCACAGACGGCGCTTTGAGAATAATCTCCGGAGGGTCTTTCTTAATGCGGGTGTGTACATGCCAGCAAGTGAATATGAAGAGAGACAGAGCGATGACCTGCGTAATTAGCCCACCGAGCAGAATGATTCTGGCCTTCTTGATACTCGCTGGATCTCCTGAAGCTGGTAAGGAAGCACCTATGAACTGGCTAACGATGCAACCGAAATCAATGAGGACGTATATCTTTGTCATCCAGCGAATGTTGATTATAGAGTGACGTTGAGCGTCGAGGGCGATGATGATTCGTCCTAAGCTCATGTAGACGCTCGCGGCGAGGAAGGGGGTGGCGACGAGGATAAGGAGATTTTGTAGGATGAATGGACCAACTTTTTCGGGGTTGTCGGAAGCCATTGCGCGACCGTAGTAGCCAAAGGTCTCAGCTGGAAGCAAATCATTAGAGAGGCTGTAAAAAATCCATTTAGGGAGTTTTACCTATGCCGCCAAGAACAAAGGGAATGAAGAACCATGCCCGACGCCAGATGAGATAGATCATATGGCCGACAGTAGCAAATGCGAAAAGAGCAGTGAAAGTATAGCCTGCAGTTTTGTTCGGACGATATTCGAAGAAGACGATCTGAGTGCCATTGACAATAGGTCCGAAAGGACCATTCCCGGTATTCATGACAGGGCTGAGTAGAGGTGCTCTTCGTTTTGGGCTGCAGATGAGATGAAAAGTTGCTGGCGATTAATTTTGCTGTTACTAGGTCGAAATAAAGCTTCGATCGAGGAAATTCTTAGGAGAAATGAGAGAAAATACGTAGGAAAACTGGTCAAGAATGAATGGGAAGGGACACTTATTTGTAAATGTAATTCTAAAAATGTCGCCTTTATATATCTTGTGTAGGACAGCTGTGGGCTATTCTAGATTATTTGCGTATTCCCGTAGCTAGAAAAGGAAATATTGCTCGGGTTCGTAAAACGCAAGGTTTTCAGCCCTGCTAGTCGCTTTGCCGTTCAAGGGTGACCCCATATCGTCGTTTGCATTCTGTGGCGCAGCGGGAAAGAATGATCTCGGAGAATATCGAATACTGATGATTGGCAATATGCTTGCCTTTGTCCCTTGTTGAATACTAGTAGGCTGTGTGTCATTGGGAAAGATATCCTTCGTCATATCGACCTTAATATTTCTGAATACGCGAAAAGCTCTCCACAGTAACGTTTTCATCGAGCATCATCAAAATGACCAGAAGCTATATAACACTCAACATTCCCGCCCAGTTTGCTGCTTTTCAAACACCTAGTATCAATAACCATGACTTTTCTTATTGAAATAGGGTTTCCCTACGTTCTTGCTGCAGTTGCCCTAATGACGAACTTGGTTGCTGCACAGGACTGTAAATGCGTGAGTGCTGGTCCATACCCGCCCTAATCTGTAGACTACACAAATACTAACCTAGCAAAAAACAGTCGCCCTCTGAAACATGCTGGCCCTCAACATCCGAGTGGGATTCCCTCAACGATACAATTTCTGGACGTCTTATCCGCTCCGTACCTCCAGGATCCGTCTGCTACCCCGCTCAACCCAATTACAATGCAGAAGCTTGCAACCTTGTTTTAGCAAGTTGGAACTCCTCTGCCTTCCACTCATCTGATCCTATCAGTATCGACTCATCAGTCTGGGCGAACAATAGCTGTAATCCAGTCTACCCAAATGGGACTAGCTTGGCGGGCGATCCCAACGCAGGAGAGACTGGCTGCTCTATTGGGGCGTATCCAGTCTATGTTGTCAATACTACCGAAGCGAATGATGTGCAAGCAGCGTTGAAGTTTGCTAAGAAGTGGAATGTGCGATTGAACATCAAAAACACGGGCCATAACGGATCTGGAAGGTAAGCCACTCACATCCCGAGTTTCTGGAAACATGATTGATATCAATCGAATAGGAATACTGCCTATGGGAGTTTATCGTACGTAACTCCGAACTAAGTTAAGAGAAGAAAGTAGGTCTAAAACGTGCAATAGAATCTGGACTCACAATTTGAAGCAATTCCAATTTCACGATAACTTCAAGATTTGCAATACTACAGGGACACAGCTGGCAGCCACCATCGGTGCCGGCATGCAGGACGGTGAACTTTTCGAGGCAATGGCAACCCACAACGCAATCAGTGTTGGTGGAACAAACAAGGCATGCTCAGCCATCCGACCTAGAATTACTTGCCCAATGCTGATCATCTTGAATAGGATGTTGGCGTCGTTGGATGGGCCACAGGAGGCGGCCACGGCTTCATGACCGGAGTTTATGGCATGGGTGCTGACAATATTCTCGAGGCCACGATCATCACGCCCGATGGAACACTTCTCACTGCTAACGCTTGCCAAAACACGGACATCTTCTGGGCCATTCGAGGTGGTGGAGGTGGCACCTTTGGCATCATTCTCAGTCTCACTGTTAAGGCATACCCGATGCCGAGCGTCACTCTCTGGGGTCTTAACATCGCTGCTAAGAATGGCACCTCAGCCAGCGCCTGGTATAATCTGATAGCACGAGTTCACACACTGCTACCGCAGCTCCAAGATCAAGGTTTCCATGGGTATTACAGCCTTATCGGGCCTCCGGCCGCAGATACCTTGACTCTTGGCGGCTCATTTTTCTTGTGGAATGCGACGAATGGGACAGCTGAACGCATAGCTGCCCCTGTGCAAGCATTGCTTGCCGCGGCGAACGATACAGTGACTTCCTCGACCTTTTCTGTTTACATACCAACATTTCATGGCCTCGTGCAAGCTCTGCCATCGATAGAGCACGTCGGTACAGTGACTAACATTGCATCGTCACGGCTTATATCGCGAGGAGTATTGATGGGGGATAACCAGACTTTGTTTGCGCAGACACTTGAGAAGATTGGCCCGGCTGCGGTGGCACCATCTGTAAGCACCCCTCTTCCATGAAAATAAATTGAGCGACTTCCTTACACCCACACTTTTAGGACGGAACGCCAAAGTTATCGCTATCTGGCACTATGACAATCAGCAAGAAGCCCGTAGACAACGCCTTGAACCCAGCCTGGCGCGACGCCGCCATCCATCTCATCACAACCCAGACCTGGGACGATTCCTTGGCCGAGGCTCAAGTCAAGCAGATTTTAGATGACATGACATACAGCAAGCTGAATGCTTTGAGAGAGCTGGACCCAGGCTCTGGAGCCTACCTCAACGAGGTATGTCGCCACAATGTGTCTTTGATGTTTGGTTGCTGGATCGATTTTGCTGATTGATTTTGCTAACGACAGCAGGCAAATCCCTTCGAGCCCGGTTGGCAATGGTCCTTCTTTGGACCAAACTACGCTAGACTCCGAGAGATTAAGGATAAATATGATTCGGATGGCACGCTCTGGTGTCCTCAGTGCGTCGGCAGCGAGGATTGGACGCAACGAGAGGATGGAACGCTCTGCCGCGTGTATCAACCATTCTGAGTTGGGCCATCGAAATGGTGCTGAGATATGGTGGTACTATGAGTGGTGATCTAGTGTACCGACACGAGGGGATAATTGTTTTTCTTCTTCGTGTAAATAATCTTTGCAGCCCTGGCTATTATTCAATTATATATATGTAGCAAATGTCGGTATGCAGGACAAGAAATGCTCCTAATCGACTTATGGGAATAAATCAATACGAGATTAGCGCCTCACTTGAGTACCTCAACTCGCACAAGTGGCAAAGAAAGCACACTGGCGTTAAAAGTTCGTACCACAAACGCTCTTCTACTACTCTGTCCTACCGAGGTGTAGCTGCGCTAAAGGAGTGCAAGTAGAACTTGGCAAAATTGGTGGCCTGGAATTTCCCCCCACCGAAACGTACCCCCTCAATCTCTGCACAAAGAATCCGATAAGAACTCTGCGATAGCCACTTTTAAAATTGTAAGCTAAACATCCTACGAACCCTAGCACTTGTTGACCTGACAATGTCTCTTAGAACGAGGAGCCGCAAAGCGTTGAAAGCGATAGAGAATGTCAATGAAGTGGATTTGATCCATTTTGACCGATCGAACCTCCGAGCATTCCTTCTCCCAAAATCAGAACCAGCACTATACCACATCCGCCTAGAAGAGAACGACAGGGCGAGCTATCCAATTACAGGCATCGGAAAGCCTTTATAGGCCTCTAAAAGGACTTTGGACAGAGTTCGGAGCTCTCAGATCGTTTATATCGAAGGGACTTGCTTTGCACGATTTCGAGAATTTATCCACTTTAGGTTCCTTGGGAATTGTTTGGGCTCCTTGAGCATCGTTGTCAAAACTTGACAAAAGTGATGTAAGAGAACAGAAGTGGTGTATCGTGTTCACGATACACCAATATGGCCATATTACTGCGTTTTTCAAAAACAGATCGATATCACCACACAGTGTTTTTGAATTCGATTTGAGTAAAGATTGATTGAGTAATATAGAATTGTTGTTTGGGGTGGGTACAAAACCAAGTCTCCGGCACAAGGTTTTTGAAAGTGATGTTTGACAGAATGATCGATTTTGCCTTCCAAATGACTGACGAACTACTTGGACCATATAATACCTTCGATCTCCAGCCAAAATAACCCTCTACAGATGTCCAAAAAAAAATCGCGCATCGCGCATTTCAGGGAGAGGCATATGCCTCGAATATGCCCCTCCTTTTGACCTTCCACATGGATTTTTGAGAGAAGTGCGTGGGTTCCATGTTCGGCTTGAGATTGATGAACGAATAGAGTATAATGAAGCTATTTTGAGCTATAGAAGGCTTGCTGAAACGAGGAAGGGATTGAAAATGATACAGGAGTAAGTGGTGTTGGGGCAGCCCGGAGGATCCGAAAAATCAGGAGGCGAGGCCTCCTCTTATGGCCTTGCTTTGACTGATTTCTGTCTTATCGAAGAATATCAGAGAGAGACAGAGTAATACGAAGCTATTCCTAGATCTGAAAGGTGTTTTATGAACCGATTCCTAGCCACTTGGTTTTTGGAAATGGGCTGTCCCAGCCCCCTGATTTCAAACCTACCCCTACATATCGAAATCAGCGTGCAAATATCATGATAAACCGTACAGTATCACCATATCTGGGCGATATTATCATACTTAGGTGTTTACGAAATAAATGCCAGGAGGCTAGTTTGAAAACGGTGTATGGTGAACACGATACACTAGAGGCCACTTGATTTGTGACTGGTTATAAAGCGAGAAGTCAAAACACATAACGATGTGGTAAATCTTGCTCAGGATGCTCGGGCCTGCTCAGGTGAGCTGCTCAGGGTGCTCAGGTAAGTTGCTCAGGGTGCTCAGGTAACGAGCCTACCGGAAAAAGTCCGTGTTTTTAGGATCTAAAGCATGCACTAATTTAAATAATATCAACAAATCGTATTTTAATTAAAAATAAACCATCTATAACATTATATAAAACAATTAATCCAGTTTTTTTACTTTAATATCAATTCATTTATTTAATTTTGTAATATCTTAGTTTATTTTTCCCGGATTATTTTTTTTATTTCGGCCACTGTTATAGATTAGTACCGGTGTTTATGCAATATTTGTTTGATTTTTTTCTAATATTTTTCAATAAAATTCATATCAGGATTTGTAAAAGGGTGCAGTATCAATATAATCTTATATACTATACACTATTTGATACAATAATTGGTAGTGTTTTTATAGTCATAAACAGAATTACCGTTTTCCATAAAAAAAGGTTTTGCAGTAGGTTTTAGGGTGTGTGTGACAGTTGCAAAAGTTTTTAAAATTGGTTGGATATATGCTTCCAAAATTTGTGCCAAATAATCTTTTTGTGTAAAAATATTTATTTTGCTAATTCTATGGATAAATATTAAAAAATTTTTGTAGCTATATTTAATTGTTTTTTATACGTTAACTAGTATTGTATACTTTTTATAAAACTGATGTTGTATATAGGTAGAATAGCATTGTTTTCCTCCTTTTTTAATAACCTTTCGTTTGACAATTCTTTTTTTAATTAAAAATATAATTTTATTAGACCAAAGGATTTTTAGTTATTTTATTATCTAGAATATATATACAATAGCCCAGAAAAAACGTATTAAAATCTATATTATAATAAGATAAAGTTTCTAATAAGTTATATATTTGAAATAATCCTTTTGTTTGAGTCGTTTTTTTAGTGTATTAAAAAAACAATCAAATTTTAACTCATTATATAAAAGGTTCCAATCAAAAATTCTATATTCCTATAACTCGATAATGTATTCGATAATCTCGTCGATTTATTTGTCGGTTAAAATAAAAAGTTTGCCGATTTGTATAATTCGAGAGTGTTTTGGGTTGTTATATATAAAGATTTTGGTAATTATAGATTTCCCGAGTTTATATTGCGTTATAAAATTCTCAATCGGGATTTTTACAAAACTATAAAATTGGTGTATTGTTTCTTTATATTTGATAGGGATTTCTTCGCCTGATTAGTGGTCAAATTGCAATAAAGGGGTTCCTGGAGGTATTTTGAAGTTATTCAAAAAAAGTAAGGTGCGGCTTGCTTAGACCCTAAAAATATGGACTTTTTCCGGTAGGCTCGTAAGTGCTCAGAGTGCTTAGGTTACTCAGGCGAGTCGACTGAGCCGAGGGTGAGCCGAGGGTGATTAGCGCCTGAGTAAGAGCAGCAAGCTTACTAACTGCATACGAATCTCAAGAAAGAGAAAATTGATTCATGATACCAAAGAATCGCAGCCGCAGCCACCGCCACTGCTATTTACATCAAGCACGCTAAACGAAAAGGCCGTTTTCTTGACCCGAGAGCCGATACCAGTCTTCAATATCCTCTCGCAACAGAACTAGCAGAAGCCATCCTTGTCCTCGAAAACTACGCCAAAACACTCGAACGCGATGTGCCAGCTTCGACACGTCAACACATCCGCCTAATGCAGCATGAGTTTGACCTGCACTACTCCCTACAGCCAAGAGAAATTATGTTGAAGCAGATGGGTAGCTGGTTGATCGACCTTAACAAGTGTGTCCGATGGCTGATAGTTCAAAATTTGAACGCTCGCTCTTGGAAGGTGTTTTGCGATTTCAGACGGATGTTCAAGACAGCATTGGATGATATGGATTTGCAATACCTCGAGATTCGCCAAGCAAGAAAAGCTCTCTTTGATTATGACGGTGCCGGAGATTCGCATTTCATCGACCTAGAGCTAGAGCGATGTGATGAGATGATTGATTGGAGCGTCTGCGAGCCCGACACTGACGTGCTGGGAGAACCAGAAACCACAAATGAGACGTAATCAAGTTCTTACAATGAGAAGAGAGTAAGGCGTCCGATGTCTCGAGCCCAGCACTCAGATTGAGACGTTTGCGAGGTCGGATCCCGCCAGCACACACAGACGAGAATTCGGGAATATGGAACTGGTAGCATAACATCAAAACTCCTTAGAACAATAAAAGCAATGAAGACATCGGAAGACGGCCACTTGGCGTGAAGCGTTCGTAATATTTCGCAACATTTTCTCCAATTTTAGGCTTACCTCACGTCCAAGACTGCCACGAAAGGGCCCGACCCTCCATTCCTCCCCCTCGTTCACGAAACAGCAACAACTTTCTCTCGTAACTTCCCCAAAGACAAGTCTCCTCACCTTTGATCTTACCTCCTTCCCCTTAAAAAGCCCAAATTCACCTCACACTTCACACCCCCACCAACACCAAAGAATTTCACACCTAGCACCTTACAAGTAAAAAAGATCTCTCTTCATCTACCATCTAGTGTACTCTAATCCCCCTCTATGCATCTCCTCTAAAATACACACACCCCTCCCCCATCACCTCAAATAAAAAAGGGGAAAACTGTAAATAAAAGCAAAAGAAACGCCAACCATGATGATCCATCCTTCCTCCTAGTATTGTAAGGAAAAGTGAGAAGGAAGATGCAAGTCCAACCCCCGCCCCTTTCGTTTTCCCCCAAGCCATTGTCTCATTACCATGCAACCCTCCGTTCCCAATGCTCTCCACCACTACCCCCAAACCTCGCAGAATAGAAGCTCGCACACTCAAGCCTCGTAAACTCGGCTCAAGCTCACTTATTTACTCCCACCCACAACCCTAGGCAACACCCTCCACCCCTCCTTCCCCCCCGGCATACTCCTCCCAAACCCCTCATCCAAATCCAATATAATCTTCAACGCATTGCGACTCCTCAAATAACCCAGCGGTCCCTCCTGGCCCGGCAATCCCGCCTCCGCCTTCATAACTCCTGCATGCATTTCCCCTTCCTTCTTTTCCCCTCCGGGCATCGGCAGTAAATTCTGCAATACCTCATACGCAGCTAACGTGAATCCGAATTGCGGACTCGAGCGCAAGATACGGGCTGGTCCGCCTTTGAAAAAGGCTTTGAAGCCTTCTTCTTTAAAGATTGTGCGGGCGCAGTGTCGGAGGGAGGTGTATGACGATTCTCCCTTTCTAGCTTCGACTTGTAGGCGGGTTTTAATCACATCACACGGAGTAGTGAGATACGCGGCTGGCATACCAGCGATAGCGCCCGCTGTAAGAAGTTGCAGGATGCCGAGTTTCTTGGTTTGCGATTCCCCGAAATAATCGCGTTTCAGGTGGTTGTAGGTGGGGAAGTAGATTGCTGAGAAGGGCACGTCGCGCAGCAGACAGGCGGATGCGCCTTTGTAGAGGCCTATGAGACCTAGGTTGCGGACGATCCACATTGCGGAGCGCCGGGGGGCGCCTTCGACGGATTTGGCGACTTCGCCTTGCACTTGGAGGCGGATTTTGACGATTTCGAGGGGGTTGGTGAAGATCTGGGTGGGGGTTAGTGAAGATAGTAAAGGGGGAGGGTGAGACGTACGACTTGGCAAGCACCAGCGGTACCACCAGCTAGAATCTCATGCGGGATCCATATCTTGCCGGTCGGGTCTGAAAAGTGGCCTCTGACCAGATCGTTTACTGTAAGCTTGATAGCTTTTTCTGGGGCTACACCGACGAGTTGGGGTAAGACGCCGGAATAGAGACCCTTGAAACCTTCGTTGCGGATGACTTTCTTGGCGCAGTCGAGGGAGTTCTTGTACAGCATTTCACCCACGCGGGAGGAGCGCTGGTTCTGCATTCGCGTCTTGACGAGATCAATTGGGTACACCATGAAGGCACCAAAGGCACCAGCCAACGATCCCAACGCGAAATGATGGACCGATTCCAAGATATTGTGGAGGACATTTTGGCTCGTTGATCGCACTTTCTGAATTCCTTCTGAGGCAACCCCGCTGAAGGCATTGTAAAGTGGGTTCCGCCATGATGGATCAAGTACCTTGACAAAGTCGCCAAGGCCGAGCCTTCCTGAAGGTTCGTCGAGTCCGGCGAAATGGAAGAGGATGTCTGCTTCCATGGGTGTGAAGAGTGAGAAGCGTGTAATGCGCGCAGCTTCATTAAGGAATTCCGTCCGGGTGATTTTCCCGTCTTGGCTTTGCGCCGTAGCTTGTCTGATAATCAACTCCACGAGATCCATCTCCCGGATCATATTTTGGAACGCGCGAACATTGGCATAAGAAATCTTCGTGCCGGTAGAAATGTTACAGAGTGTATGTAGATTCTCCAGTAAATGATCCGAGAGCTTGTGTCTGGCCGTCTCGAGGATAATGCGCTGGAAATCTTCCGGCTCAATGAATCCATCGCCGTCCTTATCGAAGTAATGGAAGGCTTGTCGTATCCGCTCTCCTTGTAAACCTCTCAGCATCTGCGAGAATTGCGGGTACGTGAGATCGTGTCTGCGCTTCTTGCCCCCACTGTACAGCGTTGCCCACTCGCAATTCCAATCAAATGGAATGCTCTCCGGTCCCTTATTGAGCGCATACAGCTTCTTCAGATCCTCAAAATTCACAAATCCAGTATTCTCCACATCGAAAAGTCGAAACGCAATCTCGTACTCGGCATCCGGTTTCGCAAGCAAGTTCTCGAAGGTGCCCCAGTCTTGAAGGCTGACTTTGCCTGTATTTTTCTTATCTGCGACTCGGAAAAGGATGGCGTATTGTTCGCGTTTGATTTTATGCTATCTTCCCATCAGTGCCTATCCTTTCTTCACTTCTCCCATCGAATTGAGCAGAGAAAGAAAAATGTATCCAAACTCACGTAATCCTCCCCTTGGGGCGCAACAGCATTAATGAACTCCTCCTCCCCCATAAACATTTCCCCACTCTCCTCATCCCTCCTCGCATTCTTCTCAAACGTCGCCCTGCTCTGCGCAGACAGCTGCTCGTCGCCCGCCGTCTCCGCGCCGAGCAGCGACTCCTTCACAGCCTCCTTCGTCGTCGTGATGTCAGGCATCGTGCTTATCTTCTCTTCGAATTGACACGCACACCAATGGCCTCCCTCTCTTAATCTCCTGCAGCTCCTACTCTTGCTTCAAAAGCTCGTCAGATTTGAATTGCGCGATTTTGAATTCCCCTTGTCGTCGTCGAAAAATGGGGTTGCCGTCCACGGTCCGTCGATCTCCACGAGTAAAAAAAAGCAACGAAGAGAAAAAAAAGAAAACGCCTTCCTCGCGAGTCTGCAGCAGCGGGAAAATTTTTCGCTGGTCAATTGATGTCGAGTCGTCCCCTTCGCACAGCGGGAAGAAAAAGAAAAGTGAAGGGATCTACTGTAGGAAGCTGTACGTAGTCTGGGGAAAAGGAGCTCGAGCGTCGGGGGACGGGTTGGTGAATTGCGTTCTCTAGCTTCGATTTTCGCTCCTGCGCTTCGGACACCAGGGGCAGTTTTTTTTATTGCCTGCAGCAAGCGTTGCGCCGGGTTTAAATCGGACTTTTTGGAAAACTCGGTGGCATTGCAGGGGTAAGGACAGATGCCAAGAATAGGACCAACGGGAGTGGGGAAAATGTTGATACGCTCCGACTGATGAGTGAGTGTTGAATTCAATTTATTTGTCGTCTGAAAGTTACGAGAAGAGTTATTTCATTGTGTTGACTTGATCGGATGATTACTACCAACATATTTGCCAGTGTTGAGACGCGTCGATGTTGATGTTGACGTAGACTCAATTCCCATTTGCCACGCGAATGCAAGTACCTGTCACAAGAACAAATCGCGATCCACAGTGACACCAGTCTATTAATTTTAAAGAAGTATCATTCATGTTGTCTACTCCTAATTTTATTCTGATGATTACCGATCCATACACCAGGCACCATATCGTGGAAGAAAATGAAAGCCATTACGCGTCTAAAGAGACACAGAAACTAAAGCATTACAAAGCCCATTTTCTATTTTGTGCCTCGAGCCGAGTCGCTCCCAAGTGTGGGTGATCAACGGCAGGAACATGTTCGTGGTCTCGTAGTATCATGAGGCTCGTTACGCTAGAAAAGCAGATGTTTTGGTCGGATGTCGACGGGAAGAGAAAAATTATAGTTCGACGGAAATCAAGACAAGACCATATGCAACGCCGCCAATGGTGGAAAGCACTGCGATCTAATGACTTTTATCGTGATGTGGTGGGGGACCAGATGCGACCGATAGGAAGTAATCGAGGTATCTGGCCCAATAATATACAAGGAATCGAAGTTATGGACGTGACAGCGTCAAGAGATTATTTACCCCTTGACTTGAACCATCCTTTTGAAGGACTCTCGAGTTTCGAACGGCATCTGGGAGGCGACATCGTCGAGTGATGGGAGCGATGGTCGGAAGTTTGGGACCTGGACGGATGGGAGGACGAATCCTTTGGCCATCTCAGCTTCAACAAATGTCGATGCACGTTTGTAGCGGCGGTCCGAATATTTCTCGAACACGGCAGCGTGGTGTTTGAGGGGATTCTCGCAACATTCCATCATCATCGATACCAGTGGTCGTAATTGCGTCCACGTGTAGCCAGAGTAGTAGATGTGGGCAGGAGTCTAGGTGTATTAGCAGAGGCTTCAGATTCTTGGAAGGAACAACTTACCCAGTCACCCTTCTTCAACATAAAACGAGCAAAGCAGTGAGCGCCTGCAGCGATGTAGCTTGGAGGGCTTCCTACAAATCGCTCGTCCATAACAGTTACTTCCAAGAAGTACTTGGCAAGAGTTCTGGTCTCCAAGTCATACTCGTCCGCTTTGCTGATACGTCGAAGGAAGCTCATTGGTCCAGGCCACCCAAGCTCGAACTGCAGCATACTAAGCATAAAACGCTCCGCTTTCAGGATCTCATCGACAGTGTAGCCGCCATCGACCATGTAGACAATCTCATTCACCGATGGGCAATTGATCTCCTCGTACTTGGCAGCTACGAAGATAGCTGTAGCTCCAACTAATTGAAGCTTGCCGAGAGAAACAATCTTGTGGGACAAGAACCGGTCGATGTAATTGACGCAGAGGAATAGTGTCTCTGGTAGAAGCGAGAAGCGGTGGTGGACCTGGATCAGCCAATCCATCAGGACCGATCGCATAGACCACTGAATCTCGGCCTGATTATCCATGTAGTGTGCATTAGGAAGCATCTTGATCTATGAGTCAAGACTAGTTAGCAAGAGTGGAGCAGGTAAACATGTCAGGGATAAGCATGTAAACAACGGCCATCTAGGCGACCGCGGTCACACATTGGGTTGCAGGACGCGTCGTGGTCTGAGGATAGATGCAAGGCACAAGTGGGGGCTTACCTCGAGCTCACGCATGTACGCAAAGATCTCATCACCATACTCAGCCACCATGCTGGTATCCCAAGCCTCGTCTTCAATCTCCTCTTGGGTGCGGGAACTTTCAACCAACTCCGCAGCAGCAGCAATCTCCTTCTTCACCTTGTTGGTGACTTTGGGAAAGAGGACAGTAGTCGCACCTCCAGTCGTGTTGTCGCCTCTTGATCGATATGAGTGTGCTGTTGTGTAGCCCTGCTCATCATAGATTTCCTCCTCCTCATCCTCCCAATATTCCTCAGGCTCAGAGACAAGAGGTGGTGGCGCTGGCAATTGTCTATTTTGCCTATCGATGACTTCTTGGGAAGCTTTCGCTGGGTGATAGGCTGCTTCATCTTCTTTCTTCGGCTCAGCCAATCTGAGATACGACTCGTATGAAACTCCCGCAGTGCTCTGATCTTCAATTGCATCTTCGTAAGGCGGCTCAGTCGGACTCACGTTCTCCGAGACTTGAGGTTGGGCTCGAGTGTCGATGTACTTGCTTTGTGCTTTCCGGAGGACTGGTTGTTGGTCCGCCTTGAGTTGGGGTTGGCTCTTGTGCTGGCATGGTTCGAGAGATTGGTGGACAGGAGCTACAGGCGCTGACTCGGGCCGGGCATTCTGGTTGCTGGATTTAACTTGCTGCTCATTTTCGGCACCACTATCCTTATAGATCGACGTGAGCTTCTTGGACTGTGTTCGTTTGAGGGCAGGTAACGGCGGTAGTTGTTGGCGTGATTCTACAAGGGGCAGCTTGGGGATTGAAGCTTGCTCGGCAATCGACGAGGGAATATTCAAAGGGCCTTTGATCGGAGCAGCATTGAGAGGTCTTTGAGCTGGGCGAAGGAGCGCCGCTGATTTGTCTTGGGGCGCGAGAGGTTTGACAAAGTCTACCTGGACTGACTTGCCAGGGAGGACAGAGTCATCATGGATGGTAGCTAGGTTCTTTGCTGTGTTGCTCACGTCTCCGAAAGCAGTTCTCTTGGCCGCAGCCTTGAGTCCTCCTACTGCCATCATATTGGAGAGCGTGCCGGTGGATTTATGCCGTTGATGAAGGGTCTGTTTGGAGGAAGGAGCAATATTCTCATCGCCTTGGAGACGAAGAGCTCGCGCTGGACGTTGTGGCTATTGAATCATTAAATGTCAGCGCCGGTCGGTAATACAAGTCAATCTGCAAAGAAAATGAAGTTGTCGAGGCAATGCTGGGGAATGTGGAGAGTGGGTGAAGTGGTATGACCGTGAGGGAAGGCGTCGATAGGGATCGAGAACCATAACAAAACTTACTCGCGCGTCCATTGTCGGTAGTAGCTATGCCAGGAAATTACGATGCTGAGTGCAAGAAAAGAAGCTCGGGCAATTATGCAAAGGTTTGATGTGTGATTTTTGTTTGATGGATGCAGCAATGCTCGAGGGATGAATTGCAAAATATCGCGTCCCAAAAATTCATAAAAGGGGGATTCGACGGCGACGAGGACGAGGACGAGGACGTGTCGGGATAAGTAGGAGGCCGAGAGCTTCTGATTGCTACAATGTACCTGAGTATATGTGCAGCGCGCAGTCACAGCAGATCCATTGAAGAGGTGAGGAGGATGGAGGAGATGCGAAGGTGGAGGTGGAGGTGTTGTGAGGAATATGAGGATGTGTTTGGACCAGGTCGACGGCCGTCAAGCTCGACTTCACGAGATGGCAACCACAACAACAGAGCTTATCCCTGCCGTAAACAAGTTTTGGGTTGCTAAGCCTGTCTGGGTAAGGCGCGGCGATAAAGCTTATCGGCCAAGCGACAGACGCGTTGATCGGAACAACGTCACGTCGTCTAAACATTTCTGAAGAACACAGAAAAAACTGATAATCGGCATAACATATTACTATGCGCGAAATCTTTGTTTCTGAAGTAATAATAACGCTTCTAATACTGAACAGAATCTTCACGCTCAGTTTTACATGCTTCCCCATGTTCCTCACCCAAGTCGCATAGGACTTTTGATTTTCCCACACAAAAATGCGTGAGTCTCGCGCGGTCAGCTGACCCGCATGGAAATAGCAACGCCCCTCGATTCCATCACTCATCCATCAACTATCATCACCTTTATGCTTCTTTTGAATTTTCCAAAGTGTTTCCACCACTTCCTCGTCTTTTCCTCTCCTGTTCCGTGCGATCAAGTGATTGGAAACTTAGCCGCTCGGAAGACGGCCTGTCTGGAAGCTTCAGCGAACCCCCGAACAAGTGCCACGCATCAGCAGCTACATCAATGGATAATGATCAATCTGCCTCCCCCATTCTCCACCCACCGCATGCAAAAAAGTGTGTAAGACGGCTGGCCGCGATTGGCTGCCAATGTTGCGATTTAACTGCGTTCCTGGAAGGTTACTTCACGTCCTCCTGATTTGCTCAGCCTTTAAGGATCCCCAACCGACGTTTGCGCTTATGGCGCAGACACATGTCTTGCCTCCCTATCAGCATGCGATTGGCATCGCCCCGTGAAGGAACGGCGTGACCGTACCAGGAAGCTTCGGTGCGGGCCTTTGTTTACGGAGTCGCATGCCATGCCATTGCATCGCATGGAGAGGAAACTCCCCGCGCTTGCCCTGGCAGGTCTTGTTGTGGTCGTGTTCGTGGTCGAGGTCTGCGGTCGTTCGGCGGCCAAGCTGTTCGGGATTGTCAAATCTTCAAAAGGCCATTGGGTCGTCGTCATCAACCTCTCAAACCTGCCCCGGATGAAGAGGAATCGCCAACCCTGCACGGGAAGTTTAGTCCAGGCTGGCTACTGTATCTACTGTATCCTTCAAGGTACGGCGAGACAATCCCAGAAGCCTGCAGAGAAATTATACGGAACGGCGTGCGTTTGCGCTGCAATTAATGACAGGCCCGCTTCTTGCGCTTCAACTGTGCAGGTGAATTTCTCGATTCTTTGGCCGTCGCACGACAAACAACATCGCATCTTGATGCCGACTAAACCTGCAGCGTGTAGATCTATCCAGTCATCGAGGCCCATTTGCCTGCGGAATCCACCGCACAATCGCCAGCATCCATGGATCCTAGCCTCGACTTGAGTTATCCCAGCGCCATCAATCGTCAGAAGGTTGAATCTGCCGTAGGCCCCTCCAGCTCAGAGCATAAATGGTACTTGAAACTACCCGCCAGCGCATACAACCATCCTGGGGCGCAATTAATATTAGAGCCTGCTGCTACACCGATAAGTACTTGATGCAAAAGTACAAAGATAGACTGGGCGGTAGAAGCAACAGCTATTGACCACCACACGCAATACACGCCGCTCCTCTCAATCAGATGTACAGTCTCTGGAACAATACTTAGGCTGTCAACCGATTTTGGGGGTGTACTACCCATGATCACCCACTCATCCTTGCCCTCAGACGACGGCGCATGCCATCATTGGCTGGCTTAGACTTAATCAAGCACTTGGCCACTGCGTCTTGAGCAATTGTCTCGACCACACCGGAGACCAGTGGCAGGAGTAGTAGATTATTTCCAGTCGCATGCGCTCGGGGACCCTGATGACCTGCCTCCTATAAAACATGTGCAGCGACGAGCCGATTGTTTTGAATCTCTAGTATCTTGTGGTTGTTTCTAGCCTGCTACATCATGTACATGTGCTTGGTGATAGGAGCAGGAGGAGCAGACACCCAAACCTCCGAAAACGGGCTGAGCGGGAAGACTCGATCGAGGCTTTCCCAACGCAAGAAATGTCTCAATTTTGGGGGGAATGCACAACTTAGATAACGTAGAAGTAAAAATCTGGATTGGGTGCTTCCTGCAACCGCGAAGTTTCTTCATATGATAAAGAGTCCAGCACATCAAAGCGGGCCATGACATGGCAAGCATGCGGGAAGCAGTGCGGGGATTGAGAACAATAGCAAGAGTTGGAGAAGTGGCCTTGGGCGAGGAATGTTTTATGATTATAGACTGAATCCAAGACAAGTGAAATCAAAGTTGGGCGAAATATGTAATTGTTCAAAATTATGTTGAAGTGCTGCATAAAACATGCAATCTGAGTAACGAGTTGAAGACCGCTTGCCGGCCCTCGTACTCCTCTCTTCCACCACCACACCGAAGCCTCTCAGGAGCAGCACAACGACAAAAACGACATTTGGTGAGTTCAAATCCATCGATCGGCTTTTCGCAGATCAGTCCCAGTCATCATAAACTCGAATATCTCAAGAAATAATCGTCTTCTAACGTCTCTCCGTCGCAGCACTTCGGGACGCCAATTCCAACGGACAGCGACTCCAAATGCCTCGATAGGCCTCACAACGGCATCCATTTCGATCATCTGTAAGTTCGCACTCGTTTTTGGTCTTACGCGATCAAGCAAAAACATCAGTCTTTACCCCATGTCTTTCCCTGATGTACCTGTTCTGCACCTTGCCTCCATCGGTTGGGAAGCGCCCAAGCATCGGTGGAGGGTTCGCAATTCCATCGATACTTCATCTCCTTCATCATTTCACTCTCCAAGACCATCGTCAGACGTATAACGATTGATACTAACAACTGGGACCTTCCAGATCGAAAGACGGCAACACACTCGTTCTGTGCTCGTCCATCCGCCTGCTTGCGACAACCGTCTCTTCCGCCCAGCACGCAACCGCCTCTTCCACTCTCCACACACATCACTTGAGAATAATTATCATCAATCGACCGAGAAATACGCCTCCGATATTGGAATGGAATTATCCAACCTTCTATCCGGACCAGATTCATCGAACGCACAAAATCAAGTTCACGACGCTGCCGCTCCTCCACGCACACATTCGTACCCGACCCGGCACACAATGACCGGCATGGACATGCGCACTGGAGCCCAGAGAATGGCAACTCCTCCAGCGACATTTTCCAGCGCTCAATCCGCGTCTACAACTCCGCACAATAACAATATGTCGCCATTCGGGAGTCCGACGCCCAAGAGCGTCGCATTCGAACTCCTCTTTCCCGAATCGCCTCAATATCGTGCGCGCCTCCCCATGCGGGTGCAAATATTCCCTCATGACACTACCGACTCGATTGTTACTACAGTCAAGAACTTCTATGGTCTGTACGCCGGTCCCGGCGGTGCCAAAGGGGTCAGTTTCGAGGATGAGCAGGGGAATACCCTCATTGCTCGCTACGAGAATCTTCGAAACAACATGATCGTTTATGTCAGGGTCATTGATGAACCTACACCAGTGCCTGGAGCGTATGGTCCATCATCATATCATTCTGGGTCACCAGTGGTGCAGCAGGCCTACTATCCTGGTGATGGTCACCATATGCCGCCTCCACAGCCAGCACAGGCTCTCAGTTATGGGCAACCGCTATCCAGACCTACTTCGAGAACGTCTCGCAAGCGCAGCATTTCCCCTAATTCAGGCCGTGGCCGTCGGAGTGTATCTGCGAGTACAAATCCACCTCCGATGAAGAAGAGTCGCTCGCGATCGGGCTTCAAAAGCCGGGGTTCCAGCGCCCACGGTAGTTTCGCAGACAATCACAGCGATGGCATGAACGGATATAGCAGTGGTGATGGAGCTCCTGGCTCTGTTTCAAGCCGAACCAAGAGTGAGCACCTTGGTAACACGGAGATTAGTCTGGACAACATTGTGGAAGGTGGGCGTCGCAAGAGGGCCAAGTTTGAGAGTTCCGTAAGTTTACTGCGCACATTGCCCCTTACATTCATCACAAGCACATTCTAACATTAATATCTTACAGGAGCTGCCATTGTTCGCGCCTCCTCAAATGCCTGCCGCAACTTCGAACTCGTCCGTCTCTCCAGCACGCCGCATGGAGCACCAACGGGCTTCCTTCCCTTTCACACATCCTTCCCAACATCCCTTTTCGAATCCACAACCAATGCAGTCCCCTCAGAGCTATAGCAATGGCTTTGGGCAGCCTGGCATGTACTCTACACCGGCTGCTCAGAGTCGTCGCACTCGCAACGCTGTAGAACATCCTGGGCGGCAGTCAATTGGGGTCACACCAAATGGCAACAGCTCTGGAATCCTTCCAACACCCGACCCAACAGTCGGGAGCTGTATGTCGGAAGAAGATAAGGATGTTGCTTTGCAATTGATGCGATTGGGCGAAATGTCAAACATTTCTCACGGTCGCACATCTGCTTCTACATTGGATGATACTTTCAGCGGAAGAGCAGATGCTGCTTCTTCTACTGGCGCTACAAGCGACGAGGAGAGCGAGAGTGAGGATGAGCTCCCACCAGCTCGTCGCCAGAAACGAGAGGCGAGCCCCATTTTGCCTCCTGGCGCTATCAAGAGATTCCGTCCTCACCTGGATGACCTTCTACCCAGCCAAGACAGCACAGAGCCCAGCGGAGATGAGGCTGACTACGAGTTCAAGCCGGGCAATCAGGATGAGGTCATGGAGGACGTCAAACAAGACTCCAAGATGCCCAAATCCAAGAGCATGCCCACTATCATGGGCAAGCCTCGCACCAGCGCATCAGGTGCCAAAGTCAACAAGTCAAGCAAGCCAAAGACTCAAAAGCCTGGTCAACTTGTCAAGCCCAAGAAAGCTGCTAGCCTTCCTGGAAGCGCCAAGCCTATCTCTCCAACTTCGCTGCCATCCCAATCTCGCAAGACATCCAATGCTTCCAATCTGAACTTTCAGCATCAACTTGGCGACGACGAGGAAGATCTGTCTTCCAAGCCTCGTTGCCAACGATGCCGAAAGAGCAAGAAGGGTTGCGATCGTCAACGTCCGTGCCAGCGATGCAAGGATGCTGGTCTGAGCGCTGATCAATGTGTGAGTGAGGATGAAGGCAATGGCCGCAAGGGACGATATGGACGCCACATGGGTGTCCCCGTCAAGAAGGACGAGACCGCAGTCGATATCAGCATGGCTCCTACCCTCCTAGCCGGTGGCCAAGGTAGCCCAGATAAGAGCAAGAAGAGAAAGCGGTAGTGGCGACGAAAGCCACTTTTACATATGGCATCGGCAGCAAGTTCCTTCGTGTATTAACGAATTCTCTCCTCGGTCCGGCCTATACATCTCTCCACCTCTCGGTACAAATCAACAAAAAGCGCTCTTCCTCTGTCATCTTTCCTCTCGCGCACTTTCCCAACGCCCACATACTCTACCACGGCGTCGTCAGTCTGCTTCGGGCACAATACTGCGTGGCGTTCCTGTCCTGCGCTAGTGTTTACCCTCGCGAGTTTTCTTATTGTACTTTGGTTCTGGGTGCGGGCGCAGCGCGGCGTCTTTGGCTTATCGTCCTTACTGCCGCCTTTGTTTCAGCGACTCGTACTCATCTCGAAACAGTAGACTCGGGGAAATCTTTGGAGAGGACGAAAAAAGATCACACTCCTTTATGAATGATGGATGAAATCAAATATTTGATACGATTTTCCTTTTTCTTGTTGATGTTGAATATCGTTTGCGTCTTGTTTTCTCTCGCGGCCCTTTTTTAATTGTGTGTGGTATTGTGGGGGCTGTGTGGTGGATATATCATTTTGTTGAATTGTGTTCTGCTGCTGTGGTGGGGTTGCGCGTCTGGGAGGGATCCTTGGGGATTGGTGGGTGGAAGTCAATGATCAATCACGAACAAACAAACAAACACAAGAAATACAAATTTGCAAGCAAAGGATGGGATGGGCGGAATGGATGGATGGATGGGAGCTGGTTGGGTCTTGTTTTCGCGTCTTCGTTTTTTATATCATACAGGTACAATCAAATCAAATCAGGCAATTATATCTATCCCCTTCCTTCTTTACTCGTGATCCTTCACCTTCCAACCTATCATCCGAAACGCGTAACAAACGTCTAGACCTAGACCCACACGCACAATCCTTCCACAAATCTAGGGCTGAAAAAACTACGTAGTATCAAATGAAACCCCGCTTCTTTGCCGCGCGGGAACCTCCATGGCATGGCATGTCGTTGAAATAGGTTGTACGCTAGGCTCGGTTAGGTAACCCGGACAAGGGGCACCGGGATTTTGCCGAGTGGTGGGGTGGCGAGACAGAGGTAGAATGTGTCATGTGATATAGAATCAGAGTGAAAAGAAGTTGGGGGTTGTTTTGAGTTGTTGCTTATGAAACTCGTCTGAAATTATTTTCGGTTTGGTAAAGTACTTCTTTTTCACATCTGTCATGACTTTTGTGTTACTCTTGCGCTGCACGTGCTCTATGATAGGCTTTCAGGCACGTGCTAGTTGGTTTATCATGACGATGATGGCTGTATCTTCTAGATGTCGAAAATTGGGGCTATTGTATATTACTGCTACCAGAGAGAACTGCAAATCTTCTAGAAGAAACTCAAATTGTTGTTCTTTACAGATCACGTGCTTTCCCACTTATATTTGCGGCGATGTTTGATGGCCTTCTCTTGAATGCTGATGCAGCCTACTAAATCTCCTTCATGAGGCTTGGAGGCCACCTATAATGTATCATAAGTGGAGAGAAACTTTTCCCTCAACTCACATCTTAGCAATCACACCTTCAGCAACAGCTTCCCCGCCGACTTCCTCTCCTCAAGCTCAACATGCGCCTTCCTTACCTCTTCCAGCAAAAACACCTTCCTCGGAATCTCCTCAACCCCATTCTTCGCAATGAAATCAAACAACCGTCCCGCATAAAACCCAAACTCCTCCCTCGTCCCAATATACCCAAAAACACTTGGCTTCATAACCCTCAGATTCTTCCCCGCTAACTTCCCAATATCAAACGGCTCTACATTTCCCGACGCATTCCCTACAACAACCATACTCCCGTCTCTCCCCAACACCTGCAATCCAACCTCAAATGTTGCCTTCCCAGCATTATCAAAAACTGCCCTGACACCTTCACCTCCCGTGACTTCCATAACTTTCTTGACAACATTGTCGGTTTTATAATTAACCACAACCTCCGCTCCATTTTTCCGAGCTAGTTCCATCTTCTCTTCACTGCCCGCTGTCCCGATAACCCTCGCTCCAATTAGCTTACTCAATAATTGACATAACCATAATCCAACCCCACCAGAAGCGCCTTGCACTAAGATCCATTCTCCCTTTCTCACAGCATATGCACGTTCAATGAAGCTCAGCGCTGTGATTCCCTGCGCTATACTAGCAGCAGCCACCCCTTCCCCAATTGTATCTGATTTTGGTAAACGGAAGATTTTTGAGATAGAGCAAGTGGAATATTCAGCGTAAGCTCCGGAACCGATCCATACTACCTTGTCACCGGGCAAGAGATCAGGGGTGGGGGATGAGATGATGTGGCCTTCGGCTTCGATGCCGGGTGTGTAGGGGAGGGGTGTTGGGTAGAGGCAGCTGCGGAAATTTCTGGTGGTTTTTGTTAGGAAGAGGGGCAGGGAAGAAGAATGGGGGACCGGTACATGTCGATGTAGTTTAAGCCTATGTAGGTATTTTTTATCAGGACTTCGTTTTCTTTTTGGACGGGGAGAGGGAGATCGGTGTGGTATTGGAGGACGTCTGGGGAGCCGGTTTGCGAGATTGTGATGCCTTTCATGTGGGTTGGGAGGTTGGGGGAAGCCATGATTGAATTCGCGAATTCGGAAAATCAAGAACAAAACAGATGAAACCCAAGAGTTTCTTGTCGGAATATTCGATCTATAAGTACTTTTTCAATTACACGCTAGTCAATAATGCAGATGTTTTGGAGAGATCTTTGACGTGATGCTGACCGTGCACTCACGCCGCACTCACTCTCGGCTTGAATTTCGGGCCCGAAAAAGTTGAGATCCGACTGAGCCATGCTCGGGGCAGGATAGCGGGGTACGTAAGAAAATCAGTATTCAACCCACTCGGGTCCATGTAATTCTAGATATAAGTTTGTAGACTCCCTGAAAGTACGGACCGGACGGACCGAGCGGAGCCTCGGGGCAGCTGTCCTCTCTTTAAACCTGGGAGAGCGCCATATTATGAAAGTTTAACCTGATTACGAGGGAGAACTTACGTGTTGGAATTTTGGGGTTCCGTTGAGCTGCTGGAATATTCAAAAGATAATACGTAGTATCCATAATTCTACATCTCCTACTCATACACTTGACAGTACCCTGGTTGAGAAGAGAATGGAACGCCAAAACCCGATTGTTCAATGTTAAAAAAAAGTGCTGCAACAGCTGAGAACATATGAATGAAACAAGCGGGTCAGAAATCACAAGCAGAAAAGTAAAACTGGATCTGAGTTTTCGCCAGCTCGCAAAAGTACTCATAGTAGGCTAGAGAACTAACCACACAAGCAGTATTCGCCTGCAAACCCTACTTGAAAGTCGGAAGAAGGTCGCGAGTTCCAACACGATATTTCCAACAAGTGTATTGATTTTCTCATTTGAAGTAAAACACCCTTCCCTTCCATTCCCCACACTCCTCGCCTTGACTGAGCCATTATGTTCACGCGGCTCGGAAAAATTCGCCCTGTCCCAAGATCCCCATGTGGGCAAGGGGGCTCTCAACAGACATCATTCCCGGCGGCAGCGCCTCTTTTCTAGCGTTGTGCTTTAACAATTCAACGATACATGGCCAATCAAAGAGTGTTCCAAGGAACGGCCCCATATCTGGAGAGCTGGGATGTGGCGTCGACCATGAATAGACCTCCCGTATGTCGTCCAAAGGCTCTTGGGTTCGCTCGTCCAAAAACTTCACTTCGGTTTCTCCGTAATTAAAGAATTTTGCTTCCACAATGAGCTTGTATTGTCGCTCTAGTACTACTTTGTTGAATGGTCCAATGCGGAAACCCTGGTGAATCTCCTTCACTTGATTCTGGGTGGAGATCGTGATTTCGATACAGGCGAGGCCAGGTGTTCCAAGAAGGCAGCAGGCATCTCTGAAGTGTCCGAAGTAGTCGCTGTTTCTGATTGAAATAACCTTGTTCAAATGTTCAGCGGTATATTTTTGAAAGAAGTCAGGGTGGGGAATTTCATTGCGGAGTGGCACGTGATGGATAAGATTATGAAGAAAACAGTACAGACGGTCTCGCAGAGAGTGAGAGGGAGACACAGTGAAAACATAGGGAGGAGAGGGTATTCTCTGGTCCACCATTGTGGCTGAGAAGCAAAGTTACGAGAAAATTCGTAGCTGGTTGGGTCAACGAGACCAGTTGACGGGCAAGGTTAATATAGTATCGGGCAAACAAAGATGATAGAAGTTAGGCGAGAACATGACTATGCATTGCGTGTTGGATGTCCCTTTTGCAGTCATAGCTGAGCCTTGGGTCATTTACAAGTGCAAATTTACCCGTTTGTTTGGTAAGTGAACCGGACCGTATTGGAGCAAATCTCAAGCACATTCATACATCTTGCCGATGCGAGTAGCTTTACTCCTGACATCAATTACTGAGGGGTCCCGCAACAAGTATGCCATAGACCCTTGAGGGGATAATCTTGTCTGGTCGCAAGAGGAATACCACTTCATGGTACTTGCGACCATTCTACCTTCCAGAGTAGCTACTGCGGGGTTCATGAGATAATTTTATACTTTTGAAGTTCTTTCTCCCCATAATGCCACTTGGCAGTGTTCGAACGAGACTGGAAAATCAGGAGGTATGTTGATTTGCGTCATCAAAGGTGGGTAAGGCAGAGAATGCTGACATGGATGAGTAACGGAGAAGACTAGCGAGTGAAAATAAATAATTGTCATGAAATTCAAACGTCTTACGATTTGCAAGCCACACGATCTCCAAAAAGCAAAACGCCGGCCGGAAATCACGCGGAAACAGTAACAAACCTTCCATCCTGATAATCTCCCGTACCTTCCGAGATCTCCCAGTCGCCAACAATACTCGTTCACAGTTCCTCCACATCTGCAAAAGACCGTGATACCCAATAACATCTATGCAGCCGCTGTGGCCCATCTTACACTTCGATCGAGACGAACATTCATGCCCGTCTGATAGCAGGTCCAAAACCCATGATACCCATATGGATCAGAGGATTGTCTTCCCAATTACATCTTCCGGTAGTAAGCTTGGTGAAGTACTTCAACAACTCTACCAAACACTGCCAGTTCAGGACGGCATTTAGAGTCGGCGCCATATCCTGAGATGAAGAAGAGTCTGTCCATCCACAAACACTGAGAAGGGTAGGGTCTTGACCACCCGTGTGATTGTCCGGAATCAGGATTACATCGCCGTTGCTATCATAGCATTTGGCGCTGGCGACGACATTGTACACACGTAGAGCGGATGCGCCGAGTTCGGGTCGCTTCGGGTCGTTGCTGATAGTAACAAATGGAACTTGAAAACGATCGACAGCGCTGCAAAAGCCCGTCTCGGTTGAAATTGTTAAATCGATTCGGAAGAGATTGGGCTCGCCGTTAAGACCAGCTCTGGTAATGTCTTCCAGGTTGATAGGATCATTTACGAACATTGACTGCGTGTAGTGAACTGTGGAAGAACTCTGGAAGAAGCCGGCTGGAGGATTTGCGTTCAGAAGGGCGGGTTGATTGATGAAGTTTCGCAGTAGACAGGCCAGAAATTGGCGGAAGCTCGCACCACTTGGGGTGTAAATGATGGGCGGTGAGGGTGCCATGACGAAAAGGAGGAAGGCTCAAGGTGAACACTAGGGCCAATCTACTTAAGACTGGGGTGACCTATATATACCTCGGATCGTGTTTGGAGAAGGTGCTTGCTCTTTCCAGCTCAGGATCAGCCGCCTAGTACTAGGTGATCTATGTAAACTTGCTTAGAACTAGACAGATAGATACATGAAAGAGGTATTACCGTTTTGGGTTATGATGCATGAATCAAATATCCAGACAGGCTCCTTTGCAAAATAGAACGTTTCCGCTGTTCAAGACGTCGACTGGTAGGATGGGAATGGAAGATTATTGATTGCAGTTTGCATTCTGAGCCATAGAAGCTCATGGAGTTGTTAGACCTTGGCACCGGATACAAACTTCCCTACACAATGTACTAGCCGGGTTTGTTCACAAGCCTGACCATCGGATATGCTTGTAGCATACCATCCTACTGCAGGACTTGCAATACTATGCCCAGATTACTCCTTAAGCCGCTCACGCCTTTGAGTAAAAGAGCTGGAAATTTGAACAGTCACAGTCCCGCGCAGTGATGATTGCATACACACGAATGTCAAGACATCCGCTTCTGAGCCCAAAATATACCTTCACACACGTCCGATAACCACTAGATTCACAGACGTCACAAATGTCACAAATACCACTTCACAGGAGATTATCTCCTTCTGAAAACTACCAATGGCGAGTTTGGTATGTCCAGAATCGGCACATCAGGCCCCGCCTTTGCTTAAAGCTGTACTCTAGAGCAGTTTGTTCGTGAGAACAATCGTCTCTCTTCGCTCGTTGCGAATCTTATGAAACGGTATTTCTCTTCGTGGAAATGTGCCATAGATCCCACTCGGGTCGCGGAGGGGAGAACGGAACCAAGGAAAGGTCATTTTCGGAGAGAAAGTGGCCTAAAGAATATCCAAAAACCCCAAAATCTCACACCTTGTATCGTCAACTCAACAATTAAGCACACCTTGCAAGTGGTAGACTGCTGCCATACATTACACGCCGGCTTATAATCCGCATTTATATCCCTTCCCGGCAGATGGTCGCGATTGTGGGTTGCAGAATATCAAGCATGAGTAATCGGATACCTCCTGCCGCGGAAGAGCAGCACGTTCCAGTCCCACTCCGCTCCCCCCTCCCCAAACGAACGACCTTATCAGATAAGCTTCCTCGCAAGAGCTTGAAGGCAGTGTCTGCAGCATCAGGCAATTGAGGTAAACAGGAATGAACTCGTGGATTTCGAAGACCGAGAAGAGGGGTCGCAGGGAGGGGTTCAGGAAGTGGAGTAGACTGTAGCATGATAAGCACAACAAGCACATATCTGAAATTGCTAGCAAGCAAGAAAGATCGTAGAATTGAAGAAGCCTACCTCATGCACCTTGAGTGAAGCGTGTTTGCTGCAAAAGTTCAGCTTCCGAGCCCACGAGTTCGTCTGCAGAAATGAGACCGTTTGGCTTTACATCACTTCGCCGGCAGGCCATATTCAGACGGCTCTATACAATTGATATCCCCAAGCGGATAAGAAGTCGTTATCAAAAATGGGTTTCGCGACGCGTAGCCTTTAGCAGAGTGTTTATTGGGGTCGAGAATGGACGAGACACTGCACGAACACTAGCGGCCGCCCTATAGAGGGGCCTCGGCTAGATAGTTGTACTTTAATTTCACTTCATTTATTCTTCTATTGCTTCTCAGACGAAATTATTACTTGACCTCTCCGACGGTCGACAATGTTGACTGTCGGGAGCGTTGCAGACTCTAAATTGAGCTTACCCCGGCAATTGGCAAGTGCTAGATCCTTTATCATTACGGCCAAGCTACGGTCCTCCAGCCTGCGTTTTTCCATCTCGTGAAACCACAAGTATGCTGATGCGAAGAACAACACATTAGTTTTGTGGTTCTATTTGGGCTTACAATAGGCTTTAAATTCATTGGTGCGCTTGCTTACAGGTAAGGTTGCAGCACAGTAGCGGCTAGGCAGAGCCTCCAATCTCATATATTTTCGCAATGGCTGCATCTCAGCCTCACCTTCACATCTAACATTCATGATGCCACTCGATCCTCTATCCGCCCTTGGCCTCGCATCAAATGTTCTCCAGTTCATTGATTTTACTTCCAAGCTTTTCTCCTTGGCGTCTGAGGTGTATCATTCCGCCAATGGCGCATCGAAAGAGACGGAGGAGCTGGAAGTTATCATAAAGCATCTCCAGAGTCTCTGTGAAGGGGTTTGGCAGCCATTGAAGGATCCCGGCGAGAAGTATCCGCAAGACAATGGACTACGGGAGTTGTCTCGCAAGTGTTTCGAGGCTGGCGATGAATTGTTGCAGGCACTCCAAAGCTTACAAATGAAAGGGACAAGTAAGAGATGGAACAGTTTTTGTTCGGCATTGACGACAATATGGAAGCAAAAGGACATAAACAAAATGCGTGGGCGATTAGAGTCCTTGAAAAGCGAATTGGCGTTCCATTTTACAATGGAAAAGTCCTCACTTGAAAGGTAAGATTGCCTCGCGGTGGACAGAAAAAGTGGCATTGGTTTTGAATATGCCACACCGAGTGGAACATTCAACATCCGCAATACTTAGTACCGCTTTCTCTGTCCACAGGAGATTTCCCATATCTTCGACCTAGGGCTTGAGCTTGTCGTAACCATCGCTAACTCCATCATAGGAACAAATACACCTCCATTACAGCCTCACTTGCCAGCCTCCAAAACGAAAGCCGACTCTTGGGTGCGGATATAGAATCGAGTATAACGGCGATGAAGGACGACATTCTGCAAACCTTAACATTGGTAGGAGCGGGGCTAAAAGAAGAAATTAAACGAAACGAGAAAGCGGATGAAGGGAAATATCAGGACACTTGTCCCCAAACAAAGCACAAGCCCCAGAACGAAAGGCAACCGAGCGATTTTGGGCCTCCTGTGGACTATGGTGTCTTTTCTGCAGAACTCTCGGGTTTCATCAAAAAAAGCATCGACTTGCAAACAAGCATGCAATTTCTTCACACTCTACGTTTTCGGGAAATGGAGCTTCGACAATCAGCGATCCCTGAAGCACACAATGCCACTTATGAGTGGTTGTTTGCAGAACAGTACCATTTCGTCCAATGGTTACGGTCCCCTGAGAAGATATTTTGGGTCAGTGGAAAGCCCGGCTCAGGCAAAAGTACTTTGATGAAGTTCATCTCGGACCATTCTCGAGTTCAAGAAGCTCTCCAGGTATGGGCAAGCTCGACCAGAGCAAATGCCTTGATCACGGCGAGTTTCTTCTTCTGGATCTCCGGGACTCATATGCAAAAATCGCAAGAAGGCCTACTCCAATCACTCCTCTTCCAAATACTGAAGACGCGCCCCGATTTGATCCCATCGATATTTCCGTCCAGGTGGAATAGTTTGGAGAACAAAAATTTCGATCTGGATTCAATGCCTTGGACTCGCAGAGAATTGATGGAAGGGTTCAAACTGCTCAAGAACTTCGACTTTTCGTCAACGCGATTCTTCTTTGCGATTGACGGTCTAGACGAGTATGCGGGGAATCATGCAGAGTTTCTAGATGTGCTGAGTGATCTGATGGACTATCTCAACTTCAAATTATGTCTCAGTAGCCGACCCTGGAATGTTTTTGAAGCTGCATTTGGCCATCGACCAAAGCAGAAACTTTACATGGAGGACTTCAACAAAGCGGACATTTGTATTTATATCGAGGATAAACTGGAGAAGCGACCAGAGTTTCAAGAGCTCGCCATGATGAATCCCTGGGCCCATGAGATGGCAGAAGAGATACTTCTGAAATCAGAAGGCGTGTTTCTCTGGGTCTACCTTGTTGTACGGTCGTTGATAGAAGGACTCATAAACTTCGACAGGGTCACTGACCTGCAAAAACGACTCAGGGAGTTTCCAAGCGATCTCGATGCGTTCTTTCGACAGATGTTCACGTCTCTTGACCCGACTTACCGAAGGCTAACTGCCCGAACCTTCCAAGTTGCGCTTGCGAATCCTGATCCACTATCCCTTCTGAATTACTGGTTTTTGGACTGCGAGGAGGAAAGGCCACAGTTTGCTCTTGAAATGAAAATGGAATTCCTGGGGGCGTCAGAGATACAAGAGCGAGAAAGGATTATGAGAAAACGAATAAATGCGCGGTGCAAGGGTTTGTTGCAGTTTCAAGCCAAAGGTAGCTCTTCGGAGTGTCGTCAAACTAGATTTAACGTCGAATTTCTACACAGAACAGTTAAAGACTTTCTGATGACAGAAGATCTGCAAAAGTTGATTTCGACTTGGCTCCCACCGAATTTCAATCCCAACCTTACGGCTTGCAGGACACTCCTAGCAGAGTTCAAAAGCCGAGCGGCTTACAGCATCGACGGCCCCCCGGGAACCAATGAAGGTGCTTTGTCGGCGATTGGGCTACAAAAGTCCGGTCCGGAAATGCACACCATAGTAGAAGACTTTGTGTACCACGTTCGAGAGGTTGAAATTCGAGATGGCGCCTGCCCTGTTGCGTTGGTATATGACTTAGAGAAGTCAGTACGGAAAATTGCACAAGGAGAAACACCCAGGTTGTCAGCAGATGTGGAGGTCAGGATATGGAATTATTTCGCTACCCCCGGCTGTCAATCGTTTCAAGACTATGCTGCACGCCACAGTCTCGCACTCTACTTCCGATCGCTGTCAGAAATACACCGAGACAATCGACAAGTTCAATCCTATTTTCTTCAATCCTTGGGTATCCACAATAGTCTCTCCCAGCCTCTCGACACAGCAACAATTCGCCTTTTTCTTGAATTGGGGGCGGATCCGAATTTTGCCGTGAAAAGGTACCCCAAGTACACAGTCTGGGCTTGCTTTCTGAGCCATGTCTTGGATATGCAAACGAATTCCATGGCCTGGCCAGAGGACCTCCTTTATGATTGTTGCAGACTGCTGCTCGACCACGGTGCAGAACGAGTCAAGCGGATCAACATTCCGACTCAATATACCGACATCTGGAATTTGTCTAATAATACATACAGAGAACTATACCCGATGGATATCTTGGCGAAAATACTTCGACCACAGCTTGCCTCTCAATTAATAAGTCGCTTCCCCACAGTTCCTGCTCTCGAAAACACGATACCTGCCACTCGTGCGAAACCCAGATTCAGTTGGTTGAGACGAAAGTTGCATCATTCTAGAAGCTCTCAAGAAGTTACGAAGGCGCCCTGAGTATAAATACAAATACTGTACAACGATAGCATACTCGCCCAAAGGAAGACTCTCAATCAGAAGAACTCTGGCCATGGCAGAATTGGAAGCTTGTTACCCGTACCGCCTGTTGAACAGGCCGTCGACCTCAACTGTCCGATAAGGACCAAGAAACCTCCAAGAGACAAGGCAGGACAGCAAGACAAACCCCAGATTCTGGCTGAGGCAATTTTGTTTGAGATTTGGACTTTACGCTTTGCAAAACTCATCATTTAGTTCCAATCAGAAACGACGAATAGTCCAAATTATCAAATCGAATACGTTCCAAAGGCCCGGTAACGATACCTCATCCGAATTACTTAAATTCGGCCTCGATTGTCATCGTGCTTTTCGGGCTGCTAAAACATTTACACCAAGTTTGGGACCGCTGCTTCGGGGTTTCCCGATTGTATAATGCGCATTGATTGGGCGTCGCTTACGTAAAGTATGAAATCTCGTTGCCTTTCGGTATCGCGGAAGAATTCCCGCCCGTAACAAGACAGAAAGCGGGACTTACAAGCGAATTCACTTCCCTTTTTTAAACAAAATAATTGAGATGTATGGGCGATACGGCGGTGGCCGAAGAATGCACGAAGGACACTTATCAGATCGACAACACATAACGCTGCACTTACCTTCCTATTCCTATTTCGCCAAGAAATCAAGCAACAGCTTGGCCTATTCAAGCTTTATCAAGACATTTTTCGCCATGGGGTTCTGTCATGATAAGCTTCACCCACACACTTGTACCTTACAGGCCTGCCTAATGCGGCCTAGCCGCAACCTCCTCCGGCATTAATGGATGACCCCTCGGCCCGGCACTGTCCACATCTCCAGACGATCCCCACAAGAGGATCGAACGCCTCAGCGATCCCGTGCAGCGTACACTAAGTGAGATCGAGCTGCTGTATAAGGTAGTAACTGCCGTTTGCCAAGAGATGCAAGTGCTTGACTTGATGCTGTGCGTCTGATGTCCTTGGCACTTTCTGTCAATGTGATTAGCCTGATGCTTGATACCGCTCGGGGTATTTCCTGCTCGTGGTATCTGGATTGTGTGTGTATCTCCTATTTATGCTTTGCATTGCGGCAACGCGACATCAGGTGAACATATTAGTGCAGTTGTTAATCTATTTCCTCCTAGCAATTTGCTACCCTTGAATATATATGGGGAGAGCGGAAAAGTACTTATATAGCTCTGTGATCCCTCTCATCCTGTCGGAAGACCATCTGCACAGTCCAATCTCCAGCCAGACTCACAGTTCGAAGGCCTCCAACATGATTTCCAACATCCTTTCTGTCGCTACTTTGGCCGGCGTAGCCATGGCTGCCTGCCCTCTCTCAATTAAAATTGCTGGCACAACTGACCATGTTGCTCAAGTTGCAGTCACCAACACTGGCAGTGAAGCTGTTACCGTCTTCAAGGGTAACACTGTCTTCAGTGAGCATGCTACCAAGGATCTTGTGGTAGCCAAAGAAGGTACTTTCACTTCTTCTAATTGCCACGACTTCCCAAAAATCACGACTAACGATACTCGTAGATGGTACCGCACTCCCGTTCGAGGGTGTCTTTGTCAACTACAAGCGCTCCGGTCTTGCTCCTGAGATGTTCCAGACTATTCAGCCCGGTGAAACAGTCACCGCTGATGTGAACGCAGCCAAGACCTACCAGCTTGAAGGCATCACAACGGCTCAGGTGACTGCTGTTCAGGGATTCAAATACGTAACTGGATCCACTGCACCCAGCGCGTTGAACGAGATGACAGACTGTGCGGATGTCACCTCCGGTACCGCAGTCATCACTCCCGACCAGAGCACCGTTGCCTCGTAAGTGCTTTGATCCTCAAAGATGATCTGGTCTATTAGCTAATTGTCTAGTGATCACATCGTCAAGCGCGAAGATGCATTCAACTCTCGCATCAAGAAGCGCTCCGTGACCTACAACTCATGTAGCAGCTCTCAAACTAGCTCTCTCAAGACCAGTGTTGCGGATGCTATCTCCATGTCCAGCGCTGCCTACACCGCAGCCGGAAGCGCCGCCGACTACTTTACCGTCTGGTTCAAGTCTACTTCCCAGGAGACCAAGGTCCGCTCCATCTACAACTCTGTCAAGGGTGTCCAGACTACATCTCCAGCAATCTACTGCACTGACAAGTACGGTGACTGCGCTGACGGAAGTGCGCTGCTCTATACTGTGCCCAGCGCCAACACCATTGTTCCCTGCCCAAACAACGGATTCTGGGGTTTCCCAGAATATTCTTCCACTTGTGCGGATGATGACTATGATAGGGCTGGCAGTATCTTGCACGAGATAACCCATTTGTATGGAACTGATGATTACGCTTATGGACCTACTGCTGCCAAGCAACTTTCGGCTTCGCAGGCGGCTGCTAATGCTGATACTTATGAGATGTATGCTGGATCTGTCAGGCTTGGTGGATGTAATTAAATAATCGGGGAAGTGAAGACTGTGCATGTGAAAGCGCAAAGCAGGACGACAAGTCTTGTCTCCTTGTCTCTAGAAGCTATATTATGAAATCCATTATGGCCTATTCTAAATGTGGCACCAAAAATATCCCGACCAGGAAGAAAAACTCCAGCCCCAATTTCTGCCAAAATGCAACCTGAAATTAATAAGCACAGTACTCCCCAACTGTCCATTTGACCGAAACTTGAGTCGATGTTTCTTACACCAGGTGTATACTTCGGAGCTGGTGTGTATTTATACCACACCACCTTCTCCCCCCTCACTTTGCCATACTCCAGCCCCTCCAAAACAGGTGAATTCAGTCGAATTATCTTGCTCCAATTTTCCCATTATGAGCAAAAGAATGTACATCTCTTGCAAGTAACCACAATGCACAGCGATCTTGTATTCACCGCAAGTTCAAGTTCTCTTGCTGTGTCATGCATACATGTATGAGGGCAAGGGTGCTTACTTTAAGTGTATTGTTGAGAATTAATAATAAACAGTGAGGGGTGAAAGTTTAATAAATTCTTTAATTTGCTGTCAAACAGTATCTTCGCTGTCAATACTTCGTCCCTTCACATATCTGTTCAATTCTCTAAACCTTAACCGAATTTCCCCTCAGCAGAACACGAAACTCAAACTCTCTTTACTTCATCAAGAAGTGCACCCGTAAATCGAAAACAGAAACTCTCTCTCCCTGCTTAGGAAAGTCGAGCCGCTGTAATTAGTTTCTGTTAAACTTTCAGCTTGCGATCAGAAACTTTTTATATTCCATTACCCAGGAAAAAAGGTGAATCAGACCTTCAAGACTACCTCGTTCATTCCATATAAGGAAACTCCTCTCCTGATAATTCTTGGGGATCAGACGGCAAGATGAGATGAAGCACAGGTTTTGTTGCAACCTTGCGTTTCAAGGTATGACAATCTTATGTATTTGTGTTTTATGTACAGAGCACCGCAGAGCGAAAGATGCATATCTGTCTCAACATCTGGGAATTATAAAATTACTGTCAAGAAAACATTTACTACCGATAGCCCAGTCATTCGCTCAGTCAGTCGGTCGATTCTCAAAACATATGCACGTATCCTAGGCTGAAGAAAAAGGTTTATAAGAAATGGGACCGCGAAGCAAAGAGATGTACTGCCCAACTCTAAGTGGATTTGAAGTATATTCTTTGTTAGTGATTACTCGACTTAATACTGCATGCGTATACTTTATACCATGTACCTGTTTTACCCCATATCCTCAAACAATGTGAATCCCACCCCATTGCGCCTGTCCTTGTCAAATTTTTAAACACATAAAAGCAACTAGACAAATCTCCCCCTATCTCAAGCAAATAAAAGGGCTCAAATACGAAGATACTAGCGTGACTAAACTTTCAAGCTTTTCTCTACTATCTCGTTGACTAATCTGGGACTGCGAGACTGCTCCGTAGGAAAAATGAAGAAAGCAGGGAAGAGATGCAGATTCGTACTAAATAAATGGGATTGCTGTCAAGTAATCTTTATTGTTAATAAACTATTCATTCATTCGGTCAACACCGCCCTCGATCCTCCAGCGAACGGACAAGGAAAAGCTAAGGACGCGAGTCTTCCAACTCTCTGCGGTTTTTGGGCAACATCGGATATTGGTGTCTGATCGAAAATTTCGTAGACTGGAGGTGCTTTTGTACCCCAATCTTGTGGTGAAAGAAGGGAAATTGAAACTCGCCCCGACTTGATTTCTCGTATATAATCCCATAATGCTCAACCAAGAATCAACCACAATCAATCAAAAATGCCGAGCGTGATTATGGGAGAGCAATCAAATCCTCAGGATCGAGCAATGTATGCTCAATGAATCCGGTAGAAGATGGCCCGGTGAAGAAAAAAGGCGAAGGGTGAATAATTATTTTCATTGCGGAGGGGTAGCTGTCAGGAATTCCTTCACGGTCACTACTCTATTTATTCATTGATCCGCCCATATCCTATCCCAGAATACAATAAATTACCACAGCAGTGAACATATTTCAACAAGACCCAAGACCTAAGTAAACAGAACTAAAAGGTGGACGGGACTTCCCAAATCACGGAGTCTCTTGGCATACAGGTATTCTGTGTAATGGAACTGCTTTTGAAATGTATTGGTGATTTTATACCAATCTTCTATACCAGACTACCCCCCAAAAAAAAGTGAATCACACCCCTCCACCCCACTACATCTCGCAAAATCTATAAACGAGGATCCCATCTCCGCCATCATCTATCAAAACGAAACAACCTGATTGAACCACCAATCCATGGGGGCACCAGATCTTCACGATGAGCTCTAGAGTCTGATATCTGTCAAATGCCAGTAGATGTGGTTCTATCAAATCTCGTTTCCGACGGAGAGGAAGAGAGGTGAATATCCAATTACTATTTCAGTCAATAATTACCTTACTGTCAATAACTCACTCGTTCACCCCCCACCCCCCATCTCAAAACCCCCCACCAGCCTTCGCCACAGAACTCAACGCCTCCAAATTCCAAAAAAAATCATTATCTATGTAAATAAAACCTGGGAAACCCCACCCCTCCCCATTGATGCGATCAAAGTGAAGTTCCTCTTCTGCTAGTCGTAGCTTCTTGACGTTAGGAATCTTGTATACCCCCTCCCTCGCTTCCTCCACTGCAGTCGGTTTTTAATTTCCAACAAAACCAGTTGTGAAAGTGAATACTCTTTTTTACCGAGTAAATCTCTCATGCTCAAGAATATAAAACCCCTCTCCCCCCGAACATGAATCCCAAAGACAAGGATATCCATCCAGACGGGATATTCTGCGCTGTGGAAGTTCCGGCCTCATAGGTATAGTCAATATCCATGCAATTATGCAAGCTCTCGTCTAGAGAAAAACAAAGAAAGCAAAATAGAACGTGTCAATGAATAAGTAGACATTCACTTGCTATTTCAATCAAACGTTATCTTGCTGTCAACTCTCCTATTCATTCGTTCATCTACCTTCCCTCCCACCCGAGACCTCTAACACATCATACACCAGAA
>Ga0247778_1000397_pt1 | contig 61049 bp, 62 predicted proteins | sample UWRJL049202B5_FD_179939 | JGI IMG/M metagenome (GOLD analysis project Ga0247778, IMG submission 179939) | Plant litter microbial communities from Arlington Agricultural Research Station in Wisconsin, United States - UWRJ-L049-202B-5 | ecosystem: Environmental > Terrestrial > Plant litter >... | reverse complement strand
GCTCATAAACATAACGCATTCGATGACAAAGAGAATTACTCTCATTGTTGATATAGACTCTACTTCCTCGCTCTCGCAAACGCCACCTTAGGAAACTCAAGGGGAAGCTTCAACTTAGCGATCCTTCGCTGAGCAGCAGCCGCCCTCTCCAAACCCATTCTCTTCCTCTCAGCCTCAGGAAACGCCACAACTCTAGCGCCAATCTCTTGGAAATATTGAGATATCTGCTTGGTCTCCAGTCTCAAATCCTCCTTCAAATCCCACACATCAACCTCGTAATTTTCTACCAAACAAGCCATAGCACACAAATGGGTGGTGACGAGATCAAGCTTGAACTTGGTGATTGTTCCCGAATCCGTGAATCTGCGCTTGAAATTGTCGAGTATACTTTCAGGCATATCTCCCACCGCAGCTTTCAAGTCGTCTCTTCGTGGAATTATCAATGTGCCTCTCGAGCCTTTTGAGACTCGGAGGATTTCCAATATCATGAGGATATACCGGAGAATCTTAAGTTTCTCGATGTTCGTAGCCATCTTAGCGATTCGATGTGAAACATATCGAGAGTTTGTGATAACCTCCTTCTTAGCCTTCAGTGTATCTACCCATCCTTTAACCGGAATAAGTGCCATGATACCATCTCCAATTAGAACTTCGGTTGTGTAGACATCTTTGACTTCCGTAGCGGTAATGTTGGGTATTGGCCGTGGTTTGGCTGCGTCTGCTGCCGCTGCTAACTCTTCCCTAGAGGCCATGCCTGCTGTAGCTTCTGCAATATTCGAGATCATGGCCTTGGCTGCTGAGTCAAGTTTGAGGGCTTTGCCATTGGCTTGCAGTCTTGCGGATACGGCGGGGGATATGGCATTTTCTGTAAATGAAGCAATGGCTTTCTTTGCCTTCTTGGTACCAAACGTTTGTCCCAAATTATTTCGAAGTTCTCTCATATTCTGTTGACATTATTAGCAATATTACAGACGATCTGCACATAGGGAATATTACTGTAGAGTGTTCATCGTCAGCCGTAGCTTGATGTGCCCTTACAACACCCCGTACAACCATCTTTCGCGCCTCCATGACCTCCATCTTGCCAGTCTCTGGGTCATAAACTCCTACATAGTGCTTCAATAATGTATCTACTCCGTCTGCCTCTTCTTCCTGCGCTGTGTAATCGAGTTTTTGATGTGCGGAGGAGTGAAGTAAAAGCTCAGTTTTAGAAATTGACGTGAGACCAGCGCCTGCTGGTGGATTTTTGCGGGGTCTTGTGTATGGCTGTAGAGGAATAGAATTAGGCATGACAAGACCAGGAGTCGACGCTATGCAATGTCATTATAAACAGGATATAGGATACTGGACTGTAAGCATACCTATAATGGGAGCCCATTTGTCTACTTCATGGATAGAAATCTTGACTTGGTTGTCCCCCTCGATTGCGACCCTCTTGCTAGGTTTTGAGGAGCCATCAGTGTGTCTCTTCCGCTTCTTCGCCTTCTCTACTTTATCTGCCATCTTGGACGGATTTGAGGGATCTTGGGGTGTCGTTGAAAATGTGCAATTTCTTGTGGCAGATTGATGCTCGTTGCCCAAACTTTTTTTTGCCGACGCGGCCTCGCCAAAACGAGGCTGCAGCGGGGCGGGGAAAACCACACACAAGACGAAGAAGCTAACAAATTTACAGGAACTCTAGGATCAAGCTGAGCAGCGCAGACCAGAGAACGAAATATAGTTAAAATACTCATGAGAATCAAATCACGATGAGTGAGGGGTATAAGTTCCAGCATAGGCCATGAGACTACATCAATTGATCACCAACATCAACATGTACACCACAGCACCAGCACATCTACAATTGAAAGGTATAAGATGATGATTGTGATGAAGGGATACCATTTTTTTTCAGGACAAGTCATGATATTATCAGCACCAATTCACCGTACATCATGTACCTTAAGAGCACATCACAGCACAACTTCACGGTTCAAGATGATAATCGTGAGGACTGTGAGGAAAGAACATAAATTACGCCCGAAGCTACATGAAGTGATCATCACCGATTGATCGGTGCATCATATACATCAAGATCACATCACAACACAACTCTACGGTTCAAGATGATGACTGTGAGGAGGGACATAAATTTCGTCCAGAGCTACATAAAGTGATCACGCGCATCACGATGATCATCACAGCACGAAACTAAATGACTTCACTGTTCAAGACGGAATATTGGTTGATGAAGCAAGCTTCTTTTCTTATTCAGGTGTGAAATTCCATGGTCGTTTGCATCTGCGGCAGCATTCCTCCATAAACTTTCTGTTTGTAAACCCTGACTGAACAATCCGACGATATTTTGACCAATCCTGCTTCCTTTCAATCCATCCTTCAAATGCCAATGAATACGCGTCATCAGACTGCTCTATCCTTGAACACCCAGCGGCCATTGTACTGAATGGTAGTCCCATACTGTGCTTGTGATCTGGAATGCTGAAAAAGGCGTAGACGTTGATGCGGGAGATGGCGTAGACTTGGGGCTTATGTTGTCATGACGGTATGCTTGAGAGGCGAGAGAGACCGAGATCGGGTTGTTGCGAGGTGTTTACTTGCTGTGAGGTGGTCAGTGAATGTCCATGCTCTAGAAGTTGACCTCGAGGTCACATCAGCTTGGAAACAAGAAAACTTACGATCTGGCACGAGTCTTGCGGCGCTTACGCTTGAGGCGGCGGACCCGCTTCTTCCTCCACTTCGCTCTATCCGACTACATCAGTATGGATATCTAAGGGGAGCTTCGAGGCATTGGGAGGCCGGGCTCCCATGAAGAGGACACATGAAGAAGAGGTGCCCACCTCATGAGAACCCGGCCACCCCAATACCTCTGGAAGCAATGTCAAAGCTTGACATACCTCATAGTGAAAACTGTAAGCTGTTGATGGTTAGCCTGAGCATGAAAGAGGGTTGAGAGTGGAGGTGGAGGTGGAGGTGGAGGGGTGAGGAGGAGAGGGAGGGGTGAAGTGCGCAATTGGGGAAAATTGGGAAATTGGTAAGAGCAGATGCTCAAAGTTTGTCTCAAAGCATTGCTGATGTCGAGAGCAAGATTGAGCATCAATTGGAAGGAGTGGAGAGCAACTTACTTGTCAAGTTTGAGAGTGTGATGAAGTTGTAAAGAATCAAAGCTGGATGCGAAAACGAAGTGGTTTTGTGCGTGTGTGCAAGCGAACGCTAAATTATGCAGCTAATCTAGTCGAGACTAGCGCGAGCCTCAACACGTGATCAAGCTCTTGGATCTTGTCCTTGTCTTCATGGTGATGTCTTCCTTCCCTTCTGTAAACAAATATTCTCAATGTCTCACTCCATGTGGGACATTCAGGGTGCAATATTCACCCTCTCTCTACTCGGATCATTCAACCCATCGGAATACCACAAATGCTACACATCTCTTCATCTCCACTAACTCTTCATCACTAACTCCCCCCATTAAGATACACAGCTCTTAATGGAAGTCATGGCTGAGGACTCTTACGAAGAATGTCATCAAGGTGACATTTTTGATGAAGACAGCGACGGTGTCGATTCCATTGCGCATCTCGAAGTCATGGACTATGAAGGAGGTGAAAACTACCGTGAGTGAAAGCCCCCTTCCTCATGATTCTTTTGTCTAAGGCCATTCTTCCAGAGATATCAATATATCCTAGACGAGAGGTTCGAGTTGGTAGAGATGACGGATGGTAAGTCCTCTGCTACCGTTTGCGGAAGTGGTTCTGATGGAGCCGAGTAACTACACAATCTCCGACAGCCGCGTTCCAAACAACACTTTCGCATATATTCGATCATCTACGAAGAAGGACAGACGGAATTCCCTCCCCTGGTTTATTGTGAAGACCTCGAATCTTCGAATGGAACTTATGTTAATGATGCTCTCATTGGCATTATGTGCCGCGAGAGAAGAGGCTTCCTTCTTAACGACGGCGATATCATTGAGATTCGTCCCTCCTGGAAGTTTCATTTCCACCAGCCAATCCACGAAGCTACTTACCGCGACGTGACGGAGCTTGAAGATCTCGAGGTACTACTTGCGCTTCCCTCTTATTGATAGGATTTCACTCATTCTATACCAGGTTTTCCGAGACCGCTTCACTGTTTCCGACCGCATTCTTGGCAAAGGAACATATGGCGCGGTGTATCTAGCCCAAGAAAAGGCGACCCTGATGCAGATGGCATGCAAAATTGTCAATCTGAGTGCTTGTGGAGAAAAGTACATGGGACGTCGGGTTTCTACAAAGGCTGGAAGTTTGTTTCTGGATCAGTGTCGCCGTGCCAGCGAGGGGAGGAAGTTAGCTATGCGCGAGATTAAGATACTTTCTCAGCTAAGTCACGTAAGAATTGTCCATCATCTTTTGGGTTTATTCTCATAATTTCTAGCCTCACATCATCAATCTCAAGAAGGCTTTCTGCACGCCCGCATCTTTGTGAGTGCTCTTACCGCCCAAGATAGTGGTGCCGCTAACCGCTCTAGATACATGATCACTGAACTTGCGCCAGGCGGAGACCTTTTCTCATACCTCGAGTCATATGGTGGTCGGCTTGATGATTGGCATGCCCGTGTCATTTCTCGGCAGGTAGCTCTGGCAATTGAACATCTTCACTCCAAAAGAATTGCCCATAGAGACATAAAACCCGAGAATGTTCTCATCACACAGACATACTTTGGAGGACGAGTCATCTTAACGGATTTCGGCTTCGCAAACTTCGCGGATGTCAAGACTGGCAGGTTGGAATCTCTGTTAGGAACTTCCGGTTTCGTCGCGCCGTGAGTTCCCTATGCATCATCACAGGGCCCTTTCTGACGTTACTAGTGAGGTAGAGTCTGAGGAACTTCGAAAGCAAGGATATACATTGGCAGTAGATTTGTGGGCTCTCGGTGTTCTGACTGCGTGTCTACTGACAGGCGCCTCGTTGATTCCGCGAAGAGAGCTTTCCCAACTGAGCCAATTGGAGATTGCGAATCGCTTTCTGGGAATTGGCGATCACTATACGAGACTACAATGGACCAACATGGCTCCCAGAGCCCAGCGATTTCTTCGCAAGCTCTTGACTACTGACCCAGCCAAACGAATGACCGCGACGGAGGCATTGGGCCACTCATGGTTCAAAAAACCGTGTTCTGAAGGGAACCTCTTAGAAGAACGATACCACAAGATCATTCGGTTCTGGAAGAAACGAGAGGGTGAAGAGGAGATTATTGAGTACATTCGCAATGCTCCATTACAGACTGAGCGGGAGCGACAAGGACCGAAGTTGCGTGCAAAGCTTCCGGATACCTCGTTATCGCCATATTTCAACTTGGACCGACATCTCTTTCGCAGGCCCGCATCTACTAGAAAAGTCCTGCTAGCGAGCTTGGCAGAATCGGGCTCAGCCTTTGTAGTGCCTGATGACTCCCAGACCAAACCGATTGCGAATGAGTCAGCTCGAAGGCGTCGAGGAATCAGCATCATTTCCGTGGATGCGAAGGATTTATTTGGCAAGTCTCACGAGACACAAAGTGCGAATCTGGCAGATGAGGAAGACGAGGTGGTTTTGGTTCCATCCGAGCCCCTGCCTCATATCGAGAGTCTAGACCTTAGGCGTCCAGTTAAGTCTCCGGTATCAGAAGCTGAGGTTCGAGAGGAAGATGGTGATGCCGGAGACGAAAACCGAGAATACAAGCGCGCAAGAACGGAGTATTGGGATCCAGAGGATAGAAGGATCCACGACATGATCTCGAAGGAATTACCACGATACACATCAGCGAAAGTTTTTAGAGATACCATGCAAAGCCAACGAGAGGCTGAAAGGAAGGAAAACATCAGAGCCTCATATGCAGTATGATGAGTTGTAGAGATTTGCTTGGATGATGGAGTCTATAGGTCTGATTGCTACGATACCCATTTGCAAGATTTTGCCACGAGATTAGTTGATGTTGGTAGATGTTGGTAGAAAAAATAATATTTCTGGAGCCCTCGGCATTTCTTGCGGGGCTGTGGGTGTCAAGTCGTAATAAATTGGCGAGATCCTTGTGTATGGTCGAAGATGATCTTCAGTTAGTCACAGGGTACGTGAAATCCTGTTACAAAGGGGTTCAGTTATAGAATCTTTAAGTAGAAACTTTGCGCCGAAGGTAGGGCTCACTCAATGCGGCAAGTCTATGAACCCGTCTCAACCCTGTCAGTACCATTTAGCTTGGACTCAATAACTAATCGCCCCAGTAGAATTTTAGTCAAGAGTTCGAACGAAGTCTCTGTCCAGTCGTCGCGGACCTCTCAAACCGTATACAGCCTTCTGTCACCTGAAGATCAACTGAAGATAAAGCCATCCACTATACCGGTCTGTTGATACATTAGTCTCCGAATCCACGCGAGCTTGCGGATTCGTAATACTTACAGCTGTCACCAGCTGCGTCAGTACCCTGGAGCTAAGCAAGGTGGGAATAGCCACATTCGGCTTGGAGAATTCGAGGATAGGTCCCAAGATTGTATACTAGGGGTAAATCAGTCAGGTGTCTCAAATGATTAGATGTGAAATTCCAGAATTATCCTCGGAAATAATCGAAACCCTCCTTCCCCAAAAGAAGAAAAGCAAGAGAAATCTTGCCAGACCTAGATTAGCCACTCCTACACCCCACAATTCAACGCCAAGATGGTATACAAGATTGTCTCGTGGTCAGGCTGCTGAAAAGTCAGTACCGAGTTCGCTGCGGTTTCTTCGCAGGCTTTGAAATGGCCGGGAGCCACTGTTGCTGGGTAGCTAAATCGAAACTCGATATGCCCAGCATTGTTTCTCTATGTTATAGCGAGCTAGTCTAACGTGAAGTGTTCAATCCGGAGAACATCGTCATCAGACATCCAGCGAACAGGACAAAGACCAATTGTTTTTGGTGAAAATACGAAAAGGATTTGAGAAGAAAACGAGGGTGTGTCTACTTTCACACAGCGTTCAACGTGAAAGGTCATGAAAACTGCACTTGTGCATAGCTTGATCGAAATATATCGGTATGTTCTACGTTGCCTCGAGCATACCTGCTGGTACTAACCTTGCGCCAAGACCATGTTTTTAATATCACACAAAAGCTTTCCTATCCACCAGATACCTGATCACCAGATACACCTAATAGTCTCCTTATAGGAGTCTGAAAAAAGGCCACCAGAGTTGCAGAATAAATTATTGTTAGGATCCATCTTCCCTTGGCACTGGACCGGTACAACGCCAGGACACGACAGAAAACCGGCACCCTCTCCAGCGTTCGTATATATGCACTGCTGTCCGCCAGATACCGTCAATTTCCAAGAATTAGCGTTTGGCCAAGGTGGATTGGTGAGATCGCCTGCCGGTGCCTTGGTTCTGTAGATAAATTAGTATGGGGTTTTGACAACGATTTCAGATTGTTCAGGAGCTGAGCTCCCGAAGAAGACTCCCGAGGAGTTCGGCTCCCAGAATTTCATGAGGAGAAGGCCAAGTTTTAACGTACTGGAATAAGGACTTGGCAGTGCAGACATCAATGGTTCTGCCGACACGGCCTAGGAACACTGTCCAGTACCAAGTATTGGCGCCCTCGTCAATATAGTTGTCATAATCTGGAGAAAGAAGAAGTCAGTAGTTGTTTCCACCGAAAGCCCAGAGAAGCGGGAAAGGAAATTGTCTCGTTTGGGGTAACATTTGGGAAGAATCGAAATGTGCCATGTTGCAAGGTGAATATGGTAAAGAGGGGGCCTAGAATCAAGTGCTCTTTGGTTACTTACAAACGTAAAGGACGTTTTCCTTCGGTCCACAAAGACAATTTCCTAATGGCGAGCAGACAGCTACTTGACCTGGAGAGCAATTCGATCCGGGACAATCAGATGCCGTCTTGCAAAGAGGTGGTTAGTTTCCAGGGGGTGGAGGGGGTGTGGACGTTGGAGCTGCTGCGGCGCTGAAGGCCGAAGCAACGCTAGCGGCAGAGGCTGAAGCGACGCTGGCGGTCATCGCTGATTGAACCGAAATCTGACTGGCGACAGACAGACCAGAGGCGACAGAAGCTTCACTCTGGACTGAAGCAACACTTTGGATCGAAGCGAGAAACGCAGCACTCTGAACCGAAGCCACTGAGGCGTCGCTCTGTACTGAAGCCTGGAAAAGTGGATAGTTAGTAACGACATCAATAAGTTTGGGGAGAAGGACCAGGAGAGTTTCTGGTTTCAGTAATGGGTAATTGAAAAGTCTGGATAGCGATGAATGAGATCGATATCGAGGATTTCAAAATGAAGAAATGCGCCATGCTTACTATTGAAGCAGCGCTCTGCATTGAAGCCACAGATGCAACGCTTGTTACGGAGGCAGCGCTTTGAGCAGATGCGATACTTGCGGAACTTTGGGCTGCGGGGTCATCCGGGGAAGGGGAAGGGGGAACACAAGGACCACCGGCGCCATTCTGTCGCTTGTTGAAACCTGGATATAATTGGCAGGCAAACTGTCCAATGAAAAGAAGAGGTACCTCGCCATTATAAATCATGGGCGTATTAGGAGTGGGCACGAATCCAACATTAGGGTCTTGGGCTCGCGTGTACGCCTTGTGCTTGATATAAGACTTGACAGCTTCGATCCAGCTGAGCGCGGCTTGAACTCATGCATCAATCTGAGCGCGGTGACCAGGAACGGCCATGAAGTACGCTGCGAGGCCGGCGACGGCGGGGGCCGCTAAGCATGTGTTAGTCAATATTCCACTTTACAAAAAGCCAGAGGTAGTCGAAGTTATTACCATATGACGTGCCGTCACCTTGTCTTATGAGACCACCGTATTCGTTCAAAGTTGGCTATTTGACAATTCAGTACGGTATTTCAAGTGAGATATCAAAGATCATGAAATTGAAACTGAAATTTTACAGAGGACGACGCGCGAAGCTTTCGGCTCTATTCAGGAGTATTCAAAGGCAAGTTCTTGACGTACTATTGTTGTACTTCGTCTAGCATCACAAAGAACCTGCCAACCCGGTGCCCATACATCGATACCAATGGAAGGATCAAATGGCGGCGGATGGCCTGCACAGCGGGGCGGCGGTAGCCCGCATTGTCTACGGCACCCACAGTGATCATGGGTATAAGTCCACTCCACAATTCAGGCCAACCATTCATCACCTTTGGATCACTCTGCGAATACCATGTTAGCAGAAGAAATTGCATACGCGATAAAAGACACTTACTCCATCTGGTCGAGGCACGTTTGCTGACTGAGCGACGGCAACGGTGAGAACTATATCTTGCATTGCCATTTGGTGAAGACTTGTAAATAGATCAAAATAAGGATCTTGCCCATTCACGGGTGGAACAAGACCAGCTACTATTCCACCACCAGAGTAGATGACCACTGCTCGGAAGCTGGGATTACGTTGTCGTTCGGTTACGACATCTCGGATAACTCTAACGACACCATCCACCATAGTTGAGATCCTAAAAATCCCGGGAGGTTGACCAGGAAGAGCCGGAGGGTCAACAGGTGTTCTGATGGCCTGGGGGATTCTGACGATTGTAACATCTGCCATTTTCGAGACTCCGAAATCCGGGGTTGGGCTTTTGACAGAACGCATGTCCCGTGGCCAACGGGGTCGCCGTCGGTGACTCCACCGGGGGAGTTCTGATCAACATAATGAAAAGGTCTGGTACCTTGCGCCACACCGGCGCCCGGGAAGATCCAAGAGGGAGTTCTCCCCGCAGCGATCAATTTTTGATACGTCTGATATCTAGGTTAGCGTTGAATAAAACCGAAGCAGGATACTGACCAGGCTGCTCACGTCTGCACCACTATCGATAATGTAGATTCGAACTGCTCCCGGAGCTTCATCTTCGAATGCATAGCTGGTGACCTGAGAGAATATGGCACCTGGGGGCAACGAAACGGCAGCCAACGCATGGTTGGGGTACCTTGGATGTCGAATATCTTGTTGATGTAAATCCTGGTTGTTGACTCGCTTTTGGAGGAACCTATCTGAGTACACCGTGTCATTTTCGAAGACTTCTTCCCTCTTGCTTGGTGGTGGGTTGCTTGGTGGTGGGTCTCCTTGGGGATCAGCGGGCCAGCTCAGCAATGGGTCCTCGGCGCGAATCCAACCGACCTTGAATCAATTAGTATCCCACAGCATTCAGAAGGAGATTTGCTGACCGCAGGATCCTTCCTAAAATCATCCACTTGTGTTGAAGTCAAAATTTGATTCCAGAAAGCAATGTACTGCAATTCCGGTACCTCGGAGATCCAAAGGCTCGCGCTATCGGTTTCATTCTTGAGTCGATCTGTGAATGCTTGTAATACACCATAGCTCTGATCTTGCTTAGGGGAGATCATATAGTAGTGTTGAGTGGGGGTAGCAGCAGCTGAAGTTATAGTGGTTGCCGTAGTTGAAAAGTCTGTAACTGTGCATGCTTCGACTGTCGAACAACTGACGCTTGTAACTGTGGATGTCACACTTCCAGTGGCGTCGGCCTGTTCTGTCAAGAAAGTTGAGCACGAGGTAGCTGTCTGAGTGGCACATTCGCTCGATGAAGATGGTTCTTCTCCGTCATCTTCACTAACCGGCGGGTCCTACATGCCAAGTCAGTAATATTAGCTATCGCTCTCTCCTAATGCAGCCTCATAAACCTAGGACATTTCAGACCAAACACATACCTCAGGTGGGGGGTTATGCTGGCCACCTCCCGATTTTGGTTTGTTGCATTTCTTAATAAAGGAATGGGGATGCAAGGGAAATGAAAACGAGGAAGTCTTGGGAACCCGGGAATCCGGAAACTAATGTTAGGAAATGGAGGCAGGTTCCATAAAATTATGATGATCCCTCGTCCGCATTTCGGGCAGCGAAGGACAGGAACCACAGTCTTGTGTCCTTCTTTGTCGGTCGTGGTAATGACGGTGTTTGACGAAATATCAGTTCGGTTCTGCTGTTCAGTAGAGAAACCAGGGGGGCTTGTAGTAATTGTGCCGGTGACGCCAGGATCGGAGAGGCAGACAGAATTCCACTGGAGGCGGGGGGGTTTAGTAATTGCTCTTGAAAAGAATGGTTCAAGGGATTTAATGAGAGGAAAGCTCGCTAGAAAGGGGCAACACAGGATTGAAGAGCTGACAATACTCACGGGGATGATAGAGCAGATTGTAAGGGGCCCAAGATCACCGGAAGTTGCTGGTGGAAACTTAGGAGGGAAAGCGCATAGTGGATCCCAGGGAAAGTCTCCGCAGAACTCGGGGTAATCAGAATTAAGGCCTGGGGCAGTTGTTGTTTGGGCCGGAAGATTCGTGCACAAAGGATCCCGCAGGTTTGACCAGCAAATATTTGGAATCGTGCCATCGGTGGGCGTGGGACCTGGAGTACTTAGGAGGCCTCCCGGAGACGGAAATGTGCCTGTGAAAGGGCGTCCAGAGAGGAATGTTCCAACGGATGGAATGAATGAAGTAAAGATGGAGCCATCTGGGTTAGTCTCCACACTACTTACAGTCCAAGTAGAAATTGAGGGCACATCAGAGGGTGTCACAGTGAATGAGACGACGTTGACAGAAGAAAAGGTCGTAGTGAAGAGATTGCCGTCAGTTCCGGTGCCTGTAGAAGTAATTACAACAGTAAATGCCGAAGTGAGAACAGAAGCAGATTCTCCTGTCGGGGTGACTGAGACAGACCAAGTGGTAACTAAGGGAACCAGACTGGTGAAGGGGAGACCATCGCCTCCCATTCCAGTGCTACTTACCATAGTCGTCGACTCAGATACAACCACAGATGGCGAGGGACTTCCAGAGGGCGTAGGAGTGAAAGTACCTACAACAACTGATGTAAATGGAATACCATCAGGCGAAGTCCCAGTAGTCGTAATGGAGAACACCTCACCAGATGTTGCCGTGGGAGGATTTCCACTGCTACCCGAGCCGGAGGGTGTTACCATAATCACCGAAGTAAATGGAATCCCGGATTGATCAATTCCTGTGGTAGTAAAGGAAAATGGAGCCGGGGCAGCACTTTCAGAAGAAAGGGGGCACGAAACTCCTTCTGACGGCGATGAAGATGGTTGTGGTGAGCTGATCAGGCTTGGGGTTGAAGTGGAAATCCCAAACGAAGTGAAAAGAGATCCAGAGACATCAGTTCCGGTGCTGACTATCGATACAACAACAGGAGTCGGCTGACTCTGGATCTGACTACTTTACCGAGGGCATGAAGACGCTGGTGAAAACACTGCCTGCCGAGTCCGTGAAGATACTGGTAATTAGTACAGCCGATGAAGGTTCGATCGATTCTCCTGACAGAGTGCTTCCAGTAGTGCCCGGTGAACTTAGGATTGTAGAATTTGCATTTAAAGCAGATGACCCACTATCAGCAGCAGACTGGGAAGTTGTTGAGCCTGTCAAGGAACTATCCTGTGAAACAGTGCTACCAGGCGGAAGAACCAAAGTCGTTGAAGGTGTTGAGCACGGAGGTCCTGAAGGCGAAGGGCCCATAATGCATGTGCAAGCCGATGAAATATCTGAAGTAGACGAAGAGCAATGAGAGAGGAATGTTGGAAGATTGTTCAAGTCCGTACAGAGTACAGACGGCTGTGGTAAAGGTTGCACAAAATTCAGATCCAGAAACTTTTGCCTCCTCGAGGCATATCAGACAGTCTTTGGCCTTGCACCGGGTATCGTATGGGACAACACAGCTAGTAGTCTCTTGAGTCAGTGATGAGGTGGGCGTCAAAGTTTTACCGTCAATGCACGAGCAGGCGCTTGAGACTCTCTGAGGCAGCGACGTGCACGAAGCCAGAACGTCTGGAGGAAGCGAGAAACTGGTACACTCTGAAACGGTGAAAGTCTTGCAGAACGAAGGGATATCGGCATAGGACGGAAGTACACATCCAAGACAATTGTCTCTCTCGCAATACGGAGGGGATAGCGAAAGCGAGACATCTCTGAAGTAGAGTAAGCCGAGGCATTTCTCCGAAATCGTGGCGTTGCAAGCTGGACAAATAATCAGTTTGCGTAAACTCGTTTTGTGGGGGGGGGGGAGCTTACTTGTGACCGTAATCAATGTCGTTTGGAGGACAGTCACACTTCTCTCTTGAGCCAAAACACACAACGGACCAATGAGGGCCAGCGCTAAGGCTGTAAATATGGAAGTGGTTAACATCATATCGATCAGCTCGAAGTAAGAGGTTGATAGGGAAAGGAACGAGATCCAAAGCGATCTGCCACAAGCCTGCTTATGACATGAGAGCTATGAAGTACTATAGTGGTGTCAGAAGAATATTCTAAATGCCAACCAGTTTATGAATGGCGTGCGCCTCCATCTGCAAAGAATGCCGTCAATGATTACAGGAAGGTTGAATTCAAAGCCAAGGAGTTGATATGGACCGCATGGGGGTCATCTAACCAGAGCAGCGCAGTGGAAATTCGAGACAGAAAAATGAGACTTTTGGAGTAACTTACCCGTCTTGCAGAACGAGACCAAGCTACATAGCCTGGACTTCAGCAATAAAAACCAAACTCGCGATCGGATGGGTAACTTCCGCATCGTGTTAGTACTTATTGAGAGGAGAGGGTATGCCATACATGGACTTTTGTGGTTGTGCATATGTGCTCGTGCGTCTGTTAAGTTGGATGATTGGAAGACGGGACCACAGAGGAGGGGGAAAAGTGAAGGGTACGCAAAGTGGGAGGGATCGTTGGAAAGCCAGAGATGTCCGGTGTTCGATGGATGGTACTTCCTATTCGAAAAGGCCCCATTTTATAGAATTGATTCTCAACCCGCTATACTAGCGTACACGTTTTGTGGAGCTTTGAACAGGCCATATTCCAAGCTTAGGGAACAATTGCCGGTACTAGGACGTAGGCTACTCATTCACACGAAGTTCTGTAATAGTCTCACAAGCAAAATGGAATCTCGCGGTTGCAGTAACACCCAGATTTGACTTCAGTATTCTTATGAGACTATAGAATAGCAAAAGATCATAGAATGAAAGGGCTACTAACCTTCCCAAAGTCTAAGACCGTTCGAGATACACTTCGCCGTAGCTTTGAAGTGTACATTCATGGATAAAAGAGTCCGAGGGTCAGCATAAACAATTTCTGGTTTTCGATACATGATCATTGACTACAATACTACAAACATTGAAAGGTATACACTCTAAATATTGATAGCGAAAATGGTTCAATCTTTGTGATATCAGCCGAGCTCTTCGCGTAAAATTCAAGACCATTTAAAAACAAACCCAATGTTGTCATGATAAAAACTTATGGTAAGCCCATTTAAGAATTCGATCTCTGTGTGAGAATCTGTGAATCTGAGCGAGGAAACTACTTCCGAGCTCCTCGAGGTCTGGTTCGATCGACGAAGACATCAGGAGATGACGCGTATAGCCACCTGGACTGACATGCCGTGAATCGCGCCATGTTAAGCTAGAGTGCAGAAATGACGAAAGTACGCGACATCAAAGACAATACGGCATGGTCTTGGCAATCCTTGTGAATGGCATCACTAGAGCGGGAAAGGAAGCAAAATCAAGGAATGACGGGTTGGGATTAGTACTTGATGGAAACGGAAGAGATATTGAAATAGTCCGATTTACGGCATCAAAAGCATTGTGTTGCAATCTCTGCTGTTTAGGCGTATTTGAGTGGCAGAACACTTGACTGGGTTTGTCTTTCTAATCTCATGCAAACTTCCAGAGTCAAGTCACTTGTACCAGATATCACTCCAAAGCTACAGTAAATAACAGAAACTTTTGATCTGGCGCTCATATTCGACAAGATTTCTGCCCTCATCAACCCAAAAAAATCCACGCTTCACTTGAAAAGAGCCGTTCCTAGGCCCGAGATCACTCAGGGTAGTTTGAAAAGAAAAGCAAGAAGGCGCTGAGGTGCGCCTTTGCACTTGCCGAAATGGGGGTTTTAATAAACCCTCATGTTCCTATTGATTGACTCTTGTTTCACAAGAGTCATGTTGGCACATCGGGACCACTTGGTCCTGGTGGTCTAGCAAAACAAGAGAAGACGTCAAGAAAGACTTTGCGCCAATGGAACCGCGTTTTCGGCCCGTCATTTTCCCGAGATCCAGCTGGGGACTTGCTTATCGATTTCCGGTGATATTTCAGTCAGCAGAGAACTCCCCCCACATCGTCTCCTCGCATCCACTAAGAATCAGTATATTACCAGAAACTCTCCCTCTCGCCCCTCTGTTCAACATGCCTCCAAAACTGCCTACATACAAATGCGCCCTCCCCTTCTTCCTCTTCTCTTGACGACCGTTCCTCGGATCCCTACAACTTACGCCAATACCCCACGAATTATTTCAGCCTTGCCACCGATCGAGTACCCTGTTTGTAGGAGGAACTTCACTTGCGCTGCGCTATTGAAGCAGGATTTCGGCGTTATCATGGCTGATTTGAAGAAGGAAGAACAGGAAGAGGTGGATAGACTTGCGGAGCCTTGTGCGAAAGAGCAGGAGATATTGGGAGGGAATGAAGTGCGTGATGAAGCGCTGAAGAAGGTAGAGGAGACGAAGAAAGAAGTGAAAGAGGACAAGCTGCCAAAGCTCAGTGCTGCAGAATTTAGAGCTTACAATAGTATGGCAGAGCATATGGAGTATTTCGTAAGTGCCACAACTGCAACTGGCAAATTTGAAATGAGAATTAAAACTGAATTTACTTTCTTATCCAGCATAACCATTTCCGACAATCCTGGACAATCCTCAAAAATGCCTGCGACAACAACCGCCGCCCAAATAACATGTCCCTCAAAGCCTTCCTCTCTACCGGCCTCTCCTTCATCCAGCACCTCGAAACACATCATTCCATCGAAGAAGCACACATCTTCCCCGTGCTCGCAAGAAAAATGCCAGAATTCAAGTCTGGAAAAAATGCAGCAGAGTTACTGAGACAGCACAAGGAAATACACAAGGGAATGGAGATTTTAGAGGAGTATCTGGACAGTGTGAGGAGTGGAGAAAAGGCGCTCGAGTTGAGCGTCATGAAGGAGAAAATGGAGGCTAATGGGTGGGGGGAGGTGTTATGGACGCATTTGGATCAGGAAGTCAAGACACTGGGGGCAGAAAATATGAGAAAGTATTGTGAGTAGTTCTTGATGTCAGAATTGGGGGTAGTTGTGCTGACTTTGACTCAAATAGGGACCGTCGAAGAAATGAGGAGAATGCCAATGTAGAACACTATAGAAAACGGTGATTGGATACAATCTGGTTTCCTCGGCTGGAATTGATTTGAGAAACAATGTGGCTTACACGAAGCTGGTTATTTTATGACAAATATTGACTAGATGAAGTTTAGCCTATGAAAGGTCCAAGGCACGGTAGAAGGCTCAGAACACGATTAATGAGCAAGAGATGTATTCTGCTAAAACTACATCGCAAACATCCACCATGCAGTACTATCGCAGAAATCTGCCAACTAGATAGCTCATACACATAGCTGTCACAGACACACATGTACATTATATATACTTCTCCAACAAAAAACAGTTCTACTCCATCTCCTTCTAAATATGCAGGCATAGATCGCTCGATGGTATATTTTGATGCAAAGTCTTAATCCAAAGAAAAATCGGTCGTCACGGTCGTAAATCAAACTTCTTGTACCCAAACCTGGAATCTTGTCAGTAAATCATCCATATAAAATACGCACGGAGAGAACCTACCTCCATCTTTCCCATATCCAAGCGCTCCCTCTTCGCATTTGCCTTCACACTCATAATTACCATCTCCAAATCATCCTGGTCACCCAGCGTAATCATGTCTCCATCCGGCATATCGTCATCACGAACCTTGATCTTGAAACGCTTACGCAGGCCAAACTTCTCCCTAATTTTATCGACCAAATCAGGGAACTCTATAGCCGCACCGATCATGATATACCGCACGTCCTCTGAATGGACCTTTACACGAATCTTGCGAATGTCCGGTTTCCTTGATTGTCCCCTGCCTGAAGAAGAAGTAGCACGTGATCGCAGAGGGGGTCTGTTGTTTGATACCATTTCGAAGTCATTTTCGTCAAAGGAACCATCATCGTAATCGCTGGCATACTCTTCCTCTTCTTCGATGTATCGAGGCTGTTGACGGCGGCTGTTTGGTTTGCTGCCTCGGGAATTCCGGTACATGTCATAGAGCTCGCCTGGGTATTCGTCTTCCTCCTCTTCTTCGGAAATTTTCCGTCTTGCAGGAGGTCGAGAGCCTTCGCGGGTTGAGTATTGTCTCCCTGGCCCCCTTGGCTCTGATGCTGTTCGCGAAGTTCCTCGTCGTTGCGGTGGGGATCTTCCATCATCCTTAATTTCATATCGTTCCTGTGGACGAGCTTTCTCGATATTCAGCTTGGCGGGCATTGGTTTAGGTCCATTGCGAACAGACATTCCTCGACTCATCTGTCCAGGAGCACTGGACTTCTCAGACTCGGGGGGTGGCGTTGGCGGGAAGACATTGCGAGACATCGGAGGTTCTGATTGTTGGCGTTTGCTTTGAAGGCCAGGTTTGACAAGATTGGAAGCGGCAAATGAAATGTTCTCTGCAGGACGATCATCCTTGACGTCGAGTTTGCCAGCCTAGGGGTTTTAGTAGAGGACTTGATTTGAGGATTACGAAACTCACATTCTTGATCTCGGATCCAGCGAAACCAGTAAAAGCATTCGATCGATCCGAAGCGGCTACCAAACGGGCTTTGCCCAAATAATCTTTCGTCTTCAAATTCTTGACTTTTGCTTGATTCGGCCGGTACACAACACCAACAGGTATCGAGAAAACTGTGTAACCCTACAATTTATTAGCCAGAATGCCGACATTCTACTTCAGAATCCATACCTCGGCTTCTTCTCTGATCGCCTCATCGATGACATTGTGGTCTTCGACAACCTTCTCCTTCACAGCGAAGGAGAAATCCTGCATTCCAGCTTCTTTCTGTTGAAGGTATATGTAACACAAACCACGGTTGAAAAGAACTTCGCAGGAGTATAACTTGAACATGAGACCCAGTTGAGCATAATCGATCATATTGTTTCCTCTCAGGTATAACAGAGTGTCGTTAAAATTCGCCAATGCCTCCTCGAAATCGCCGACCAAAAAATTCGAAACACCTTGTTGAAAATATGCGACGGCGAGATATTGATCTAGACGTACAGCTCGTTGGTAGCACTCGACCTAAATAAAATTAGCATTCCAATACATTGAGTCAGTGGGGTGTCACCTACCGCCTTCTCATGCTCTCCAAGAGTGGCATGAATTACACCACAGTTGAACAAGATCTTGGAAGTATCAGAGATCGCATCAAAGTCTTTCAGCGCCTCGTCAAACTCATTATTATCGTAGTGGGCAAGTGCCGCCACCCATGTCTCGATTTCCTGTTCCGGCAAATAAGCTTCAAAATCAAAGGTTCCATCTTCATCCATAACTCACCTGTTTCAGAGACATCTTGAAAGTTCGCCAGTTCCTCCGGAATCAGTCTTTATATTTCTGTATAATCGCCGGTCGCCTCTTCAGCGACCAGCCGTCAATCGGTGTGGAACTCGAGATGCGGAATCGTCCAATGCTCCTCCCAGAAACTCTATGGTGTTCCGGTGGTCGATCTCGAAAGTCAATCGCTCTAAATTTTCCGAGGTCTCGCCGTCTGTTGTATTTATCCTTCCTCGATGTCTTGAGCTTAAAGCGGGAGGTTGGTCGATAGGCGTATGGCGGGGTTCCCGTCGCTATTACTTTAGTTTGCTGTAGTGGATTAACTAGGCCAGTGCCAAAATTGTGTAGGTTCCAAGTGGGAGAAGGAGTGTGTCGACGATCGTCAGTGCGATCCCGAAGAGTTGGAAAAGATCGAAAAGGACTGAAGATGTGCAACGAAGGATGGTAGAATGTAAAGTACGGTAGAGTTGCGCCGACTAGCAGCGAGTGCGGTGAAGGAAAGAAATGAGTGGGTGGCCGAAAGACAAGAGCGCGTAACACGACTGTCAAATTGGGAGCGGGGCCTAGTCCAAGCTGGGGTGGGGACTTTATGCGGGAAAGCAATGCGGACTATTGGCAGCTCTCGGCCTGCCAGTGCCACGAGTACGAATGTGCGAGGGACGGATTCCTGGAGCAATGTCGGTGCAGAAGAACAATACAATACAATACAATACGTGCCCAGCATTGGCGTGCGGATGATAGATGTGATAAATGGGGAAGTGTGATGAATCTTGACGTTGCAAGTGCTAGACGCAAGGCTGGAGATTGGGGGGGATCGCTGCTTGAAGAAATGCGGGCGTTGAGGAACTTGAGTGTAACGACGGGCGCCTCCGCTACAACCGTTCGATGTCTTTCGAAGAATCGAATGCTACGCCGATGAATATTGGATATTGGATATTGCTACCGAAGAAGGGGAATTTGGAGGCGGATAGCGCACGGAGGATCCAAATGTCGAGGTCGAAAAGCTTCAAGGAGTCTCACACACTCACCTGCATCGGCCCAAGCCACCCACAAGCCGCTGCATCAGGAGCAGATTTTTGGTAAAAGGAAGCTTACAAGATCCCGGCTGGCCACATGTGAAGCCTGGCGAGTCTTGAACTGTCAAAACGAATCCTCCAAAGCGGCGAGTGTTCCAAGAGCATCTTTGTCCTGCCGATTGGTTCGCTGGTACGGCGCCTTGTCAGAGAGGCGTTCCAGAGCGCGTAAATTGTTGGACGTGCGCTCTTCACTTTTCACTTTTCACACTTCACGAACTCTAGATCTCCGTCTCGTGGGCGCATCTCTCTCTCCTCCAGTGCGAACTTACACAATCTCATTCGATAGCTTTGCCTTTCTATTGCCGTTTATTGCCAACGAAGACGCCCCATGACCACTTGCTCGGGGCCACAGATCAAGCCACTCAGCCACTTAGTCTCATCCAGGCCCAGAGCCACGTAAAGGGCTTATTGGAGATCGTTCTTGGATCTTGAGACTGATATTACAAACAGCTACTCCTCGATCTCCTCCAAGCCCGCCGAATAAACTCATGGACGTGGTCGAATCCGTGTTAATCCTCTATGCAGGACTCTTGGCAAGTATCAGAGAAGGCTGGCACAAGGCTGGACGAAACTCGCTTGCGCCTCAACAACGTTTGAGAGCCGCTGCCCCCCCTATTCTCCCTCACCTTCCTCGCGGTGCACTTATCTTAACTGATCTCATAATGAACCTCTCACACCTACCAACCTGCACCACCGGCTGGCTGCATGACGCTGAACAGATCGACAAAACGGCCCATTTCCGATCTCGTCTCAACTTTGACCATCTCTCCAATAAGATCTCACTGGGAATTCGGTCATAGGGGGCTAGAGAACCACGGGAGCCTCCTCATTCATGTTCGGGGCTGCATTTGATCTGCCCTCCAGCATGCATCATTGCAAACAAGCAATTCTAAAGATCCACTTCCCGGGATTCGAGACGTTTACGGGAAACGCATGAAAGGTTGACGTTTGGCAGCTACGGGCTATGAAATTAGACTCGGAAGATCGATCGCGGTTCTTCAACATTCCCCCTTTTGGCTTTTGATACAATTATCAGATCACCCAGTAAACTTTTCAGACCACTTATCGTTCGATATATGATCACAGCATTCCCTTTTTCACTTCATCCTTCCTCTCCTCCCATAACGTCTTCCCCGAGCACGAGCAGACAGTTTTGTCGTTATCCCAAACGCCAGCACTCCTTGCAATCACGCCTACCAGCGTATCTTCATCATTCTTCTCAAACTTTCCCTCCCCTTCGTGCTGCTTTGACACAACCATTCCCCTTCCAATCATCTCCCATATCTGAATGGGCTTATCAATGAAGACGCTACCCATCCCATCCTTGCCCACTTGCACAGTCCCCAAGAAACCTCGAGGTTTGAGAATATTTTCCTTTGGACCTGACCATATGCTCCGAGTTGATATTGCGCCTCGAGAAATGTCTCCTGTCTCTCTGATCGTAGCCCAATACTTGCCCGGCGACAGACCACGAATCGTAAGGTCAACCAGCGTTAACTGAGGGGAGACCTGAACCATACGAGCTAAGCCTCTGACTGGATCTGATACTGTGTTCGCATGCGTCTCAAGAATGCAGACTGCTGCGCCTGTAGATAATTTGTAAATAAAGTCAAACATTACATAAAGCATGCTGTGCAACTTACTATTGGAGCCTCCTGAGCCTCTCAAAATGGCATCTCGTCCCGTCGACTGAATAGCAGCAACTATGGCCGATGGTGCCGCTGCAATGTAGATCAGTATCCTGCGTTATGCCGGGGCAGTGACATTTCGAAAGACCCGAATGGGGATTGAATCCGACGAACCTGTTCCTTCGATGGATACGAGCTGATCTTTGAGGTTAGCTTCCACTTTTTGAATGCCGCTGAGTTTGTGTAATGATCCCGAGATGTCTTTAACACAGCTCTCGCAGGTCATGGGCACCGCGAAAAGCGTCTGTAGGACGTCAGTAGATGCTCACACGTGACCCGCCTCCTCGGTCGAGAATTGGGAAGACTTGCTTGGAAGGGAGTTGTAATGACCATTCTGGACTCAGATATTCGGAGATGAAATAGAACTGTGCGTAGATAAGTCAATGAGATTGCTATGAAAGAAGTAGGTTTGCGATTGAGATGATCACGAATATCAAAGTTGGGGCGGCTTTGAAATCGCTTCGGGTATAATTCGGCTGTACTTTCCAAATTCCGAGATGCTTGGCATCAAAAGTTCACGACCACGACCTCACTTCAAGACACGAACCAACGCGCCAGCACTTCCCCATCCCCTTGCGCAGTCCAACATCTCAACCGGCCTCAGGGCCAACCGCAAAGATGTCCCAAACCAACGGCTTAGTACGTTCCCCAAAACCACGGCCACCGAAAGCTCCTCCTAACCCCTTCTCCCCCAGACAAAACTTGCCTACTCTCGAACATGGCACCACATCTCAGCCAGCACCCCTCACCACGCCCTAACAACCATCCGACCGATCCCGTCGCCCACCTCACCTAAAATCACAGCTCCTCCCCTCGGCCGTCTCGCCTCCCGAATCGCCATCCTCCTCATGGGAAAGCACAAACCCATCTTCGATCCCTCCACAGACTGCGGCGACTACGTCGTCGTAACGAACTGCAACCATCTACACACCACCGGCAAGAAACGCTGGCAGAAGCTTTACTATAGACATAATACGAGACCGGGAAGTCTGAAGAGTATCAGTATGGATAGCTTGATGAGCAAGCTGGGTGGAGCGGAGGTGCTGAGGAAGGCAGTTAGTGGGATGTTACCTAAGAATCGGCTGAGGGATGACAGGTTGGCGAGACTGAAGGCTTTTGAGGGCGAGGCGCATCCATATAAAAAGAATATTGTGAGGTTCAACGGCAAGGCGCAGATTGCACCCTGGCCGGGGGCGGAAGTTGCAAAGGAAGTTTCGAACGAGGCCAGGTTATAGAAGGGTAGGGCTGCTACAAGATTGTACTATATGGACAACAGGGCTGGCGTGTATGATGCATTGCAAAGGTGTATATCATGGATTTGGTTCAATTAGCATTGACCAATTGTATTTTTCTCCGCTAGAAAATTGGATTGAGATTGAGAAAAGAGTGTGTCCCAGTGGAATATTCTCGTTTTCTAAGTGACAAATTTTTTGTTTGATTTTGTTCCTGCCCTCCCTTTGTCCATGCTTCGAAATCGGTCGTTCTTTCCCATTTTGACAAGCGGCCTGGGAAAATATGGCACAATCACTCATTATGCTCAAGAGTAAGAAGGCCCATGATAAGTCGAGGCTGTTTGATAAATCATTTAACATTCGGGACTGTTATCTTTCAGAGTACGAATATGAAGCATTTTGGCACGCAGGTACAGCACAGATAACAAGTAGAAGCAAGAACAACAACGCCAACCCTCCGCACAGAATCACTTCAACGACAAAACTATCTTCAGCGCCTCAATATCTCGATCAAACTTGGCCAAAGCCTTCTCCATGCTTTCCAACTCCCGCAGTTTCCCCATGAGTGAAGCCTTCTCCAGCGAGATCGATTTCGTAGAGTCCATTTCCTCAATGCTCAAGTCATTGTTCCCGCTTCCCATTGCACCATCTTCGTCCATCTCCGAATGAGAGTGTTTCGTCATCGCCGGAAGTCTGGGCAGTGTCTGGGGCATTCGACGAGTCCATAGTATGGACACGCTTCAAATGTTCCATCCAATTATCTTTTCGTCCGAAGTCCTTGGTGTGCCGTTTGCAAGTAACGACTGGGCAGAGAAGCTTCTGCTTGCTGTGGATTGTTCGTTGGTGGCGTTTGAGATCACCCGAGTTGCTGAAATTGCCGACTTTGCAATTTGGGATGGCGCATTTGTAAGGGCGTTTGTGCTTGTTCATGTGTCTCCTGTTCCTATTTTTGAGGGAACGCCCTTGATTCATCAATTGAACTTACCTGAACGCAGAATCTTGCCGGAAAGTACCCTTTTCCACACACTCTGAGTACGGGCAAGCTCTTGGCGTCGAGAACGAGTGTTCCGCAGGCTTGTGCAATAACACTTCAGCGGGAAGTGGAACAGTATCTGGTCTAGTTGAAATCAGCTTTATTCAGCACAATCGTTCCGACCTTCCCTGAGGTCCCGGCGTTCGGCCAGATTGGAAGTCAAGAGATCCAAGAGGAGGCCACAGACCCTGATTGCAGCAACGACTGTTCCCAATCCGAAGTGAACGGAATCTGGAGAATGTGGGACTCTGGCCATGTGGGTTCTTGCACGTCATTAATGTTAGTTTGCTCATCCCGGAGATAAGTAACTCACTTTCGGCATGGTTAGAATATGACAATTGGGGCATCTGACTTCCGTCCCCATCGAAGAATGATGGGTCTGAAATCAAAATGCAAGTTATTAGATGTCGTTGTCTGTTGACTAGCGATATAGCCTACCTTGAGTTGCAGACCCTATTGCCCATGGAGAGAATCTGTGCAAGCGGGAAGTTTTAGTCCTTGGCCGGCTAGATATATTTCGACATGACTTTCGCGTCGTGAAGCTGCTTCTCGGTCACGGCTCTGGCGGCAGAACGAAGACTTGGCGGTTGCCTGGCACTCTAATTGTCTACGTAGATACTCTAGGCAATGTCCACAGGACGGACTTGCCAGCAGGAGGAATATTCCAATGGGAGGGAATGGCAAAGCATTACACTTACGGTCTTATTCCAGAATTCTTTCCCAATTATTCTCCATGGTAGTGGTCGAAAGATGCGTACACGACGCCTTGTGCGCCGAATCTCAATACATCATCGGCTTCGGGTTTCTTGCGTTCATCCTCCTGGAAAACTCTCAATTCCTCTCACAGAACTCGAAAAATATATTAAAATTTCGATAAATGCCAGATCGAGGATTTTGATGGGGAGAACCTCGTTATTTCAGAAAAGTTACATGACCGGTTTACCAAGGTAATTACCTATAAGAGCATGGGAGCAAGGACCAAGACAAATGGAATCATAGAAGGGTATATGATCCAGGAAATATGAGGCCATTTGGGCAGTTCAAATTGCGTGGCGACTTCAGTGGGCGTTCCTATAGATATACAGTCGAATTGCTTGGCCGTATCCGATTGTACCGAAAGTAGTCAGAAGAGGTCGTTTACTGGATTGGCAGATTCCAGGCGGCGAGAAGTAGTAATTTCCTTTAATGTACAAAGTCAGCTTCGCAAAAGTATTCTACGTTAGCATATGAGAGTCTCAACTTACACCCATGATTGCGACTCTCACTGTGGCACGAAAGTTCCAGAGCCATCATCCAAAACCCGTCAAAAGATATGCGGAATCGTGATAACTTACTCGTTCTTACTTCTATTACTACTGACTTGGCAACCCAATTCCTCGTCTATACACAACCTATCAAACGACCCCCATCAGCGATTGCAGCAAATATTTTTAAGTGGGGGTGACTCGCGTGGTATTGTTCTCTTCCATCGCGTAAGAGATATGGCTGGTAATATTTCAAGGGTCGGTCAGGCTTGATAAATATCGATGATTAAGAAGAAAATTCAAGTTGAAGGGTTGGAGCTACTCTTATATCTGTGCCGTTCACATTGTTTGTAGGTGCGGGTCATGAGGCATGAGGCCACCTTGCAGCCCTGTTTTCGCCCGACTTTCTAAGGAAGCGAGGCTTCTTTGGACATAAGAACGCGCCACAAGGCATACTTTTCCTGGGAGAAACACGTGTAGTGACGAGTTACTGTTTAAGAATTTAGGCTAAGAGGAGATTTGGGAAAGGCTGGACTTCACAGACGAAAAGTAGTAGCGCGTAAGTGAGGGAAGCCGTAGCTTAAGATGACGGGCAGCAGAATCTGTAAGTAAACCAGCACAGTCGCCATTTTGGATAGGAGCAATACTTGTTTGCAGGCTAGTAAAATGGAAGGTAGTCCGATGGCCATAATGCTTGGGACTTTCAGAATGAACCTCCCACTATATACTACATGAAAGCCAAAACCCTCTTCAAAGCAACAACGTCCCTTTCCATTTCATGCAACTTCGCAGTCAGCGATGGCTTGTCCAAGGAACCCCCCATCTCTTCCTCAAAATCTTCCTGAACTGGTTCAGCATCTTCTTCTCCCATGAACATCTGCGCATTGGTCTCTCCAGAGCCGTTGTTTTGTGGCATGATAACCAAGCCTCTTCGGCCATTTGAGTTTGCCGGAACAAATGTCTGGTCCATATTATGAACCCTTTTCAGGTGCTCAGACAGATTGTCTTTCCGACCAAAAGCTTTACCGCGGCGTTGGCAAGAGGGCACGGTACAGACAAACGACCGACTCCCATGAACGGTACGCTGATGACGCTTGAGGTCGCCCATGTTGCCGAAGTGTTTAACGCTACAATTGGGCTTGGCACATTTGTAAGGTCGGGTGTGCTTGTCCATGTGTTTTCTTTTCGCCTTGTTACTGCAGGTCATGGGCTGTCGTGGATGGCTGATCTCTTACCTGAATGCTGACCTCTGCTTGAAGATTTGAGTGTCGGGGCAGCCTGGATACTGGCATCTCGTCGAAACCAAATCGAATTGGTCCGTTGGAGTTTCAGATGCTCGTGCCGTTTTGCCCTCTTTTATAAGCCTGTATGAAACGTAGAATCAGCCAATGACTTGCCCAGTGTCTATCCAGAAGCACTTGGATACACTTCTGATGAAGTCCCAGATCACGGGTCCATACTCTTGAAATGAGAAATCTGCTTCAGGAGAGAAGTTCATGTCGGGTTGGCCATATGGGTTTTTGGACCAAGTTTTTAGCAATTCTTGATTGAGTGTTGGGGCTGGCTGCATGTCGAGTTCGAACGAATATGGATCTTTTAGAGGTTCTTGTCAGAAGGGTACCCTGAGATTAGTTTAGCATTTTGAAAGACATAGCACGTACCATGTGGAACCTCGGTCAGAGCGCCAAATGACCAAGGTGGGCTTCTACATCAACCAAGCAATCAGCGCCTGAATCAGGAAAGTAATACCAGGATGGAAAAAGCCCTGAGTTGAGAATCTTGAGAATTGCGGCGCCGAGACAGAATCCACGGAAAGAAGGCTATGATATAAGCACTCATAACATACATTTGCTTTGGGATTTGGCGCAGTGTGTATCATTCCTATGGTCCTGGTCATTTCCTGGCTATCGTTCCGTGTGATTTCATCATGTTTCTGCTACCTTGAGCAGCGGCAGGGAGCCGCTCTTAAGAGGATCGGAGTATTTTTGCCTGTCGCCTAATGTATTAGTTTGTTTTCTTCCTGCTGTAATTGTGTGTGAGTAACAATCTCCAACTATACTCACAGTAAACGCAAATTACAGCCGGGATCTGTAACAAGTTAGCTTTTACAACTCTCGGTCTGGAGCGCACTCATTCAACCTTTTAGTCTTCGGCATTGGGTTCTTCTTTCGAAGAGAAAATTGCCAAATGATCAAAAAAAAACATACTCATTCTCATCGCCCGCCGCGTCAAGCGCACCGGCGGTGTAAGAGCTAAAGACAGAAATTATAAGTACACACTGTATGCCAGCATCCAAGTAGGAACCACAATATCACAACTTACGTCGTACTCCCTTCCATGGGAGTATTATGTCTTGGGTCTAGAAACTTAACTGGTTGTTAAGTATTGGGGAAAGAGGCGGGATAGTGAAGAAAGGAATGATTTGGAAAGGAGGAGAGAAAGCATCCGTGAGGAAGTTTCTCCTCTATATCCTCCACCGCAAGGCAACTGGTCGCCTCGCTGCCCTGTTCGCCTCGGGCGAACGAATCCGCAAGCGAAACCTGTCGAGGGCTCCCAAGCAAGCCACAAGGCAGAATTCTCTTCCAAGATAGGGTATCAGGTGCAAACGGGCAGCAACATTGCAGAATATCCCCTTTGACCCGAATTTCCAGGGCATCAAAGACAAGAGTCCAGACATTCCGAGTCAAATATGAGAAGCACGCCCAACAAAAGGAGGCGGCGACTGAACAAAAAAATACTTTTCTCTCATTGCACTCAAACACATCATGCAAAATACATCTTTACAATTCCATCCCTCATCCATCATCCAGCCATATAAAACCTGAGCCCAACCCAGCCCGACGCCAGTATTTGTACAAACAGACCGCAGAAAATCAACTCCAGACATCCCTTCCCCCGTTCCTGTGCCAAGTAAATACGCCAGCCTTATATTCGTACAAACATTTCGCTAAACTCCCGACCTCGATACATCGCTAATGCTCCTCTGCCGCTCCGTCCTGCCCTCGCTGCCGCTGTCATCACTGCCAATATCCTCGTCGTCGCTTTCTTCTTCGAACACGATGCGACGAAGTACGCTACGTTCGAAAAGCTCTATGACGAAGCGGCGTACATGTAGGCGGAAATGAGAGGCTTCAAGGAGTGTCATGACTTTCCGGAAGAGAGTTGGATCATTGAAGTTAGGCACTTTCTTTGTTTTGATGTGCATGAGTTCGGTCATGGCTCGTTTTTGGAGCACGGTATTACCTAGGTCGATGACGAGCTCCAAGATGCGATTGCTGACGATATCATTGTCTGTTTTGGAGGCTGCAATTATTGCTCGCTGCTCGTGGCTTAGAGTGATGTCCGAGACTTTCTCGTGTGACCAGGTTTGGTACGAGAAGAATTTGCTGAGATTTTGCGGGATGCAGAGTCCGAGGGATGTACCCATATTTGACGTCTTGCTGTCCCAACCAAATTCAGACATGATCTCGAGCCCATGTACACTGCGGGAAATGAGACCCAAGACAAAGAAGGCGGTCCCACGCAGGCTCATTATTTCATGTGACTCTGCAATCTTGACGATATTTTCAACCACATCGGACTCCTCTAGAAAAGGCGCGCCAAGCTCCATGGATCCAACATTCCCAACTGCCCACAGGCAGCCCTTAACCTTGAGAATGAGCTCTGGGTCGTCCGAAAGCATCCCATAATCGCGTATCGTGGACGCAAAATCTTCAAAGTGGCCCTTGTCTCTTAGTAGTTTACATCCTTCTTTGGTTCTTGTTAACTCCCTGTAGAAATGTGGTGGTACGTGGGCATCACTGTCACCGTCCATCTCGAAGTTGTCTTCGTCTACGCTCATACGATTCGATGCCTCTTCCGGCATCTCCACAAATGCGCGTGCTAGACTTGCCTCAATGACTCCCACATAACTATCATTACGACCGAGAAACCAATCATCCATCTCATTGCTGATGTAATCCAAGCCATCAAGATAGTGATATCCAATAGAAGTAGAAAGGAATCGGAGTAGCAATGGTGCGCCGATTTCTCCTAGATGGTCAAGAGCGGGCCGGCATTCGACAATATATTCAAGATAGTTTTTTCGATTGCAAGCTTCCTCGAGAATTTTGATGGCAGTTGCACACACTTCTACCTCGGGGTCGTAAAGCTGGGTGACAAGGAGTTGTATAGCCCATTTCGAGTCGCCCACGCCTTGGCTAAGCTGAGAGCCCCTAGAGTATCTTCTCAAGACGTTCGTGGCGTGAATACGGATTTCTTTCGATCCTGCCGTTAATGCTTTTGAGAGCAGTACTCTCGGATGCCCTTGCAAGCTATAATCGAAGTTCGATAGCAATAGCTTGATGAGGTCAGGGCGTTGCTTCAGATCTATGATATGATACATCATATTGATCATCCGCCATCGATCGAGCATTAGCAATCCTTTTGGATCGCCACTCATGGTGCCAATCATTGCGAAATATCCACAGCATAGAGTTTCTAGAAGCCTTTCTTTTGAGAACATGGGGGCCTGAGCTGTCAACCCACTCGTCTAAGCGCGGTCAGCTTCAAAATCTCTCTAGAATGTAAGTTCTGAAAGGCTTACCGGATCACACTGGGCTAGACACTCAGCAATTTGCCTAAGCAGCTTGTTGTCCGCGAGATACTTAACACCCTCTGTCGTCTGGAGTAGGGTATGCATGAGTGCACAACCGACCCTGATGTACTTCTGGTTAATGCGAGTATTCCTGACCTCAGCGAACTTGTATTTGAATGGCCTGTAGAAACTCATAATGCGTTTGATAAACTTCGATGCCTTGATTGCCTCATCAAGCCGTTTGCCATTTAACAGCGGACCTTCAATGATCCTTAGGATGATGTCCCATTTCCACTTGACGGGATTCGTGCTTGATAGCACTTGAGTCTCAACCAACAATTGACGAAAGGTATTTTCATCAACCGTGACGTTTGGATTGATCTTTGGTTGGTCCTCTAGACTTGTCAAATTGTCGTTGCTGTTGTTCGCAGCGTTAACAAGAGCCCCTGTAACATGGGGAGCTGTGCGATACAAGGTCCGGCTGACACTGCTTATCTGGTACACCGTTCCCGTTGCATCAAATCGCTCCACGTCTCCAAAATGGGACGCAGCAGCGAATAGTTCCGGTAGTAGCTGCAGGTCACTGCTCCAGCTCAAAGGCAACAATCTGGACGCAAGGGCCAGGACCTCACCAATAAGTAGCGTGGTTTTTCGTTTCAATATTGAGTTGTCGGCTTCTCGCGTGACCTGCAAAAGGCCAGGCATCATGTCCGAAGAAATCAAGACCGCCAGCAAGAGAGCAGTGTAATGATCCACGAAACTCTTATCCCCTGTTTCTTCTTCGACAGGTTGGTTGGGTTTTGTCGCAGCTGATTTAAGAGTGGCCACACGTCCATAGGTTGTCAGACGTCGCCCAGCCAAAAAAGAAGTGGCCCAAAATGGAGACTTGATCCTCAAAAGCCCATAGAGAAGATCAATGACTGTCTCCCGAATCGTTGGGTTCGGCAGCATCAAACAGGATATTAGAGATCGTACGGCTCTGAAGTTGTACATAGACAGAGCCATGAGTCCAGGCCAGGATTTCAAAGCGTACGATATTGACCTCGAATTTTGCTTCAAAATCTTCTCCTGTGCAAACAATGAATCCGTGAAAGGTGTGAACAAAACCTCGAGCTCGTAACCTGCACGGAGATATTTTCTTCGTTGAGGGGCGTCTAGTAAAAACAAGAAAGCAGCTGTAAGACTTTCTGATGCTTCATAGGTCCCTTCCCCAAGTGCATCTGCCAACGGCCTGAGTCCTCCCGATGCGACGAGCAGGCCTGGATCCCGCACCATCATTTCACCCAGAGTTTCTATGCAGATGGCTCTCAAACGATCCTCAGGATGATCGGCAACTGCTGCTATGGTTCGAACCACAGCTCTGGAAACCTCTTGAATACCATCTTTCACATCTAAGAATGCGCGTACGAATTTGAGAGCTTGTTCACGCTCGACGTCGGCATTAGACTTTTTGATGAGGGAGCTATATATATTTAGCGTTGAGAACAAATTTCAGGAAAGCTATAACTTACAGCACCACGAGATAGTCCGTATTCAATGTGCGAATTTTCTGCAACGAGTTGAGGTCTGATATCGCATATCTTGTCATTCGATAGCCCGCAGCAACGACTTCTCTGCTCTCACTAAGAAGCATCACTTGCATACGCAAACCAAAAACGGACCAGACCAAGTCATACTTCAAGGTGGGGTATCGTTTGAAGAGTTCTACTAGGTTATTCGCATGCCCAACGTAGTAGTCCGGTGCATGCCCTTCGATTTCGAGTGCTTGTAATAATTCTGCGAGAGCATATGTGGGAGATTCGGTAGGTTCGTCGAAATCGGAGCTTGCACTTTTGGCAGCACTGGGAGGGGATCGCAGTCCATTGCTCTGAAACAACGTATCCATACGACTCCGAGTCGGGGTGGATGGCAATTTGGGTCTCTGCAACTCCGATATTTGATTCCTCAATTCTTTGATCTTCTGATTCGACGAGTTCAATTCCGCTTCCACCCTCTGCCTCTGCTCCTTTGTTTGTTTTGCCTTCTTCGTGTTCAATGCCTCCAACATGTTCTCGCTGCCGTCTCTTATCTTCGTCTCCCGATTCAACGCTTCGCGCAGGGCTGCGAGAACCTGGCCCGGAATGAATCCATCATCCTCATCCAATCTCTCCAGATTCGTCACAGAAGCGTTCACATCTTGACTTGAGCCCGTCCGCGAAGGAGCAAGCTGACTTCGCAGATTGGAGCTGAAGCTCCCGGGTGCTGGGGAGGGGTTGAGAGAGGAGCCGCGGGGTGCAAAGGACATTGTAGAATTGGACAGTGTTCTGGGCCCAGTGCCAGGCGCTACAGGTAGAAGCGCATCTCGATCAAGGCCTGTTTTCGAAGTATTCGTCCCGTATGGTGTAGACTGCTGGCTATATATTGACTTTTGGGTCGGCGTCGCGGACGAGCTCAGCATACTCTGTGGCCCAACCATCTGTCCATGGACGGATAGAGTCAACGCAGTCCGCGAGGAGGTGGCATGTGTATCGCAGCTACTGGATAGACTTCAGGGTCTTCCAGCAGATCTATAAGCTTCTGGGTCGCATTCGATAAAGTGTCTCGTGAGGCACATCCACTTGCCCGCAGGTTGATGGTACGAAATGGGGCTCGAGATGTAAGGTTGCCGCCCGATGGCCAGCTCTGCACACAGGGAATCGAAAGATATTAGATATCAAAGCAGATAATTTTATGTCGGGATTGGGAGCTGCTGGACTTGTGAAATGTTGGTTGCGACAGATTATTGTATACACCTCACTGTTTCAATCGTCCTGAGGGTGCATAGGGTCGGGAACACGAGCTTGTAGCTCGCTAAAGGTCTGAAGATACCTAGGTATGAAACACTTCCACCTAATCAGCTCTCACAAACCTTAACTTACTACCATTGTTTTTCTTGGATACCAAACGGGAGAATTGATGATTCCATGGGAGACTTTGGAATCGGCCCAAAAGCTCATGGTCGAGTAGCTCCGTGGGCTGGTGTTACGGAGCTACACGAAGATTTACATCGGTCACCTTGAGAGGAAGATCTCTAAAAGTAGTGATGGAAGCTACATCATACAGTACCTTAGCTAAGAGTATCTCTGCATGATTTGAGAGGGGCTTCTGCATCATAAAAAGCCATGGGTCCAACGGCATAATTTGAGCCGAAGAAAGTAGTCCATCAATAGAAGCACTGTTAATTGTAGAACTAGCTCCATAAAACAGCTTGACTCCTTTCGCAATTGCAGATGCTTTTGATAATGCATAGACAGATATCGCTTAATTCATAGCTCAATTAATCCATACTTTACAGTAAACCCATGATTGAGGAACGTATGATCGCCAGGTTTTTCGGCATGCTCCGAATAGGTAGCCTTGCGCGTTTGGTATCTGCGTATCAATCCAAAACATCGCAGCGATAAATGAAAAAATATACGCAAAGATGAAAACTTTTGATAAGTTTGACACGCATGACAGAATGATTCCGGGTGAAAATTTCGTAAAAACTTAGAGGCTCATTCAACAACAGAGCAGAGCTGCCGTGGACGGCGGCGCGCGAGGCTGACGAAGACGCGGAGTCGCCCGCGGCCACCAGGGCCCCGCCTCTCGATTTTGCTTTTCGACAGTCTGTTGAAGCTAATTGGATGTGAAGTAGCTGATCTATCAAGTCGAGATCTTTTTCTGCCACAAAAGCTTGATCGGAATCGGCGCCCTCCCGTCTATCATCAACTACAAAGACCTCAAAGCTCCCCCTTCCTAAGCTCCCACTTTCCCTTCAACATCACCAACACAGCTTCATTCGATACCCACTACAAGACTCGCTTTCCATAGTGACCTGATTCTTAACATTCTTGCTTCCAATTACTATCAGACTTTACTTCCACCCACTGAACATTACCCTATAATGGCCTCAATAGCTTCAGCACGTTATGGCAAGGACAATGTCCGAGTTTACAAGGTCGACAGGGACCCCGCAACTGGTGTTCAAACCGTCACTGAGATGACCGTCTGCGTTCTGCTCGAGGGAGCCATTGATGTATCGTATGTTTCCCGGCCCTTCATATTATCACCCCACCTAACCAGTATCCAGATATACCAAGGCGGACAACAGTGTAGTCGTCGCCACCGACTCTATGAAGAATACCATCTACATCAAAGCCAAAGAGCACCCAGTAACACCTCCCGAGCTCTTCGCCGGCTACCTTGGATCCCATTTCATCGAAAAGTACTCGCACATAACCGCCGCCCACGTCAAAGTCGTCACCCACCGCTGGACGCGAATGACAATCGATGGCAAGCCACACCCACACTCCTTCTATCGCGACGGAAACGAGACTCGAAATGTTGAAGCTGTCGTGCGCAAGGACAAGGGGATTGAGATCCGTAGCGGGATTGTAGGTCTGCTGGTACTGAAGAGCACTGGCTCCCAATTCCACGGCTTCGTCAGGGATGAATACACTACACTGCCGGAGGTCTGGGACAGGATCTTGAGCACGGATGTTGACTGCGGCTGGTCATGGAAGACCTTCCCTTCAATGAGCGCCGTTGAGGAAGCAACTCCCAAATTTAATAAGGCATGGGAAGATGCTAGATCTATTACCATGAAGACATTTGCAGAGGAGGACAGCCCATCAGTTCAAAACACCATGTTCAAAATGTGCGGATACATTTTAGATGCTGTCCCAGAGGTTGAGAATGTTGATTATTCTCTGCCCAATAAGCACTACTTCGAGATTGGTAGGCTCTCAATTGTCCACTTTCTCAAGAATAAACTACTAACCTATGTGTTTTTAGATTTGAGCTGGCACAAGGGTACAAAGAATACCGGCAAGGACGCCGAGGTTTACGCCCCCCAATCTGGCCCCAACGGTCTTATCGAAGTGACTGTTGCACGTTCTCAAGCCGCTCCGAAGCTATAATCTACAATTTGTTTGTACAAGTATACTCGGGTATTTAACGGTTCTGGCGTTTAATGACCTATAGCGATCCGCGGGCGCTGCATTGTACATAGGAGTTTTCAGATACCACGAATTATGACACTGAATGAGCATATTTCCCTATTCGAGCATGTGATTTTGTAAACAAATTGAATGCCTAGTCATTGCAAATGCATATGTGTGACGAGAAGTAATATGTGCTTGGATAGGGTTTCTGAAGAGCGGCCAACAAGACATCGTTTTCGCCGTCAGCACCACCGCCTTGTCATAAAGTGCATTTATTTTTAGAAATGCAAACACATTGACAGCACACCCTCTTATGCAAAGAACAAATTATGAATTGAATGGCCCCTCATCGGTAATATTAACCTGCAGCAAAGTGCCGAGCTCAAGCCCTAAGTGGGGCAATTCCCATTCTTACCAGTATATAATAAAATAGCAAAATCGTCCACAAAAACATCACACAAGCCCTCGTAGTAAGCAGCATCTGATTCAGCTTAATTGATGTCCACTAATCAACTTCGCAGGCTCAATGGGTTCGTACTTCCTAACAACGCTTACCACATCACATGTGATTCTAACTTCCCTCTAGTAGAGCGCGTCACTAGTAATAGAAAATGACGAGGTTGCCGGTTCGATTCCGTCCGAGGGCATTAGTCTTCATATCATCTTTTTTTGTCTCTTTTTTGTGGTTGACGGGAAAGGAGTCTTACCCTCGTGTCAGGTCCTGGGTGAAGTCCGAAGCGAGCCCCTGATTTTTGCCTCTCACGACGATGAAGAGCTCATTTTATTCAATAATGACATGAAATAAATCATGGCCGTCTGTCAGTTCATCCAGCGGATAAAATAGCCGTAATTGTTCGACGTGATATGCTTTTGGGCAGGTATGATAGTGATAATGTGTAAGTGCCCTCTGCATGAAGACTCTCCAGCTTCGTAAATCCCGGAGGCCTTCCTCTCACAGTGGAACTCCTCCAGGAAGAAAGGAAGGGAATTAGTTGAGTCTACTCTGCACTTTGCAAGAAATGATGAGCGTATGCCTTACGCGATTCACCAGAACTTCAAAAGAGGCTTCCGTAGGGGTAATGAGAACAACCTAAATACTTCTCGCACTCATTATATCTTCAATGACTTCTCAGCTCGACATGTTGAGAAAATCTGGGGGCTTGTGCCTTAAGTGAATTGAAGTCAAGTAGCACGAGATCATTTTGCCAACTTGACAACGGCAGCGCTAGAAAATAACTGCAACTTGCTTGCTTGTCAAAAATGCAAATAAAAGTTCGACATCTTTGGTCAGACATATGTCTTGAGCGCTTCGGGAGCATCAGTGAAGTGCAATATGCCGATCAATTTGAGGACTAATTGCTGGCTGGTTTTCAGTTGCTCGGCGCTCTTGGAACAGGAGGAAAATTCAAACACGACTGTGACAACAACTCAAAAGATGGCAGTAAAGACATCCTCTTAACGGCACAAGTGCAAGTCGTCCAAGTCCATGACTTCCTCTGCTTCTGGTTCATATCGTCCGCCTATCTTGGTGCCTATCTTGGTGCCGATCTGGATACCCGCTCCTAAGTCCCAGAAGGTGAATAAATGGTGACTGGAGGTGTCCTCTCCCTCCTGTTGGGTATTCGAGCCAGGCTGAAATCCCGAAATGTCCTTTTCACAGCATTGCCAGAAGGTCCCCTATCAAACCCAGCATATGACGTACAGAAGACTCGTCGTTCCAGGGACTTGCCCAGAATACAATGATCACTCACATATTACAGATCGTCCAAAGATAGGTATGATTATCATCTCATTCTCATAGAATAACAAACAAGCTTTTCGGAAGCTCTAAAAACGCCTATGTAAAGAGCGAGCTCAGCCCAATAACAACCATCCCAATGCAATACATTCCAATCTAAGCCCTGACTGCTGCACCCAACGCACCGCCCGTGAATTGAGTTCCACCGGCCTGTCTAGGAGCACCGGATCCACCACCGCGCCCTCCACCACCACGGCCACGTTGACCACCTCTATTTCCACCACGTCCACCTCGGCCGCCTTGTCGCTCGAACGCATTCGCCATACCTTGTGTTCTTGTCTCCAGGGTGCGTTCATTGCTCTCGATGAGGCCACTAGCCTTATCACTAAGGGTGAGAGCCAAGCTCTGGAGCCTGCTGAGCTCAACGCCCTTGCGGAAAATGATGGATGAGTTGACTTGGTCGAGAGCCGCAGCGAGCTCCTCATGGCTGATCATCTTGCTAACGATAGCGGCGACCTTTCGATCAGATAACTCAAACATCGAGGAAAGGGTGTTGACGGCGAGGGTGTCGTAATAAGGTGCGTAGGTAAAGAGATATGTTCGCAGGCCTTCTTCTTGGATTTGCTCCGAAAGCATTGTCTTGATGGAATCAGGCTTTGCCATGAGCTCCCAGATCTTGATCGAATGGATGAACTCGGTTGCCTTCTTCCACTCGCCTGCAGCCAATGCCTTTGATGCCTGCATGACATGATCTCTGGTGTTCTCTGGTGGGCCGGTGAAAATTTGACGCTCATGGTACTCTAACATGCGCCTGTAGGTTTTGCTGATAACTCGCTTCTTGATGTCCGGCGACGAGCCAGTCTGGGCAAGAAGAGGAATTTCGAGAAGCATGCTGCAAGTGAGGTAAACGCACTCCAAGAGTTCCAAGTTGATATGCATGTGAAAGGGGAGTTGTCGTTGTCTCTCGAGGCGTTCTTGCTCTGGCGACACCTGGCTGAATCGCTGAATCATAACACCCTGCGCAAGCAGCTCTTTTTGTCGACCACTGCCGCAGATTTCCTGAAGGGTGGTCTGAGCTTCGTAGACAAGTCCGGCCCGGAAAGCACAAAGACCAACTTGGACAAGAGTTCGGTTGAACAATATTTGGCTGTGGACATCGAACGCGCTGATGGTCTCCTGCAAGTGAGACATCAACATCATATCGCGTGCCTTGTAGTAATTATCATGGAGGGCAAGGAAGTAAATTTGGCACAGCATAGCGCGAGCACGGATGATGCCCTCGCTGTGTACGCAGAGGTAGTTGCATAGGACATTGACCAGGGTTGTGGCATCGGAAACTTCGGTTCGGGGAGTGATGGCAGATTCGAGAGTAATAGGAATCGACTTCCAGCAATTTTCTTCAAGAATTTTGACAACGGCAGCTGGCTAAAGGTTTACGTCAGTACTGCGAGGCCTGGAAATGGATTAATTCGACAAACCTTGAAGTAAACGTGCTCTAGTCTTCTCATAACAATGCGGTTAAGGCTGTCTTGAGGAACTTGCAGACTCTCGTCTTTTTGAATGCCTTCTGTGTATAGCAATGTACGAACAATGTTGTTATACAGAGCACCCTCATCAGAAAGGCGATCAATGTACTCGGCAGTGTGAGGATCAATGTGTTGAAGGGATCGAGTGAGCTCATCATCTAGTCTCTCCACATAGGAGACAATGCTGCCGGGAATCTTGAGCTTTTCACCGGCAGCTACAGTAGGGGCCTTGTCATCATCCTCCCATTCCTCGGCATTCTCGACAACAACTAATTCGGGATTCGACTCGAGGACTTTCAAAAGGTTACCGAACTCCTGCTCGGCAGCTTTCCATTGTTCTTGAGACATGAAGGTTTGGACACCAGTGCTCAAATCAAATCGTGTGGAAATGATGGTCAGGAGGACTCGAACACGTTGATAAGGGGTCACGGCAACCTCGTAAAGCTTCTCCATGATCTTGATTTGCTCAGCCCGGTCGGTGTTTTTCTTTCCTCGGGACTCCATGATGGTCCTGAGATGCTTCAGAATGCTCTCGGGAGTGAACTGAAGTGTCCGGCCCCCCCTTCCAACGGTAGAGAAACCCTCATCGTCTTCAAGCTGAACGGCAGGTACACCAGCAACTGGTTTTGGTGCTCTGGGTTTTGGAGCTGGCTCCTCTTCCTCATCGGATTCCATGAACGCATCTTTGTCGGCCCTGTACGCATCGATATCCTTCTGGTAATCCTTATTGTTCTTCTTGATGCGTTGCTTCACAGCGTTTAGACCTCGAGCATTCGTAGCGTTCATTTTCTTCGTCGAGACCTTCTGCTTGGCGATAGCCTCATTCATGAAATCCTCTAACTCAGCAATAGCCTTGACATACACCTTCGGCGTGTTACCAGCCTGGACGAGCTTCACCACTTGTCGGTTGAGTTTGTCGAATTCTAGTAACAACATGTTAGCCACCAACCCACGGGGGCGCTATTTTGAAATCGCATACCGGCAGAGATAGATCCCCAGTCGTTGATTTTTTGTCCATTTTCGATGGCCTTGATGGTCCCCTCCAACTCTTCGATCCGCTTGTCCTTCGCACTCTTGACGATCTTGGTCCCCTCCTCGTCGCTGCTCTCGTCGCTCTCCGAATCTGCATTTTTTAAGAAAGCGTTGGCGCCAGTCTTTTTTCCGTCTTCATCATCGCTGGAAGAATCCTCATCCTCATCCTCTTCTTCATCCTCGTCGCTGGAGTCTTCCTTTTCTTCTTCCTCCTCCTCCTCAGAGTAGAGCTCCTCCTCGTCGGAAGAACTGCTCTCGCTGGAGCTATCGCCCTTGAAGAATCGAGACATCGTGATGGGTGGTTTGTGATGCTGCGAAGGAATGGCACGCGTTGGGGTGGTGAAAGAGCGATGGGCTTGATTTTTCGAAATTTGTCCCACTATTTTTCGATTGAAGACGGTGGTGTTGAGGGGTGGGTGCACTAAGCGAGAATTTAGGGTCATTCAAAGATTGAGGACTGGGAGAAGGATACAATCTCGACAATTCACCGATATATTATGGATAATAATCTGTTATCGGCAGATAGCAGGTGGATATGCTGATGCTGCAAGTGAGTCACTGGATGCGGAGCGGAAATTTGGTGTCACTATTCAAGGTATCAACGCTACTTCCTGGGAGACCAAATTAATTGATACCCCTCGAACTTTAATATTGAGATGCCCGACTGTCCCAGGTTTCTGCATTATTGAATTTCTCGAGCAAGATTTTGTTCTTTTCGAGGGTATCAATGTCACTTGGGCTCGCAGGTGGTGGTCGGTCCTTCCAACATTGGCAATGGCTGCCTATAATTCCAGCTATTGTTCTGTCCAGTAGAAATTCGTTACTGATCCAAGCCTAAATTTGACTCATTTATGAAGCCCAATCTTCTATGGAGTCGACCAAATGTAATGGTTATCCAACCCAAATCCAGAGATGACCCTTTATGACTTCTGTCCAATGTCCCATAACAGTTCGTGTGACGAACGCCGTACCGTGTGGGTAAATGCTCCGGGGACGCCTTGTTCATGCCAGCATATGATAACCCTTCGGACCAATGCCCCTTTCCCATTTCCTTAAACGAAATATTTGCCTTCATGTATCTCGTGTAAGCCAGTCGGGGTGGTCCCTTGCCCTCCACGGCTTGATGTCATGCGAATTCTCTGCTCGGCTTTTTCTGGCTTGCTCCAAAACGACCATGGTTTCCTCTTCTTTCATCAACTTCTGGAATTGCTGGACCTCTTCGGCGGCTGTAGTCGCCGACTTTCGAAATCCGTTCCACAGAGCTTCAGCTATTGCGATGGCTCGTCAGCATTAATTATATCAGTCTCAAGGTGACAGTGGCATACGGGATGGTTGTTTCTTGGTCAATGGGTCAAGAAGCCGGGGAACAGTCGTCCGCAGGTTCTTCAACTATCAAAGATTAGTGGCAAGAAAATGATATGTTAGACTCCAGGCCTACTTGAATATGCATCTCCTTCAATCTCGCCATAGCCTTTTCGAGGCGCTCCTCATCCCAAACATCTTCGCCCACGTCTGTTTCCGCGATCGATCCAGGCTTTGCGGTACCAGAAGCAGGAGCACCTGCAACGGGTTTCTGCGAGGTCCCAAGCTGGTTCATTGCCAGTATTCAGAGACTAATTTGGACGACCGATAACAGTAATGCCTTCACCGACACCCCTACTTTATTGAAGTTCGCGTGGAGTGAAGTGGACGGGAGCTTTGGTACTGTGTCACCAGCCACGCGGGGTCTATTTAGCGCACACTAGAGTTCTGTGGCTGGTGAGCTGCCCCTCCACATAAAAGTTACAAGCTTCTACATCACGTTGACTACCAGTACAGTCATTTCCAGAACTTCCAACTATAAACGCAATATCTCCTGGTTATTGCTCGCTCATAATCGGAGATAATTTATTCTATCTCCTCACATTTGCTTCAAATCCTGGAACTTTCAACGACTATCATTGGCAAATTTGAGCCCTTCTCGAAAGCTTTCGAATTACTGCAAGCTTCTGTTATCCAAACAATCGCACAGAACAGGCGCAACTACCGCCTCAACTTTCACCTCTGATTATCTAAACACCGTTGGTGAATAATCACACACAGCAGAATAATACTTGTTGCACTTGTTGCCAACGTCTGCCAACGGGATAGCATAATCTACATCATACCCCCTTCACAACCACGACGCCGGGACTTCTTCCATTGGTCACGATGGACCACGACGGTAATACCCCCGAGAAGAAAACTCCCGAAATTAGCCCCCAGAAGAACGGCAGTAGCTCTCCTTTATTGTCCGATGCTAGTTTCACAGCTACTCCCCTCATCACATCGACGGCACTATCCAACGGCAATTCGACCTTCATCACGAACTCGTTGAATCTTCAGCGTAACCCCTCTACGGCCAAGGAGCAAAACGAGGATTTGAACAGAGCAGCGTCGATCAGCTCGAATAGAAGCATTGATCTCTCTCGCAAGTCAACGCTCTCTAGCCGTCTTGTCGCCAGTCACCAAGAGCGCGGTAGAACCCGCACCGATTCGGACTCAAGCTTGCTCGACACTGCAAACAACTCATCTTTAACAAAGTCGCTGTCTAACGCTTCGGTCCGCAGTGTTCAGGCAGTTGGCAATTTTCCGCTAGGCTCTCTTCGCGTCCACTCGCCATCTCCGCCTCGCCCTGGAGAAGCCGGCTCTCACGAATGCCTCAAATCAGGAGATGTTTTTATCGTTAGAGGAGTTCCCGAAGGTTCAATTATTGGCTACGATAGCCATGTTCTCACCGTCAATAAGCGCGACCAGTTTGAGGGAATCAAGGACATTCCTCCGGGAGTACATCTAGTTTGGGGAGGATCTGCCGTCACTTCACTTCGCAATGGATTTTGGTTCATGTCCCCCAAGCGAGCATCAGACGAGTACGGAGAAATCCACGTGAGAAGATGGGATACCCAAAATGAGGTTCTTCAGGAAGAGATTAGCATGGCAGAAGTCAGAATCCAGAAGACGGAGCTTCCAGAACTTCTCCCAAAGATGCAATCATATCCCGCCAGCAACAAAGCACCTTTGACTCAGGTCAACTCCGTCGATTCCAAAAAGCCTACTATGGCCGCGAAAGACCCCACTATCTGGCCTCAGCTGACCTCTTGCATGAAAGGACCTATGCTCAATAAGGTTACAGGTCAGAAATGGAACCATTGGCAAGTTTCATCGTTCCACGATTACAGTTCTCGAAGTCATAATGCCAACTCAAGCCGAGATGCCGATATCACAATTGATAATTACAAAGACGAAGTTTTGAATTTTGTCTTCCCAAAGGATACGAGAACATTCTCAAAGACTTCTCAGGGGCGTACCCGCACGGAGCAAGCCTTGGACTCAACTTCACACATCGAGGATATCATCAACGAAAACTGTACCTATCAAGACTCGGACGAAATCATCGGAGAAGTTCAGTTTTGTTATTTGACGGGGATGTTACTAGGAAATTTAGCATGCATGGAGCACGTAAGCAACTCTGGGCCTTTGTTCATATGCTCCCCAATCATTTTCAGTTTCATCTTATGCACTCCGATTTACTCCATATATTTCTCAAAAAGGAAACAACACTCCCGAAACCTTCTTGAATAGGAAATTACTGACTCCCCTGTGCTGCAGTGGGCACATGTTGTAAAGACAGTTTTCCATGCTCACACGCTAGCTGTGGAGATGCCTGTCTTCTTCACAAAATTCATTCAAGCAGTCCATACACAATTTCGTTACGACAACGACTACATTGACGGTAGCATACTAGATCACGATACCAACCTCGTCCATGACCTTACGATGACCCTTATCACCTTCAAGTCACGCCTCAACGAACGACTCCTCGCCCAAGGATCTAATTTGACCCGAGATCAGACTGCTCTTGCGACCGCTTTTGAAGAATTCGAAGAATGGCTCTGGAAATGGGGCTGGGATCTCAGAGGTAATTACGTTCGAAGTGGCAAGATCCAGCTCGAAGATGGAGAGTTGGTAGATGCGGAGTTGCCAGACTTCGAGGCGGAGGATGAAAGAGGTGAGTTCGCGCCGGTTGTTGTACAACTTGGCGAGGATGGGCGTGAGAAGGGTCTCATTAGGTTTTGATTTTTGTCTGATATTCGGCGTGTTGTCCTAGATTTGGCGAAAACAAAATCCAGCGTACTCGTATCAATTTTGAGGCGATAGTCTGGTCTGATTTTCAACACAAGCAAGTTAGCAGCAAAGTACAAAAACCAGCAATTTTGGCGTTTCTTCATTTCGACTTCATCGGATTTGTAATAAAATAGCTTCATTAGCCAGGATGGCCTTTCAAGGCTGGTTATATTCTTGATTTGGCGCAGGAGGATCAACTCATGATTTGCGAGGTGTTTGGAGATCACGGATCTGCGATACTTAGTATCGCGCTCTCTTGGGTAAGTCAGGGAATATCGAGGACTGAGGACTGAGGTCTGGACATGGCATGGGTTCTTCGAAACGGCGGCATAGGATGGCGTAGGATCTGCAGCGACTTGAAGGAAATTATGTACGCGTAGTGCAATTAAAATATCAATCGCATCACAGACAGTACAAGAGCGATAATTTGTTTGCCAAGTCCATTGATTTTCTTCTGCTGCTCTAAAAGCACATCATGTGAGTAAAGTTGGAGACCAGGCGATTAATGCCGTCCTCCGCGTCGTATTTGTTCCCACAGTGAAAACCAAGCACCAAGCCATCCAGCGCAAAGTCGAGAAATCTAGAGACGACGACCACGGCGACCTCCCTTGCGGCGGGTGGAGTCGGATGGAGTTGGGGTGACATCCTCGATTCTGCCAATCTTCATTCCAGAACGAGCGAGAGCACGGAGAGCAGATTGGGCGCCTGGGCCTGGGGTCTTAGTTCCGTTACCTGGAAATATTGGTTAGCATACAGTTCCGGATACGCGGGGTTGAATTAGAAGTTTACCTCCAGTGGCACGGATCTTAATGTGCAGAGCGTTGATGCCCAATTCCTTGCAGCGAGTAGCAACATCCTGAGCAGCCAACATAGCAGCGTATGGGGAGGACTCGTCACGATCGGCCTTGACCTTCATACCGCCGGTGACACGAGTGATGGTTTCGCGGCCACTGGAATCACCCAGAAAGTCAGCCTATGAACCATTCCACTTGTATTTTATTTTGTATGGGGTATTTTTCCCTCCAACTTGGAGATTCAACGGTGTACGGACCTGAGATCGGTGACATGGACGAAGGTATCGTTGAAGGATGCAAAAATTCGTGCGACACTATTCATACAGGTCAGTACTCTCTGTCAGAGTCCCCGTAAATGGAGAGTTGGTTAATTACCCAAAAACGAGTTCACCTGGCGGGGTCAGTAATTGCGCTCCTACTGAATCTTTGAGCGAGGAAAATACTAACCATCTCTGACTTGAGGGCCGAGGGAGATGTTCTCCTGGGCGGGGCGTGCGGCTTTCTTTGGAGGCATGGTGTTGAGTTGTTGTGGTTCTGGGAAATACGAAAACCCTTGAAATGCTTTGAAGTTCAAAAGTCGGTTGGACGTCTTCAAAAATTGATGAAAGTTCGCGGGATCTGTGGGCGCTAGCGGCCAAAAGTGGCTTAGTGCAGGTTGAGCACCAGCGTCTTCGTTTAAAAAAAAAATCGGGAGGTCCAGCTCTACCCTTCAACGCAACGCAACACAACACAACAACAAAATTTTCCCCATGCTGTGTCACCCATGAGATATCTGTCTGAAATTGGGGTTGTCAAGGGCGAGGTTCTCGTTGCTTCATCTAACCCTTCCTGAACATTCATTCTACGAAGGTCACCATGGCTTCCCAAGATCTCACCGCCAACATGAAGGACTTTGTTGTCGGGATAATTGGCATGGGCGACATGGGCAAGATGTATGCGAAGAGGCTCAGCGACTCCGGATGGAGGTAAATATCTCCTGTCCGAGATCCTGCTGTCGTTGAGCCAGAATTGTCAATGGTAAGCACTACCCCCTCTTCACCGTTTCCTCTTTCATGATGACTTGAGTGCATTTGGCTCGAGTATTGTCTTCAGCTGGCCTGACTGCCTTTCTGGTGCCAGGCTCGGCGGTTGGCTTTCCCTGATGAAAAATCTCAGCTACCTTATTTTATTTTGTCTGAAAACATATTCAATCTCCAAGCTTTTCTCATATCAATTAAGAAACACAAGCTAATAGAACAATTTCTCAGATTGCTTGCTTGCGAAATGTATCCCGCCCAGATACTGACGTTCTGAACACAGGGTCAACGCTTGCGACAGGGAGGAGAAATACGAGCTTCTACGTGAAGAATTTGCGGATAGAGTAAACCACCTTGTACATAGCAAAGTCCCGCATCAGAATGCTGAGACGCACATAGAAGCAAATCAAGATATTTTGCAATGGGCATTTCGTCTCCAGAGCAAGCGACTACATCATATACAATGTTGAAGCAGCGTCGATTGGCAAGGTTGTCGCCGAATATGGTCCATGTATGCCGTGATGATGCCAGCATGAAGGACTTATTACTGATGATAGGCAGCTACCAAGCAGCATGCTATTGTTGGAGGTCAAACCTCATGCAAAGCTCCTGAGATAGCTGCTTTCGAGAAGTCTCTTCCAAAAGATGTCGACATCGTCAGCTGCCACTCTCTCCACGGTCCCAATGTTGATCCTCGCGGCCAGCCACTGGTGAGCCGTCCTAATTATCCTGACCAATGCCAAACTTACAATCTCGTCCAGGTAATCATTAAGCATCGTGCCTCCCAAGAAAACTTTGACAAAGTCGAGCACATCCTCTCCTGCCTCAAATCCAAACATGTCCACCTCTCCGCCGCCCAGCACGACCGCATCACCGCAGACACCCAGGCCGTCACCCATGCCGCTTTCCTCTCTATGGGTAAAGCCTGGCACGCCAACGCTCAATTCCCCTGGGAAATTCCCCGCTATATTGGTGGTATTGAGAACGTCAAGATCAACTTAACTCTACGCATCTATTCCCAAAAATGGCACGTCTACGCCGGTCTCGCGATCTTGAACCCCTATGCAAAAGAGCAAATCAGACAATATGCCAAAAGCACCACGGAACTATACAAACTGATGCTTGGGGGTCATAGGGAAGAATTCGCAGAGCGCATCCGAAAAGCTGGCGCTGCTGTGTTTGGCACCAGAGAATGGGACGGCGAGCTGCTTCTCCGGGACGAAGTTCTCGACCGTTTCTCCTTGGGCAAGAAACCAGAGACTCCGCTCCCTAACAACCATCTGTCTCTGCTGGCGATGGTAGACTGCTGGTCTGAGCTCAGTATTATTCCCTACGACCACATGATCTGCTCCACGCCGCTCTTCCGTCTCTGGTTGGGAGTAACAGAATACCTATTTCGCAAACCTGCGTTGCTAGAGGACGTGATCAGGATTGCTATCGATGACAATACTTTCAGAAGCGACGATCTGGAGTTCACATTTGCTGCCCGGGGATGGAGTGACTGTGTTACTTTTGGAGATTTCGAGAGCTGGAAGGATAGGTTTATGAGTACGCAGCGCTTCTTTGAACCTAGATTCGCGGATGCCACCAAGGTCGGGAATGAGATGATGAAGACAATTCTTGAGAATATCAAGAAATAGAGGCTGGTATGGCGTTGGGTACAATGGTGACTGTGGGGATATTATGGCGCTTTTCACTGCTAGATTCTCACAGCAATTGAAGCGTTTCGATTCAGCCTTATTAGTATTTAGCGAAGTGACCTAATGTTCCTCTTTTTTCTAGAGATGAGTTCTGTGGGCAATAGACTGGGTTCAAATACGCGGCTACTGAATAAAATGAGAAGCATAAGCTATCTTCAAGGCTAGAGGGATATGGGGCAAAAACGAAGAGATTATTCGTCAGGAACGTGGAGTAGATGGGCCTGAATATCCTGTGGATCATCGATGGGCGTAGCAAAGAGGTTTAGAAAATCCTCACATAGCCACTAGACATTTGGGCATGGGTCCTCCAAAGGAATATTCCAGATCTTGTGAGCCATGGCGAAAGGCTCCATCAAGGCAACCATGACATATTGAGAGCCTTTGATCTCGTTCGGACCTACTAGGATGTTGACAATTCGTTTATTTCGTTCACTCGACATCTGGACCGGCTGAAGTTTATCCTTCTCGAATTCTCAACGCCATGTGCGTATGCTGGAAGAACTTTGCATTTATCTGCCTAGATCCCTACAAGCAGCCAATAGCAAATCCCAGCCGTTGCAAATGCCGCAGAAACCACTCTCCCAAACCAACACCCATCCTTAACGGTACGACTTTTGGTATCTGGCTCTGGCACCGGGTCCTAAAAAACACATCAGCATCCCCATCCTAATCTGTTTGAGCCCCGCAATCGTAGAACATACCTCCAAACTTCTTCGGCTCACAACGTCTGTTATCCGCAACCAACAGTGTTCGGTCATAAGTCACAAGGCTGTGCTTGAGCTCATTCTTGCTGTGTTCGTCGACGAACTTCTGGTAGTAGGCGACAATAGATTTGGAGATGGCTTGACGGATGGCGTAGACCTGGGATGTGTGTCCACCACCGGTAACTCGGACGCGGATATCGACGTTGGCGAACTTGTCGAGACCAACGACCAAGAGAGGCTCGTAAACCTTGAATCGCAAGATCTCGGGTTGGACGAGATTAAGAGGCTTTCCGTTGACCTTCACGAGTCCCTTTCCGGCCTTCATCCATCTTGTCAGTATTTGTTCTTCGCGGTATATCGTCGATTCGCTCGTACCTTGCAGTGCGCAACCGCCGTAGCTGTGAAAAATCTAGTCAGAACTTCGTTGTTGCTTTCGCAGATTCAGCAGAGCTTACCAGTCTTCTTTTTTCCAAAGCATTGGACACTTTGCGTGGAGGCCATCTTGAATGATTGTTTGAGGGGAATCAAAATCTTGAGATCGGCGGCTCACAAAATTCTGTGTGCGTTGCGTTCGAGGAGGAGCGCCCGAAGCGAGCGTCTAGCCATAAACACACTAGCGCAAATCGCAGCTTCGCTCACATGATCGCATTTGAATGTCTAACGAGCGCTGGAATATTATTATTATTCTGCTGTAACTTCCAGAGCAATTCAACTACTTGATACAATAATGTCGAGGAAAGGCGTTGGCCTCGCTGCCTTTGACAAGTCTCGAATAACTTCTGCCCAATACGCATCTCATGGAAACAACCTCAGGAGCTCTCACGCGACCTCTGTAGCTACACAGTTATCAGTCTTCCGTTCTCTTCTCCAACAGTTTGCTCAAACACATGCCAAAGATATCCGCTCAAACCCGAGTTTCCGAGCAGAGTTTGCTCGCATGTGCTCAGCTATTGGGGTAGATCCTCTTGCATCTAGTAGTGGGGCTGGAGGTAAAGATGGAGGTGGAAGCTTCTGGGCTCAAATGCTTGGAGGAAGTGTCAACGACTTCTATTTCGAGCTGGCTGTGCGGGTTGTGGAAGTCTGTGGAGCAACGAGAGAAGAAAATGGGGGACTTATTGGAGTCAAAGAGGTCAGGGATAGGATTATGAGTACGAGAATGGAAGGAGCGCCTGAGATCACTGAGTTTGGGAACACTTATGTCACGCTTTACATTGATACTAACTTTTGGTAGTGACGATATTCTCCGTGCAGTCAACACCCTGAAACCGCTTGGGTCTTCATATTCCACCCTCACAGTGGGCCATAAGCTGTACATCCGCTCCATTCCAAAGGAACTCAACACCGATCAGAGTGCTGTTCTTGAGGCTGCTCAATTGCTGGGCTATGTGAGCGTCTCCATGCTCATGCTAAACCTGAGATGGCCACGAGCAAGAGCCAAGACAGCTATCGATGATCTTGTTTCAGAAAGTATGCTTTGGGTTGATAAGCAATGTGATGAGTGGGAATATTGGAGCCCGGGGTTCATGCTCGAGATCCAGGACGACCGCTGAACTCAGTTGGGTCAAAGCCTTTGCAGGGCCTTTGCGAGAAAATAATTGTGATGCTCTAATCCTAGTCAATCCAGCAACTTTATGACTGATGAAGACGCGAAGCGTTACCATCCTTAAGCCCAACGATAGGCGGTCTTGGATCGCCTTTCCGATGACCTGGCTTTTCCGGAAATTGGCAACGTTCACTACTTTTTCAGAAGAGGAAGCATGTGCCAAGTTTAAACCCCACGACAACTAGTGTGAGGGATTCGTCCACTGATGACGACCTTCTTTGTACCGTTATCGCTTGGGATAGCCCCTTACACTTGTGGAGGGGTGGGACGAGATGTATTGGAGATGGAAATTTGAAGGTGCTAGTTCACCTCTCACAGAAAGACAGCAAAAACAGTGTTCAAACACGGGACAATGGCCGGAGTAGGTCTTCTACGAGCATTCATACGCACATGATGGTTCAATGGTACCAATCACGCCAGAGCCTTCCTCCGAACCCCTCTCAGTCTCACAAGTCCGTGGTGAAAGTAACTAGACGACGAAAGTCGAGATGACCAAGAAGCTTTCGACTCTAGGGATATTCTCTGCTCATAAGCACACACCACCCTCCTAGGTACTACCCTGTCTGCAAAAGATGTTCCAAGTGATCACTCCCATTCCCACAATGAAGAAGGGTGCCGTGATGACGCACGCGATGATGATGGCCTTTCTATGTTCCATATTTGTTTCTGATGGCCTTTGTCTCGTGTGAAGGCAAATTTGGTAGTGATAGAGTTTTGGCGGTGTTGTTTTGTGCCTTTCTGGGAGAAAATATCAAGGGTCTTTAAATTATGAGCAGAGAAGTCGTGAATCATTGCATTTTTGGATGATTATTCGGTGCCGCTCCCTCCCACTGAAATTCAACGAAGACTGCTCTGAATCCAATACAAGCAACGTTTGGTGAATAGCCTCCCTCCAACTCACAACCAATTCCAACTCTTGTATATCATTTATTTCCGGCTTGTCCATTTGGCTGCCCTGGGTATATGTTCTCCTTCTTGTTCTCTTTGTTTATGGCATCCGCGTGATTTCTGATGCGATCACAATTGTCATGAGTCTTTACCTCTCGGCGCCTGTTTCCCGACCATATGTATAAGTATATAAGCACTCCTAGCCCAAAAAAACGTTGCAAGGCATACGGCCACTATTATCACATATTGGTGGACCATCGCTCAGGATCCTTTCCTGGACAAGTATCGAATATGGGAGAGCCACAAAACAAAGCAGAATGTCAGGCTTTTTGTCTTTTTGTAAGTCCAAGTATGCGGAGATATTCGTCAGGGCAAGAGCAAGCTTAAGTAGTTACTTCAGGGGTTTACCAGCCTAGCCGCACGTCTTCTTGCGACTGAACAGGCTGTATTCTGTATTCGGAGCCAGCGGTGCGCCCTTTCATCTTGAGTCAACTTAGTGTAGCATGTGACCTGATGGGTTTGCTCCCCTTCTAAATCTTTGCATTTCGCTGGGTATCACTCTTTGGAATCGGATCATAATTGTCTCGCAGGGTTTGCAGTGAGCTACAACGCATGAGACATGCATTGTTCCTTTTGAATCAGTTATTCTCAAATTCTTCGCATTGACTGATATCTACTTGTTCTATCTGGTACAAGTGTTTCGTTGCAAGGGTTGGCGTTTCTAACTGCTTCACCTTCGTTCTTTACCCTTACCCGACAGGTACATCCCGCTTTCAGCGATTTCCTGCATCAGGTATTTGATCTTGGTTGCTGACTCTCCGGTGGCTCAGTCTGCAGCTTTCGATGCATCTCGTCCATTCCTGGGACATGTAGTCGGATCTCTATAGCTTTAATATCCTGCTGTACGCTAGCCTTTGCGCCAAATCGCTCACCTTCAGTAGAAGGTGGCGGTTTTGCTACCTGAGCAACACTGAATTTGGGTATCCCGACCCGGATCACTACAGCCAGGGGCCTTTGTGGCAATTTTGTCCGAGCTGGGATGTATTGAGATTTGACTGTGTTCAACTCGTGGCCCCGGTTACGATCCCCACCGTCTCCTCCTTCAGGTGTCCAGCCTCTAAAGTTCATCCCGGCACCTCTGACTCCAACAGCTCCAGCTAGTCGGCTATACCAGTTGGAAGGCCAGCCATCAGTATTCGCAGGTTGAGGGAGAAAGCGTTCTTTTCTGCCGCAGATGGGCCACGTTATACCAACTACTGCAATGACTATAATGAAAGCAATAGCCCCGAAAATTCCCAGCCAAAATGCCGTAGTCTGTTGCATAGTGATGTGGTGGGTTGCTAGATTTTCAGAAGTATGTGGATGTTGGTTTTGGATGATGTACTGTGCAAGTGATAGCAGTGAACAAATGAAGTATTAATGTAGTAGAAAGAACTTGCGGCTTTGTGTGCGTTCTATGCTCCGTTCTGCTTCTCTGTGTTGTGTTTATGCCACCAAGACTATTTCACCTTGAGTCACATGCTGCAGCGGTTGACGCAGTAGCATTTTGACGGCGTCTTCAGATTTTTGGTGGAACTAGCTTTGATTTGAATAGTATAGACTATATGCCAATTCCATGTATATCATAACGAGGCAGTAGTTTGGTGTTGCTAGCAAATTAGAATGCTTCCACCACCGACCTGCTACAATCGAAAAACTTGAAAGCTCATCGCAAGGACACACAATTCTCTATCCAACCAAAAGCCAACGCATATATTCCGACATCCTACAAATGTCCAAGCCCTGCTGGGAACGGCTTGAAAGTCAGGCCTTCCCTCATTGGGGGTTCTTGTGAAGTGAGCCGCCTACCAAATCCAGTAGTGGCGACGCCACCACTGTTATTAGTCAGCAGCACCTATTTAGTTAGTCTTTCCATAGTAGCAATTCAACAGCTTCTCCACACTCTGTATCTGATATAGTAGTAATAAGCTAATTGTATTTAATAATCCCTCCAAGAATATATGATAAACTCTCAAATTTTTAACAAAAACTAACTAGTCAACAATTTATTACTACTATATTAACCAGTAATTCTGCGTATACACCACCACGAAACAATTTAATTTTTATATTTATTTCCTAATAATATCGGACGAAAATATTTTATTTTTTAGTTATCTAGCAAGATATTAGATATTACCCCAACAAAAATAAAATTCCAACTATCGCCTACTATACGAGATTCTAATACAAAAAACAATATAGGCGATCCGGATGCTAAGTAGGAGGAAAAACAAGAACGATAGACGTTGCAATAATATAAACTAGTTTATCAAAATTAAAAAAAGTAGAAATATTATACCCCACGAATTCTCCCCAATTTTTTCTCCAATCTATATAGTTATGCCATCCTCTTTTGCAAAAATAGAAGAATTCTTGCGTAGATAGTGGCGGACAATTTTCTTCCCACAAAATTTATAAATAATTAAGGATTTTGTATTCGGAAATATATTTATTGAATATCAGTCAACGCTTATCCCAAATCTTAATTTAGTTATTATTTCGTTTTATTTATTCTATCAATTATCGGAACCGAGGAGTACAGAGTTAATTTAATTAAGAATTGAAAATATCGAATTAAATATATAAAACCTAAATCAATTTAAGCAAAACCAATTATTTAATTTTTTTCTAGATCCAATTATATTCTTTAAGATTTAAATATTTTCAATAATTATTTACAAAAACCCGGAAATATTCCAATATCCGGATAATCGCTTTCGCTAGTTAGTATAAACGAATATAAATAATATTAATAATAGCGAGGGACCCAACCGCCGCAAATTCGGTAAGATTCTAGAATATAACCTATTTTCCACTATATCCAATCAATCCAACTAATTCAATTATAATATTATTTATTTTAAGAAATCATAAAAAGTAGATACTACTTTAATTTTACAAATCTATGCTGAAATCGCCAAGGGAAACTTTCTACATTTAGAAGGCACAATCCTGGAGATAGATCGAATAGAGGCCCGGGCTATTTATCATGCTATAGATAGCAATATCAACGCCGAATATATAACGGTAGCCAGGGATAAGATATTGTCCCCCAATTCCTCAATTGTTATTATAAAAACTTTCAATCGATTTTTGATATATTTTAAAATTAGGCCTACCCAACTCGGATCAAATCAATACACTGATAGCATTTTGGATATAAATAAGGAAAATAATAAAAATATATACTTTCGATGTTAATTTATTAATTATTGTGAATCTAATGATTTAGAATTGCTATACCGTAATTCATCTCGAATTCCTGAATAATAAAAGAATTCAAATAAAAAGAATTATCAAGACAAAAAATTTCGTAGTAATTGCTGTAATATTACTTAAGAATCAATATACCCGCCAAACCGTGATTATATATATAATAGTAATTGACAAAACCCCGATTCCGGACAAAAGGAGCCTCGATATAGGACCTCGCGTGACAATCGCTACAATAAAAGATGTAACCAAGATATAAATATTTATTTATTAAATCAGTACTATAACCAAAATTATTTTGGGGGCGATCTTAACCCGCAGTTTTTCGATAACGAATTAAATAATTTTTTTGAATATTAATACCGTAGCAGCGAAGATAGATTACAAAATATATATAGATTACAAATAGACAAAATTAGCATGTTCGATAATACTCAAATTGCCGTTTATTGCAACCATCTAACGTTACTCAACCATATTTATAATAAGAAATCTATTTTGGCTATTCTATTATTATATATAAAAAGACCGATTATATTTTTTTTATCGATTTTGGAAAACGAGATCACGGAGTTAATAATTAATAATTTGGAAAAGTAGAAAATTTAATTAATCAAGTATTTTTACGCTAATACCAGCCAATCCATAAAGTAAGCTAATAATATAAATTATAATTTTGAGAATAAATCTTATTTATTAATTCGCGACTATATTATATAAAAACTAGTTTTATATAAAAAAACTGGGGAGTCCAATCAAGATCTGATTGTACACTGCTTCCACAACGGCCTCGATTTTACACTAACCGCCACTATTATTTTTCGATCTTATAACAATATTATAATTGATTTTACCAATAAAATCTTTTTGGCAGAGTACCAAGCTAAAGCCTAATAAAAATAGGTACGAAATCAGTTAGATAATCAGAAAAAAAAGATCTCCCGCCTATTAACAACACGTTATTAGAATAATTGTCCAATCTAATCAGAGATTTGTTTCGCTATCCCAGCCAGGTTATTAAATCAATTATTATCAATTATTATAAATAACAATTTTATACTTAATATTCAAAATGTTGGTAACCAAATAATTAAGCGATTTATACCAACCAATATTATTCTAGTTCTGTAGCTAAATTATTATAAAGTTCCGCTTCCAGCGCCGGGCCCTGCCCCTACATATTTATATATTTTTTGCGGCAATAATTATAAAAACTAATATTACAAGAAATATAAATTGGACGTGTAAAATAACTTTCCGAATAATCAATAGTCCTTACAAATCCTGGTGTTCTTCTTGGATACCGAGCAAAGTTTAACCAAATATATAATTATAAACAAGGAAAAATTTGAAGCATATCAATAAACGTATAATATTTTCCAAATAACTATGGCGAATCAATATCAGTAGGATTATAATCCTATAACAATTATAGACATATCCCAAATTTATAATGAGGGAAATGGATCGGCAGAATATTTGGGGAATATATCCTACTAAAATCTCCAATACAAAACCCCCCAATATTATTATCGCCCAATATCGTTAAATTGTTAATTACCAAAAATAAAAATATATTATAAATTCAATCAATATTTATTATTATTTGCAAACTATTCTCATTATTAATTCCGTCAATTATTTATCTATATCTGACTCTCCCGCTAGCCGTTATTTCAAACCAAAATTCTAATTATAAATATATATTTATATAAAACAATATTTCCGAGTTATTGGTTTTTATAAAATTATTATTTAATATCTCGGCGTTTATCGTATTTAAAAAAGTATCTTTTTTATTCTGTGATCTAATTGAGAAGGAACTTTTGCTATTAATCTCAATTAAATCTTTTCCAAAATCCAATTTGAATTTAATTTTCCCGTCCCCAACAAATTATATAGGAAATCTATAATTAAATAACCAAACTACGCTAGTTTTTATATTGTTCAATAGTACGGAATTTATCGTAAATACCAATTTGTAGAATATTATATATAATTTAATTGGAAATATATATAAATACATAGTAGATATCGCTTCATCAATTGGACTAATAAATATAAAAACCCGGTTCTATTATTATTTTTATCTTCCTATTTAAATTTGCAAAACCAACGAAGAATTATTTTTATACGACGTTAGCGGCCGGACAATTATTAGTCAATTCGTAGAATTTGAGTTATACTACTATATTATGAACGGTAAATAGATAATTTTCTTTACTATATATATTTATCTGGTAAACGAATTTTTAGGCGAAATTCTATTTGGTATCGATTTTCTAAAACCAAATTTTTTTAATTTTAAGTGGGGATACAACACCAGCACAGATTGTTTTCAGATTGGTAATATAAATAAATATTTATTATTATATATTACCAAAAAAGACTATAAATTTTAATATAAAAATGCGATAATTTATCTCGCCCAGAAATATATTATATTACCTGGCGAAAGATATAACCTTTTCGTCCGTTATTATAATTTATTTCTAAAAAAAAATAACTATTTTATAATTCCCTATCCAAATTTCAATTTAGTCCTAGCTAAATTTATTTCTTTGGTGTACGATATTACGGATAACCAGTTTATATTTTTGCTTTATATAAATTTTGGCGAACAGGCGATCTATCTTCCAACTAGTATATGATTGGGATATATTAAAAAATATCTTAAGCCAGTTATATCTATTAATGAATAATTAATTCTATTGAATCTAACATCGATAATTAACAAAATATCCTTCCCAAATAATAAATTAGAAATTGCACATCCAGATAATACTCCCTTTTTGACTCGACTAATAAAAAATGATAAAATAATAAATAACGCAAATATTTCCGACTATTGGGGATTGGATATCTAAAACCAAATTAAAATTATTCTATTTAAATATAAATAACTTTTTCGCAAAAAATTGGATCGATTTAACAATAATATCAAAATATTTATTTCGTTCAAAAATAGTATTGATTTGAAAAATTTCCGTTAAGTATTTTATAATTTGAACAAAAAAAACCGAATTGTGTTAAATTCAATTTTTGATCTGATACAGTAAAAAAATTTTCTAGAACCGGTGCCTCTCGGCGAGTCCTCATTTGTAGTGTTATTAACGTTTATGATTTAATAAAATAGAAAATTTAGAATCGTTATAAATCTTTACTGTATTAATACCAAACTAAAGGGCGACACTTATTTATTGCTAAAGCAAGATATTATTTTAATAGCCCTTAGTAATTCAATTGTTTTTTTTAGTTTAGATCTCACCAAATTTTTTTTTTAGTAGGAGGTCGCTAAAAAAAATATATAAAAACTCGGCGTAATCACCGTTTACCGCGGTTATAAACGAATAATAATAGTTTTTATAGGTTTTATTATAATACCGGTTTTTTTCCAATATTAAATAGAAAAATTATTTGGCTTATATTTGTGAAGTTTTGTCCTTGTTTATATTAATAATATAATAATTTTTTTATATATACCGAAGGAATATTTAATTTATTTGGATTTAACATTAAGATTATTAGAGAAATCTAACGTTATTTTATCAATTAACAAATATTATTTCGCCCAACCAAATATTACAACTTTAAATTATAATATTATTAAACTAAGATTTAATATATTTAACAATAAAATAATAGCAATACAAGAATAGGAATTCCTAAAAACTTTGAGCTAATTGGAAAAAATAATCGATTTCTTTGATTATTATTGTGCTTTTATCGATTATTATATAACCTTGAAAACGTTATTGATTAAATTAAAAATTTTAGGGTTATGGAACGTATTTAAGAAAGGATGTAAATATCAAAATTTCACCGAAAATATATTAATCTTCTTATCGCAATTGTCGTTATCAATTCCTAGAATTAACAAAAAGAACAAGAAAACCCGCCACAAATCTGTTACAAAAACTAGGATACTTAAGAAATATATAAATAATTTATTCGACTGTTGCTACAAAACTTTTAACACCTTACAGATATAATTATACAATATATTAATCCTGATATTCCCCAATTTTAATAGTTTTTTTATTTTTTATATAAATAAAAGTTTAGAAATAGGATTTAGTGCTATATTATATTAAATTAATCCAATTATCAGTAAAAAGAAACCGATACTTTTTTTATCCAAAACTTTAATACCGGCTAAAAAAAATTATTGACTATATGAATTAGAAATAGATACCTTAGTCTGGGTATTATAAAAATTGTTTTAATATTTGGATAATAAGAAATTTATCGTTTTTATAAATTACGCAACGATCGCCGATACTTTCAAGGACCGCGGATCATTATTGAAAAAAAACCGTTATTTGATTAATTGGCGTTTGTTCTTAACTAAATATACAAATTTTATAAAAATATATTATTGCGCCGGTTTAATTCATATTAATATAAATGTTTTGTTAAAACTACCTAAGAGAAATATATTGCCGGCTGAAATTTGTTTTATATTTATTTTTAAAAATAAAAAAATAAATATATTTATTATATTCTACTCGGATACCGATATTATTTGTTTTCTAACAAAAACGGTCCCAAGAAAGGCGTATCGCCTTATTTCAATTATAATTTTATATTTCAACGAATTTTTAAGTCAACAAATATTAAAACTTTTATTTATAAATAAATTTTTTGATAAATTTTATAAAATTATAATCAAACGTTTAAAAAAGTTTCTTCCAAATTTATTTATTATTATATTTGAAAAATTTCGTTTAGACCAATATATAAAATTATTATTCTTTTAGAACGGCGCTATTAAGGAACGATTGTGTATTTTAAGCAAATTAATTCCGGAAGTTATGGTTATAGTACACAATCAACGAGTCCATATAAGCGCACACCGAATATATAAATTCCTAAGGGAATATATTTTTATATTTTGGTTATAGAAAAAAATTAAAAAATATATTATCGCTTGTTTTATATATCGTTAAACGAAATTATTACATAAAAAACCCTCCGGTTTATTACAATCAATCGAGTTATTGCTGCAACAGCTATTTATTTTTTATTTCGATTTTATTACTAAATTCCCAACTTCAATTAATAACCGAAACGCTATTTTTATTATTATAGACCAATTAATAAAATAAATTATTGTTTTAATTGGTTATAATAATTGGTTAGCGAAATAATAAACGGAAATATATTATAAATTAATTTATATTGATTACAATTTATCCGAAAAAATTATTAGTAATAAAAATATTAAATTTATATCCGATTTTTGAATAGAATTATATTTTTTTATTAATATTGAATTGGTATTCACAATAGTCTATTATATCTAAACAAATGGCCAATTTAAAAAAATTAATCAAATTATCATTTATATATTACATTATATAATCGCTGGCCAATTTGATTAATCGAATTAGGAAAATTTATTACTAATTATAATCTATATATTAAATATATTATTTAATATATTTATAGGATTTTCGCCGTTTGAATTGCAATTCGCCTGTTAATTATATATATTGTTATCGATAATATCCTTATTTTAAGAAACATCGGAATTTATTAACAAAAGTGCAAAAAAATTTATACAATTCTACAAAAAATTATAATATGAAATTAAAAATATTATAATTTTGGTTTAGACTAGAATAAAATTATATTACAATAAATTTTATTAGTTAATAAAAATCATATTAGGTATAGATAAGATATATTTTAAATTAGTAAAAAGAACGGAGATAGGTTATAAGATTTTCGAAAACTAAATGAAACTTTTATTTCAAAAAATAAAATTTTACAAAATTTTTAATATAAAAAATAAGCTTTCTTTCAGACTGGAATTATTTGATTGGTTGAGAATCTATTTTATTATATTTATTGATTATCTAAAATTAGCGATGGACAATCCTTATAATCGTTTAGTCCCAGAACCAGATCTTATTTATAATAAAAAAAAACAACTAAAATATATTATTAAAAAAATTTTGGAAAAAGAAATACAAAATAAAGAGGGTTATCGTATATAATAATTATAATATCTCGTCAAATATTTGGGATATTGTTATATTAAATAGTATCCAAGCCGAGTTTTATATCAGGATATCCCTAAATTTATCGAAAAATTTAATTTTAATAATTACAAACGGAAATCTAAATATTTTTGATAAAATTATTTCGGTTTTCAATTTCCCTGCCACTATTTATATTTTTTTTTTTTTAGTAAATTATAGATAGAAAATTTTTTATTCTGATATTAATTTATTTTATATTATTTAAAAAAAATATATTTTCGATTTTTCTTCCGCAATATTATTAATTTTTTTTTTCAATACCACGATTTTTTTATATTTTATTAACTTGTACGAACACGGCCCAATATATCTATTATAAGTTAGGTAGCTAAGGATAAATATAAAAAGAAACTGGAAACTATTTTAATCGCTAAAGTAAAAAAGGATGTTAATCAATATAATAAAACAAATATCGCACGTTAGGGTTCGTTGATAATTTCCGATACTATTATATCCGAAATCTAAATTATCCGTTTGCAAATCTCAAATATATATTTATTAATACAAACAAAACTTAATAAATATTATAATTATATTTTGGATAGATTTAATCGTAATCCGCCAACAAAATTATAAAATTATTGGTTGCTCAAAAATAAATTTAATATACGCGTTGAAAAAATATTGGTGTATAACAAAAATTAATTGAAAATAATATATTTCAACGGAATTATTTTTATTAATACTAGCAACAATTATTTTTTTTTTATTTCGCAATTGTTGAAATAAAAGAAATTTTTAATTATTTATAAACAAAACAATCGCCGAGCTCCAATTGGAATTAAAATAGATAATAATTATTTTGGAGTATTATAGATAAATTTAGATATTAACGAAAAATCAAAAAAAATCTACGATTTTTTTCCCGCCAATTTTCATCCGAATAAATTTCTATATCTTGATCGGGTTTTATATAATCTATTATTCCTCCCAAGAGCAAACAAAAAAAATTATTTTACAAAGAACGATAAGTTCGATTTTAACAAATGGATTAATTATATTAATTGCAGCGATAATAAAAATATTATAATTTTCGGCGGCGATGATTTTAACACAATAAATCTTTCCGATCTATATTTTGCCAATTAGTATTATTATTTTATAGATATTACCGATCGTATTTTCTACCCAATTATTAAGGAACTAGAGGAATTCAAACATTACCAAACGGCGAATAATATATTAATCTTTCGCCCTCAAATAGTAGATTATAACGCCTTTTTTGAGATTTATATTATCTTTAAAAATAAATTCAAGGGAAAATCTAAAGATAATAACCAATTTTTGAAATTATCAAAAAATAATTTATTTAACGAAACCTACAATTTTTTATTAAATAATTACCCCAATCGCGGTTATAGCTCCAGAAATCCAATATATGAATTATTATCCCAAACCGCCGCCGCTGCTAATATATATGTGGGGGCGTATTACTTTTATTATATCCTGGGGTAATTAGGCGTGGCGGCGCAAATATTTATTATAAAATTATTGGACAAGATTATTAATTTATATATTATTTATTATAAAAATCCTGCCAGATTAGAATTGTTTGGGAAAATTATTGCTCAAATTACTAATATTATATTAAAATTTTGCCGTTATATGAATATTTATTTCTCCGAAAACAATTTTTATTAAATAGAAATCTAATATATACTAATAAATGTCCCAACTCCAGGCGTTATTTTAAATAATTTATTTCTTCAAATTCTGCTAGTCCGCGACCAAGCGATAATAGATATAATCATAAGAATTATTGAACCAATTTTCCAAAAATTATTATTAAAATTCTATAATCAGAAAATATAAATTAATAAAATAGATATCGATTATCCAATATATATATAGTTATAAATACCTAGATCACTTTTCTTTATGCCGTTTTATTGCTCCGCCAAAGATATTAAAATCGACAATCTTTTAATCGCCTGCTTCCTTATAGAACTAATCAAGCCCAAGGGAGAAATAAAATTCAAAAACAAACCAGAATTAAAATTGCCAGTTTCGGCCCGTAAAAAAAAATGTGAAAAATTATCCAAAAACTTTAGTCTCAATTTTTTTACTAATAATTTATTTGAACTAAATAAAAAAATCTCCAGTCCTAAACCAAAATTTTCCAATTTTAAATCAAAACCAAAAAATAAAAAAATTGTTAAACCAAAAAATAAGGACACTGCTGGGCAATGGCGTATAAAAAAATTGGAAGGAAATAAACAATTATAAATCCGCGAAACTTGCCATGAATTGAAATTTATTTGTTTAAAGAGTAATATTAAAAATATCGCTATTATTAAAAAGAAAATTAAGGAGAATAAATTGGAGAACACAAAATTTGGTAAGAAATAGAGTACTATCTAACGATTTCTAGTCACCAGTCTTGTTATAGGTTTTTTTTTTTTTTTTTTTTTAATAC